>Ga0255345_1007561_pt1 | contig 10115 bp, 10 predicted proteins | sample wastewater_treat_6_FD_192415 | JGI IMG/M metagenome (GOLD analysis project Ga0255345, IMG submission 192415) | Wastewater microbial communities from Lulu Island WWTP, Vancouver, Canada - plant20 | ecosystem: Engineered > WWTP > Wastewater > Unclassified | place: Canada: Vancouver, British... | reverse complement strand
TGTAGAGTGCCGAGAACCTTGCGGGGATGACATTAGCGATAACAGAGATAACTCCATCGCCGCCTACCGAAAGGAATGGCAGGAATGTGGAATCGTTTCCGGATAATACAGAAAAATTATCAGGTGTATTCGCAACGATCTCTGCGACCTTTTCCATATCGGACGATGCTTCCTTTATACCGATGATACGCTCAAGCTTTGACAGCTCAACTATAGTGTCAACAGAAACGTCGGTGACAGTTCTGCTTGGTACGTTATATATAATTATCGGTACATTTGAAGCATTGTGTATAGCTGTATAATGCTCGATAAGTCCCTGCTGAGTGGGCTTGACATAATACGGAACTACCGAAAGAACAGCATCCACGCCAAGCTTTTCGGCTTCCTGTGTCAGATATACTGCTTCACTTGTGGAATTGGCTCCGCAGTTGGCGATTATCGTTATGCGGTTCCTGACAATATCCTTTGTGATATTAATGAGCTCTATATGCTCCTTGAATGAGAGCATAGAAGATTCGCCTGTGCTTCCACATACAACGATACCGTCTATGCCTTCACCGATCAGCCATTCAATATATGAAGTGTATGCCTCAACGTCTATATCTCCATTGATAAACGGAGTTGCAACAGCGGCAAAAATGCCCTTTAATTTCATAATAATCTCCATTCTGCCGCAAAAAGCGTCAGCACAAATAGGAATGAAAGCAGCTGACAGCGGCGATTTTAGTCAAAAATGTGATATAATTACTGTATGAGAGAAAGGCAAACTACAACGCACGTGGAGGTGAGTCGTAGACTTGCTATACGCATTCAGACAGTATAATAATCAGTGTTGGAATCATCTTTTCAAGCACAAATAAGTGGCGCTTTCAGACCGTACGCTAAGAATTGTTTTAGCACCTGTTAAATTGTGTGATGATTCAGTCCCTGCCTTCCTCCATCTTTTTTATCGGAAGGTGATCCATTGAAAGTTGTTTATCCAATATGCTGTGGTATTGACGTCCACAAAAGTTTTCTGGTAGGAACCATCATTTCTACCACAAATGGTGTTCAGCCACATTACCAGAAGAAACGTTTCTCTACTTACAATCATGACTTACATCGCTTCTGCGATTGGCTGCTGTTGAACAATTGCCTTGATGTCTGTATGGAATCCACCGGAAAGTACTGGGTTCCTGTGTTCAATATCCTTGAAGAACGCGGTATCCGCACAACAATTGCTAATCCCAAGTGGGTGAAAGCTGTCAAAGGCAACAAAGACGATACGAAGGATTCCAAGTGGATCGGCGATTTGTTTCGTCTAGGACTTGTTCCCGGAAGTTTTATTACGCCAAAGGAAATTCGCATTCTCCGGGAATTCACTCGATATCGTTACAAACTGGTCTGTATGAAAAGTAGTGAGAAAAATCGTTTTCAGAATGCCTTTACTGTTTGTAATGTTGCTCTTGATTCTGTTGTTTCCGATATGTTCGGAAAATCCGCTTCGGCAATAACCGACTATTTGATTTCTGATGAAGCCTTCAATCCGGAACATTGTGTTTCTCTTTTACAGCGTTCTCTGAAAAAGAAATCCGATTCCGTGCTTGAGTCTATTGAAGGGTATTCTATCACTTCTGAACAAAAGCTTCATATGCGGATCGTCCGTTCTCACCTGGATGCCATCAGCAAGTTAATTGCAAAAGTGGATGATGCGATTCATTCCATGGTTGAAAAACACGAAAGGCTGATATCGCTTTTGTGTACCATTCCCGGAATTGACCGCAATTGTGCCATTACAATCATCTCTGAAATTGGTACAGATATGTCTCAGTTTGGTTCCTCAAAACGATTATGCTGCTGGGCGGGATTAACACCCGGCAATAATGAATCTGCCGGAAAAAGAAGTCTGTTCGGATCACACGTGCCGGAGTCTATCTCAAACCTGCATTAGTGCAAGCTGCACATGCAGCCGTGAAATCCAAAGAATCTTCTTACTACCGTCTGAAATACGAGAATATCTCCAAACGCAGAGGCAAAAAACGTGCAATCATCGCCATTGCAAGAATGATTCTCACTGCGATCTATTCCATGATGTCTACTGGTGAAGTCTGGAATCCTACTGACCTTGTGAAAGTGGATATGCCGGAATCTCTCAAGGAAAAAATGCTTTCCAAAGCGATTCAACAAGCCACTAAATTTCTTCAAAATCAAGGGTTGACTGTTTTGTAGTACTGTTTTTTTTGTGCTTTCAGGCTCTGCAAAAAAATCATACTTGCAGGGTCTTGTTGTTGTGCCCGTTTGGCGGTGCATTGGTTGTTTCTTTCACGCTATCTCCTCCATATCAGTTGAATTTGCCAAGAACAGATCTGAGTATGGCGATACACTCGTCAACTTCTTCCTTTGTGATATTGAGTGCAGGCATGAAACGCAGAGTATTCTTGTTCGGCGAATTGATTATCAGCTTGTTTTTAAGACATTCTGCCTGTATCGCCGAACAGTCTGCTCCTTCAAATGCAAGTGCCAGAAGCAGACCCTTTCCACGGGTGCCGCATACGATCTTATAACTGTCAGCAAGCTTGTCAAGCTCTGCTCTGAAGTAGCTTCCCACCTCGTTCACGTTGCTCAGTATATCCTTGTCGATTATTTCCTTTACCACCGAAAGTCCTACCGCAGTAGCAATGGGAGTCATGCTGTAGGTACCGCCCTGATCTCCTGCCTCAAAGCAGCAAACCCTGTCCTTTGCCAACACAGCGGAAAGCGGTACGCCGCCTCCTATGCCCTTTGCAAGAGTCATTATATCAGGCTCGATATCATAGAGTTCATATCCGAACATGGTTCCGAGTCTGCCTATTCCTGTCTGGACTTCGTCTATAATAAGCAATATATCGTTCTCGTCGCAGATCCTTCTGATCTCCTTTACATAATCTTTTTCGGATTCGATAACGCCGCCTTCACCCTGAACGAGCTCAAGCATTATTGCACAGGTCTTATCGCTGATATTCTTTCTGATATCGTCAATATTATTGTACTCTGCCCAGATAAATCCATCTACCTTGGGAGCATAGATATCCTTCCACTTTTCCTTGCCCGAAGCCGACATCGTGGCAAGAGTTCTTCCGTGGAAGCTGTTCTTTGCAGTAATGATCTCATAAGCGCCGTTTTTATACTTGCTGGCGTATTTCCTTGCAAGCTTTATTGCGCCTTCATTTGCCTCTGCTCCCGAATTGATAAAGAACACCTTATCCATACATGATATACTTGTCAGAAGCTCCGCCAGTTCGATAGCGGGAACATTATAATATGACGGACTTGGATTTATGAGCAGTTCCGACTGTTCACGAAGTGCCTTCTGCATAACAGGCGCACAGTGTCCCAGGCAGCATACTGCCCATCCCTGGATCATATCAAGATATTTATCACCGTTAATATCCCACAGATATGACCCTTTTCCCTTTTCAAAAACTATATCGGGACGATTGGTAGTATACATTATTGAAGCATTTGCCTTTTTTATCATTTCATTTGTATTTGTGCAAGACATCAACGATCGCCCTTTCTTTAACAACATGTTTTCCTTGTTTTCTTTACTGTATCGCTTTTTTCGGGGATCTTCTGGCTGAAAAGTTCACAGCATAACTCTTCCTCAAAATCCATATCATCGTCCCTGATCTCTGCGTCTTCCACAACGCTGAGCTTTTCCTTTTCCTGTACTTCTCCGCCGCAGCAACAGCAGCACTTTTCCTTGTCTTCCATGATGTACCTCCTAAAAATCAAATTTATCGGCTATTTTATTGTAATAGGCTTCTATAAATCTGAGAAGTCCTTCATAGCCAGCGAATCCATCGGGCATAAAGTCTATTTTTCTTGCCCATGGATATTCAACGTTTATATAAGCGAATGTCTTTTCGCCGTGAGCAGCAAGATATTCATTATCACTGCCCAGTATCACATCGTAATCATTGTTTCGGATATGATCTATTATTTCGGCTCTGTCATCGGTAAAAATAACATTGGTCCCACTGGATATTTCCTTCAGCCTGTCCTCTAGATCGATGTTATCATCGGTTTTCGGTGCTTTTACTATAACCGTTTCAACATTATCGTCAAATTCCTTCACAAGGAATCTGAGGAAGGCTTCCGACGTATCGTAATTTCCCACGATGATCTTCTTCTTGTCACATATCTCTTCCAGATATCTGAAAGTGGTAACTCTTCCAAGTCCGTTTCTGAAGCTTTGCCTTACTTCATCCAGAAGCATATTGCGCATTTCGTCGGTTTCCCTGCTTTCGCGCCCGAGAGCACGCAGTACCGAAGAAATGAACATATCCGTAGCTTCCAGTCCGATGGGATAACCGCAGCTGATATAGGGGATACCGTATTCTTCATTCATGTATTCCGCTAATTTTGATCCGTATTCTCTGTCAATGATAACATTGAGAGCAGCCGAAGGATACTTCCTTATATCATCCACATCTACACCGCAGAATAATACCCTTGCGGATATACCGAATTTTCCGAGGAGTTTAACCAGATATGCTCCGTCGTCCTTCCAGCCGCTGTATTTTTCGACGGGAGGGATGATATTTACTATTTCACTGTTTTCATCACGCGGGGCTCCGAGCTCATGAACAAGTCTCTCCATAGCCGTATTGCATCCTGAAATATGGTCGTTGATAAAGCTTCCGCCTTCAACAGTGATTATGGGAATATCAAGATCGAGGCTGTGGATAATGCCCTTTATATCGTCGCCTATTATCTCCGAGGCACAGCTGGAAATAAGAACTATGATCCTGGGATTATTGGTAAAATACTCCTTCCGTATCTTATAGGCTATATCGTCCTCGCCGCCAAACACCGTGGTTTCACGGCACATCTCCGTATATGATATACTGAGAGGATTCGTGAGCGAAGCCTCAAAAGCGGGAAGTACGCATCCCTTCGGACCGTGAACGATGACCGAAGCATCCTTTATCTGAGCTGCGATCCTGCTCACGCCCAGTATCCCGCATTTACGGATAGAGTCGAGACAGTTTTTTTCTTCAGTCATTTTACTTCTCCAAAAAAATCGAATAATTATTCATAGGTGTGTCCAGAGTTTCGTTAAGTGCTGTAAAAATACTTCTTGCTCCGTTCAGACCATAAACGGGATTATGAGCAAATCTGTACTTGAAGACTTTCTTTCCGCTGAAAAAATTATCATTACAGAATATCACAGGGTCATCAAGTTCATTTACAAGTTCCCGTATCTCGTCAATGTACTTTGACGGATATACCGCTGCTTCTACTCCGCCCTCACATACTTCCTTTTTGAATATGTGGAACTTTTCACGCATAGTTGACAATTCTATGCCCACGATAACGGGCTCCATACCAAGTTCAGAAGCGAGCTTGACAAGAGAGAGAAGTCTGTCGCCTGTCTGGTTCCATATCACACATTTCCTGCCGCTGCCGATCTTTTTCCTGAGCTCATATCTCATGCGGAAGAGCTCCGAGATCTCCTCGTTTTCATATATGTATGAGATATCCATTGAAAGCTTACGGGCTATATCCTCCAGCCAGCGCATAGTTGCTTCAAGTCCGATCGGCGCCGATGAATCCACATAGTCAATACCGCCGAGAGTCCTGAGCTGGTCGAAAAAGCCCCGTGAGTAAAACGGACAAAGAGATACGTTCACATCAGCCTCTGACATCTTTTCAAGGCTTTCCATATTGAAGCCGTGATCGAATACTTCGTTCATCTTCAATCCGATAAGACCAAGATCGCGTTTTATCTCGTCAATTTCCTTCTTTTTCGTGGGATCCCACAGCCATCTTCTCGTGAAAAGATTGACTGAACCCTTCTGTTCCCTGTCCTTACTTCTTCCGAAGGAGTAAAGCTTTTCGGCAAGAAGTCTAAATGCGTTCTCGGTGCCGTCACGATAGGTCTTGCCCGAGTATCCGCCAGTATTCATGAATATTACTCTTTTTCTGTCCTCATCAGGCAGAGATTCGATACAACCTTCAACGTCATCGCCTATAATATCCGTGCAGCAATTTGTGAGGACCACAACGTTTTTATCAGGATTTTTTTTCATTACCTCCTCAAGAGAATCCATAAACTTCTGTTCTCCGCCGAAGATAATGTCATTTTCCTTCATATCAGTGGTATGGTGAATTTTTTTGTCACAGTTATCCATCTGTCCCATGGAGGTCAGGAAGTGTCTGTTTGCTGTACATCCCGCAGTTCCGTGTACCAGCAAAACAAGATCGTCAAAATAGCTGAACACATCATATGCGCCCCAGAATGCACAGAACTGATGCATATCTATACATTCGCCGATGTCTATAAGATTTTTTTCAACAGCACTGACAAGAGCGCTTAATTTAACCGTCTTTTTAAGTCCCATAGCCTGTTACACCATTTCAGCCTGCTTGATCATAAGATCAAAGCTTTCGTCGTCAAGAGGTGTAGGTATGACCATATTGGTATTGCTGATTATAGATGAAGCAAGTGAATCGTAGACCTTTGCCTGCGCCGACTCGGGACAGCCTTCAACGACCGTACAATTCTTCATCTCACATTCCTGAACGATATTATCTCTTGGTATCCAGCTGATCACATTTGTGGAGATCTTACCGGCAAGTTTCTCGACGATTTCTCTTTCACGGTAAGCATTTCTCTGATTGCATATTATTCCACCAAGACGGACACTGCTTCTCTCGCCGAAACGCTTTATAGCCTTTGAGATATTGTTAGCAGCATATAGTGCCATGGTTTCGCCCGATGTTACAAGGTATACTTCCTTTGCAAAGCTCATTCTCAGCGGAACGGCAAAGCCTCCGCAGACAACGTCTCCGAGAACATCATAGATAACGATATCTATATCGAGCTCCTGAAAAACATTGAGCTTTTCAACTATTTCCATGGCTGTTATGATGCCTCGTCCTGCACATCCGAATCCAGGCTCGGGGCCGCCTGCTTCGATACAATAAGTATTTGCAAAGCCTTTTGTTACGATGTCATCAATAACCGCGTTCTTTTTTGTCTTGAGCTGCTCCAGAACGCTTAATTTCTTCTGTGCTCCCACAAGATTCTTTGTAGAATCCGCCTTAGGATCACAGCCTATCTGAAGGACCTTGTACCCCTGTTTCGATAATGCAGCAGAGATATTTGAACAAGTAGTTGATTTACCTATACCGCCCTTTCCATATACTGCTATCTGTCTCAATTGCTTCATATTGGTTTATCCTCTTTCTGATTTATTGATGCATTAAAGTGGTTTACATAGTTTAACTGTGCATGAACAACTGTGTTCCACAATAAAACCGAGATTATCAAACGCTTTCAGAGCCGTATCGTTTCCTGCCCATGTATCCAGTCTGAGATACTTCAGATCCTTTTCAGCAGCTGCTTTCTCAGCATATCCGAGCAGTTCTCTGAATACATTCTGTCTGCGATATTCCGGAGCAACGTTTATATAACTGATATATAACGATTCTCTTTCCGTGTCATCCTCTGTACATAAAAAGCCCATGACTTTATCATCGTCCGAAGCATAATAAAATGTGCAGTTATTTGTCTCCCTTATCTTTTCAAGAAGCTCATTATTGCCTCTGTCGGGACAGCAGGTATTGCTTTTTGACAGTGAGCTCTTATCAGCCCAGTTTTCAAGCATTTCCTTCACAAAATCAGTCAGTTCATTACAGTTTTCACAAGTACATTCAACTATTTTCAATTATATCACCTTCGCTGATCATTTTTTGCATCCGCATTTGCTGTTTTTCTCGTGAAAAGGTATGCTCTTGTTGAGGAGTATAAGGCTCTCGATCACCTGTTTCCTCTTATCCTCTGGAATAGAACTGATAATATCCGAGTAATAGCCCCACATTTCCTTTTTTATATCATCGTATAGCTCTTTGCCTTTCTCGGTAAGAGATACAAAGTTCCATCGCTTGTCGCTCTCACATACCTCTGAACGGATATATCCCTTGTTTTTCATATCCTTTAAAGCACGGCTTATAAAGCCTTTATCAACATTGAGCTCCTTTGAGAGCTCTTTTGCCGTTATCTGCTCTGAGTCCCCGATCTCGGTTATCATGTGACACTGAAGGAAGCTTACTTCATAACAGCACTTGCATAATCCTATTTCGGCCCCCTGTATAAGTCCCATCTTTTTTTCAAATGTTCTGATTTCTTTTCTTAATAATTCTTCAAACATAATCTTACCTCTTTTTATAATATCATGCACAGTTGTCTTTGTCAACTATTTTTTTTTTACAATAATCGATTTTGTCAACCGTTAACAAATCTTACGTAACATTGTTACTGATATTCGTTAAAAAAACAATTTTGTGCAATAAATGTTTATATATTGTTCCCCCAATTAAACCTTGCCGAAATCAAGCAGCATAATTCGTATATGGTGCGTTAAAGAAAGAACCAATTTTAGAAGGATTCAGCTGTAATGATTTCAGATGCGAACGAACATTATGCTCCAATACTTCTTTTGACTGAGGAGAAGTTTTACTGCCCACAGAGCGTTTCAAATCGCTGTTTACCAACTCATCCGGATTATATTCGGGCGCATATGGCGGAAGATAAAACACTTCGATCTGATCTTTATGCTTTTCCAACCATGCCTGTACTTTTTTTGAGTGATGCACCCGCAGATTATCAAGAATAAGAAACACTTTCTTTGTGCTGTCATGTACGAGTCTCCTCATAAAATCAATCAGTTTATCAGAGTCCATATTATCTTTGTACAGCATAAATCTCAGCTTGCCTCTCTTGGAAACAGCTGACAGCATATTGATCTTAAATTTTTGAGATTCTGTTCTGACAACAGGTGTTTTACCTTTCGGTGCATATCCTTTCATATAGTTACAGGTGTTCTGTATATTGGTTTCATCGCCAAAGAAAATCTCCGCATTTTCGGCATTTGCGCGTTCTGTGATGCCCGGAAATTCCTCGTTCAGCCACTTATCGATTTTCTCTTGATCTTGCTTGTATGCACGCTTTACGGGTCGCTGAACGCTGAATCCCCAACGCTGAAGATAGTATCCGAGCGTGGATAATTTCATTTTCACACCATATTTCCGAAATATCATTTCAGAAATGTTTTTTCTTGTCCACATACATTCCTTAAACTTCAACTGCATCGGGTCTTTTTCTACGATTATCTTTTGGATCTCTCTTTCCTGTTCCGGTGTCAGTATTCTTTTTTCACCTTTACTGCGCCCGCGTTTTTTAGGCTTTAGTGCAGCAAGACCGCCTTCGGAGTATTGCTTCTTGACCGACCTGACGTGCCTTTCACTCACATCAAGTATTTCTGCGATCTCATCGTTTGTTTTCCCTTTTTTACTCAAACGAACAATGCTCTTTCTGATTTGGTATTGCTCTTCCGGGCTTAATTTTACTACATTGGTTTTAAGTTCATTTTCCATATCTTTATTATATCACATCGTGATGATTTTTGGCAAGCTTTATTTGGTATATCAATAATAATATTGTTTCTGTATATGATCCACAGCGCCGGAGCCATCTGCAAGTTTTTCAGAATATCTGACCGTAATAAATGTTCATACGCGCTGATGCCTGTATATTTCAAGCAGACTTTTACCTTTGAGGTAATCAGCAAATATCTTTGATACGGCGTACAGTTCTCGCGGCTCGGTTACTATCTCTCCGTTCTTCATCTGATAGCCGAATGGTATTCTTCGATTTTTAGCCATTATCTGACCTCCTTCTCACACAAGAATACCACATCTCCGTCTCCTTATCTATCACCAAACCTAACAAAAAAGGTGCTTTGTTTTTGTTCACAAAGCACCACATTTTCTTATATTACCTCTTTGAATACTATCCCTGATATCAGCGAGAATTCGAGCTTATTATTCCTTACGATCATTTTCTCGACTATCATTCCGAATAGTTCCTCATCAAATCCTGACATTATCTTGCTTTGACTCTCAAAGCAGTCTATCAGGATGTCCAATTGTTCAAGTGTTTCATCCTCGCTATCTGTTTTGGTATTCCAGCGTGCAGGGCGGCATCCGTCCTGTTATTATTCTCTCGAATGATATGGGCAATGCGCACGCTGACACAGTCAATATAATTCCCATGACGCGGCATCTGAAAAAGCCGGAGCTGCCATGCC
>Ga0255345_1007558_pt1 | contig 10118 bp, 10 predicted proteins | sample wastewater_treat_6_FD_192415 | JGI IMG/M metagenome (GOLD analysis project Ga0255345, IMG submission 192415) | Wastewater microbial communities from Lulu Island WWTP, Vancouver, Canada - plant20 | ecosystem: Engineered > WWTP > Wastewater > Unclassified | place: Canada: Vancouver, British... | reverse complement strand
AAACCCATAGCTGGACTTATTTCTTATAATGAATTTGAAAATCTAAAAAACATAAAGAAATCAGAAGGCTTAAAGAGCTTGATAGGCAGATGGAAGGAATTTGAAGATTTTGTTGAAGCTATAGATGAAATTTACAAAGAAAGAGAAAAAGACAGAGGGCGAGATGTATCTTTTTGATACAGACTGCATTTCAAATCTTTTAAAGAAAACCCCCTCTAAAAAATTTATTGAGAAAATTGGCAATCTTGATAAAAATGACCAATATATTTCCACAATAACTGTCGGCGAGCTGGTATATGGGGCTTTTAAAAGCAATGAATCTCAATTATTCCTTGAGAAAATTAAAAATATCATACTTCCAGCGGTCAATGTTTTAAGTTTTGACATTTCTGCTTCTTTTGTTTATGGAAAAATAAGATCTGAACTAAAAAGGGAAGGAATTGTAATATCAGATGCTGACACCCAGATAGCTTCAATTGCAATAGCCAATAAGCTTATTTTAATAACAGGAAATACCAGACACTTTAAGAACATAAAATATCTTAGTGTGGAAAACTGGTTAATTTGAAGCAGGATTATAATTTTAAAAAATAATATTTAAGCCCTAACTTTTTTAAATGAAATAACTCATCATATTTATTTTGCATCTTTTCCTTACTATAATACTGATAAACGGAATATAACATTTCATCCAAATCTTATAAAAAAATGATATGTAATTAATTCATTGGAATAATCATTTCTAGAGAACCTCTAAATCTGAGGAATTTTCAGAATTTATCCAATAAATTGATCAACTAATTCAGGCATTACAATTCATGATTTAAGATATTAAAGACTGGAGAATTGCTATTTCAATCTTGATTTTCTTGAGTCTAATAACCCCTTGACTAAAACCAACTTGGTGGTGTTATTATTTAATGAATATTATATTTTTATACAAGTTAAATTAAATTTAAATGGAAAAAAACCTTTTACTTTCTAAATTTATGAAATTACCAAACATTTTAGCTGCTATTTCACTCAGGGAAGATAAAAATATGAAAGTTTATCATGAGACAGGAAAAGATTTGATAGCATTAATTAACAGAAAAAAATTTCTAAATAAATTGGGACTGACAGAAAATAAGGTTGTGTCAGCTAAAGCAGTACACGGAGATAATGTTGAAATAGTTACAAGTGAGGACTGCGGAAATTATATTCCTGAAACTGATGGGCTGATAACCAATCAAAAAAATGTATACCTATCTGTAACAGTTGCCGACTGCCTTCCTGTCGTAATTTTTGAGCCTTTAAAGGAAATATTATGCCTGATTCATTGCGGATGGATGGGGCTTGAGAAAAAGATTATCAAAAAAGCTGTGGAGAAAATGACAGGTAATTTTGATGTCAATCCAGAAGATTTGCTTGCAGGCATAGGCCCCTCAATAGGTGGCTGCCACTTTGAGGTAAAAGAAGACTTTCTCTCAAAATTTAAATCTTATCCTGAAGCAATTTTAAAAAAACATGGGAAAAATTATGTCAATCTTAAAGATATTGCAAAAAAACAGCTTGAAGCAGCCAGAATTAAAGAAGGAAATATTGAAATAAGCCCGATCTGCACGTATTGCCATTCAGACAAATATTTTTCATTCAGAAAAGATAAGTCCAGGCCTATGGAGGCAATGATTGTTATAGCTGGAATGCCTGACAGAAGCTGTTAAACGCAAGACTTTAATGAAAAATTTTTTATTAAAAGTAAAACTTAATATGATATCAAATAAGTCAAAATTATTTTAAAAATTGACTTTTAGTGAACCATTAAATATTTAATAATCTGATCTTGAAAACACATCAATGGATAAATCTGAAAAATTGTTTTTTAAATATTCATAATATCCAAGCGATGCAACCATAGCAGCATTATCCATACATAAGTTAATTGGCGGAATAAATACTTTAATATTTTTCTTACTACTAGCTTTCTTAAATTCCTCTCTTAACCTAGAGTTTGCAGCTACACCCCCACTAATTAAAATTTTATCAACATTATAGTACTCTGCTGCCTTAATTGACTTTTCAACAAGCACGTCAACCGCTGCTGCTTGAAAACTTGCAACTAAGCTTGGGATATTTTTTTCTTCTAAAAGTTCAGGATATTTCTTTGTTCTATAAATTAGCGCTGTTTTAATTCCACTAAAACTAAAATTAAAATCATTACTTTGAATCATTGGTCTCGTAAATCTAACAAAATTGCTATCTCCATCTTTTGAAATTTTATCAATAACAGGGCCGCCAGGATATCCAAGGTTTAAATATCGTGCTATTTTATCAAAAGCTTCGCCAACAGCATCGTCTACTGTATGACCTATCTCACTTAGATTTAAATTCTTATCACATAGGTAAAGACTAGAATGCCCTCCTGAAATAATAAGACTAATAAACTTATCGTTTAGGGTAGAAATATCAAAGTCTGAAAGCATATTTGCAAAAATATGGGCTTTTAAATGATTTATTGCAATTAATGGAATTTTTTTAAAATAGCAAATTGCCTTAGCTGCACCAACACCCACTAAAAGGGAGCCGAGCAACCCTGGTCTGTTAGTGACAGCAACAGCATCAATTTCGTCAATATTTATGCCTGATCTTAAAATTGCTTCATTTATAACTATGTCTATCATTTCAACATGTTTTCTTGAAGCTATTTCCGGAACTACTCCACCATATTTTTCATGTATATCATTTTGCGAAGAAACAATATTTGAAAGAATTTCTTTTCCATTTCTTACTATTGATGCACAAGTATCATCGCAAGAAGTTTCAATCCCAAGAATTAAAACTTCTCTTTTATTTCGACTCTCATCTTTAGTAAAAAAATTATTTTTAAATTTTTGATTTTTCTTATTTACTTTTTTACTTATCATAACTTTTTATATACTGCGTTTTTGCAATTAAAATATTAATTTAGACAATTACTTTTTTTCTTTACTAAATGGAATAAAATCTCTGACATAAATTGGAATGATAGGAAGAGAAGGAATTTTATTTTCATATTTAAAATTAGCTAGTAAATTTAAAAATCTTGCTTCAGGATAATAATTAAATTTATCAACCTTTATCTTTATTGCCCCCTCTTTCTTTGTCAATGCCTCTTTTAACTCAGAGAGTTGTTCCTCAAAAGTTTTGAAAGCATTTCCTGTTAAATAAAAAATTGAGGTTTGTTTTTGAAATTTTTCATTGTTTTCCAAAGATGGAGCGCAAGTCGTGGTGTTGGTCAAACACCTTACTCGATTTACAATTGAGAAAAAACCATCCAAAAAATTATCTTGATTTAAAAGGGTATTATCAAAAGTTTTCTGAAGTAAATAAAAATAATCATTTTTTACAAAAGAAAAGATTAATTTCTCATAAACTTTAAGATTTTTATTATTAATATTCTTCTTGAGAACTCTTTTAGCTTCATAAATACTAAAATATAGCTCTTTATTTCTTACATCCATCAAAGGGACTATAAAAGCTTTATTTCCTCTTTCTAAAACCTTATTAATTTTTTCAATATTTTTTAACAGGAAACCTAGTGCAAATACGTCTAGAGAATTAAAACCATAAACTGGTTTTTTTGATAAAAACGAAAATGTTTTTATGATGCTTATCCCTATCCTTCCTCCTGTAAAATCTCCAGGACCAAGATTAACAGCAAAAATGTCAATATCTTTTATTTCAAGTCCAGACTCATTAAGAGCTTTATCAATATATTTAATTATATTCACCATATATGTTGTGCTTTTGTTATTCTTTAAAAAAGATAGTATTTTATCGCCATCGCTTACAGCGACACTTAAAGTTTTAGATGTACTATCTATTGAAAATATTCTCATTATTTATTTACTATCTTTCTCTTAGGAATAACTTGGAATAATAGCTACGTATTCACTTATTTTTTTATCCCAATAGTTACTGTTTGAAACTAATGTTATTTTCCTTCGTTGATTTTCAATATTTATTTCAGATTCATTACTATTACTAGGAATATAATATTCAAAATAAATTTCCAAAAAATTCTTAAAGATATTATCCTTAATTTTCTCCGACCACTCTATAAAAGTAATTGTGTTTTCATTATAAATAAAATCTTCAAGCCCTATATCTATTATGTCTGTAATATTGCTAATCCTATATAAATCACAATGAGCCATTTTTAATTTCTTATTGTCACGCACAAAATCATAAACACTGATTAACGTAAAACTTGGACTTGAAATACTCTGGGAGATATTTAAGCCTTTTGCAGTTCCCGAAATAAATGTAGTTTTACCTCCACCTAGTTCCCCATTAAGTAAAATAACATCACCTGGATCTAAAAACTTTGCAAATTCTTCCCCAATTTTTTTTGTATACTCACTTGATTTTGACTCTATTGTGAAAATCACTAAAATAACTCCATCTGATCATCTTTTTTATGATTTACTAATTTCTTTGTTAAATTCTCGTTCTCTATATTTTTTTTGGCATCTTCATCAAGTTTTGAACTAATATCTTGACTGCCCTTTTTGTTAAAATTTTCATTAACAAAATCTTCGCTTTTATCTAAGTTATCAGTTTTACTAAAATCTTTATTTTCTAATTCACCAATACCATTCTCAAACTCTTCCACAATCATATTCATATGATTCAAAGTATCAGAATCATAACTTTCTGTCATAAGCATGACTTTTTTAAGCCTTAAAAAATCCTCTTTTAAGATGTCTAATCTTGAAGGAGTATAAAGTACTGCAGCTGGATGATTAATTGGAAGTATATATCTATTTTTTATCTTAAAAACCTTTCCTCTAAGCTTTGAGATCCCTTCATCGGTATTAAGCATTAATTGGGTAGAATGCCTCCCCAGTGTACATATTATTATAGGATCTATAATCTCTATTTGTTTAAAAAGATACCCTTTACAAATATTTATCTCTTCTATTCTAGGATCTCTATTCAGTGGAGGCCTACATTTTAGGACGTTTGCAATAAAAACCTCTCCTCTTGATAAACCAATAGACCCCAAAAGATCATCAAGAAGCTTACCTGCCTGCCCAACAAAAGGTTTACCTTGTAAATCTTCATTTTTGCCTGGCGCCTCGCCGACAAACATTATCTTTGCATCAGCACTGCCACTGCCAAAAACAAAATTCGTCCTTGTTTGGCTGAGTTGACATTTGCTACAATTTCTTATCTCATAAAAAAAATCTTTTAAGCTTTCTCTTTTCTTAGAGTATTCCAACTATTCCCTTTACTTATTTATGTATAATAATTACTTATCTTATTTTTATGGTTACTAGATAGCCAACTTAAAAGTAGTTTGTACTCAAACACTAAACTTTAACAATAATATTTATATCTGACGTCAGTAAGCCCAACCGCTGCTAGTGACATTTTAAATTAATTTTCTATTATAATAATAAAACAAATAATAAAATATATATGATAAAATAATATTGTCAAAAACTTTTTATAATTAAAAATTATTTTAATGTCTATCTTTATAAAATTTTTATATTTTTAAAATGAAAATAATAAAAGGCAACTTAAAAAATCTCTTGAAATTTTTTATATTAGTATTTGTTTTTATTATAACTATTTCATTTGCTTTTGCTCTGACTGGCTGCGTGGAAAAAACAGTTGAAGTTGAAAAAATTACCTTAAGTAAGAATGTTGATATAAATGGAAACCCAACTGAGGAATCAAACTCTTTCAAAGAAGGAACAAAAGAGATATTTCTAGTAACAAAAGTTAAAAATATGAAACCCACTGATAATTTAACGGTAAAATGGGTATATCTTGATAAAAACCTTGAAATTAATAGCAAAACATTCATACCTAATAAAGAATTTTCTGGTAACCATGTTTTTAGAATAAAAATAGCACAAGGTTTCCCTTTTGGGGATTACGAAGTAAGCGTTTTCTTAAACGGTACCCAATTAAAGGCTCTACCTTTTAAGGTAAATTAACCAAAAAACAACTTGCCTAGACTTTAACACTTAATCAAGATGAAATACTTCTTCTAAATTCTCAATTTCAGGCCCGATTATATTAGGATCACTTTTTACAAAATACTTATCCATTGCTTTTTGCCATCTGTTCCACACTTCTGTGGTTGCTATCCAGGCATTACCTTTATCCAGATCATCATTTTCAAAATATGCAAAACAAGTCCCATCTTTCCTGAAATAAATAGAATAATTTTTATAACCCGCTTTTTTTAATGCCTCTGCCATATCTGGCCATATTTCGCTATGATCTTTTTTATATTGATTTTTTAATTCAGGCTTTATCCTCCATACTTGCCCATATCTTGCCATTTTTACTCCTTTATCTCACTTGTTAAAATACCTTATCTATATAAATAAACATAACACTATAGAATATAATAAATATACAAATAAATATAAAACCCCGCAAAAGTGCTAATAACATTTATAAAAAAACAATCTAGAAAATTTATTTCAGATGCAAGCTTATTACTTAGCTATTTAAAACAGTAAATGCTTTTAAAATCGTTAGCATCTAAAATTCCATGATAAAGATAAATTATTTGGCTAGGATGAGTTACTTAAGAAAACCATTTGAAGGCGAAGCGGGCATGGTTCCTCTTTCAAGAGGAGAGCGAAGCCTGAAATCTGAGCAAGCTTTCCTCGCTGGGGAAAAGCTTTGAGTGTTTTCTAAGTAACTCATTCTGGCCTTTAAAGTTTTATTTAAAAAGCACATCAGTAATTAAATCCATATTATCAACAAACTTGTAGCCCTTCAAATTTTCATCAATCTCTTTTTCATGCTCCATAAGTTTCTGAGCTAGCTTCTGATATTTCCACATTAACTTAACTCCAAGAGCTAATGACTTAACTCTGTCATCTCTTGGTGCAATAATGTCAATAGCACACCATCCATCATAATTAGTCTTATTAAGATAATAATAAAACTCTAGGATTTCCCAAAAGTTTACAGTTCCAAAAATCATATCTGGGTCAGCATCTTTATAATTTTCATTAATATGTATCTGGTTTAGTTTACCCCAATAATCAAGTAAGGCTAGTGATTCAGCAATACCTTCGCCTGCCATAAATGCATGACCTATATCAAGCGCGCAACCAACATTTTTTAAATTTACCTCATTTACAAAAGCAATTGCTTTACCAGTGTCACTTATATATTGCTTTTGTCTTGGATCTTTTGATTTTGACTCAACAGCTATTTTCATATCTCCAGCATATTCTCCTATTTCCCTTACTGTTTCAACCATATTTTTCCAGCCATCAATATAGTTTGCCTGAAATACATAATCATAACCATCATGTGCAGGCCAGAGCATAACACTACCTGCTTTTGTAGCTTTAGCAAAATCAATTGCCTCCTTAAAAAGTTTTATTGCTTCTCTTCTAACTTTAGAGTCATTATTACAAAAAGAACCGTGTTTCCATTTTCTATCACCCCAGGATTCCACTGCAATATTTGATACCTTTAATCCATAATTCTCAACTTTTTTCATAAGTTTATCAGGATCATTTGGTAATGGTTCAGTAGGATAAAAAGTAAATAACCCTGTTAGGCCTTCAATCTTTGACATAGCCTCAAGTTGCTCATCCACACTCATTGAGTCATAATATCCTCCAGGAACATATCTTTCAGCATAAGTTCCAAGACACCAAAGATGTGCATCAACATTTAGTTTCATTAAAATTATCCCCCTTTTAACTTTACTTAAATATTAATTTTTCTAACTTATTTATGATTTATCTATAACTATCTATGTTTTATCTATTTGTATTTATTTTATTATTGAGTTTTTATTGTGATATTATGAATGATTACAAATAATATCTAATTTTAAAGTCTTATTTTTAATTTATTTTCAAATTATAAGTTAGACCAATTTTGAAAAAACCATATCTAAACTATATCTAACTAAATAGAACTAGATTATAAAAAAAAGTTAGCTTATAAGTTTTAGATACCTCTCATAAGCCAAGTCCCAATTAGGTTTATCTTTAATATTTGGTTCATACCTTAAAATATCAAATGAATTAAGGCATATTTGCCTTCCCTCATTTACATCTTTTATCTCTCCAGTTCCTTTAAGCTGCATAATAAGATTACCAATAGCAGTTGTTTCAGTAGGTCCGGCAGCAATTGGGATACCTAAAGCATCTGAAACCCATTGGCACATAAGCTTATTATTAGTCCCTCCACCAACTAATTGCATAAGCTCTATCTTTTTACCAGTTAGTTTTTCAAGCTGCTCTGTGTTATATCTTATTTTTAAGACTAAGCTTTCATAAAAACATCTTGAAATTTCTCCAATACCTTCAGGAACGTTTTGACCTTTTTGCTTGCAGTAATTAGCAACTACTTTGGGCATATCTGGTGAAGGGGGAACAAAAACAGGATCATCAACATCAATAAAAGCATTAAACGGCTTTGCTAAAGGATAAATTTTATCAATATCAGACCATGGTATATTATCTGAAGCATCCTTTCTCCATTTTTCCATACATTGTTGAATAACCCAAAGCCCATTTATATTCTTAACAAAAAGAGTTCTGCCTTCACAGCCACCTTCATTTGCATAACCTGATTTAAAGACATCCACATTTATTATTGGCTCCGTTATTTCAACCCCTGATACAAGCCAAGTGCCCATACTAACAAAAGCCCAATTTTTCTTGTAATCAACCACAGGTATCCCAGTTTCTGCAGACGCAGTATCATGACTAGCAGGTGCAATCACTGTAATAGGTTCTATTTCAAGCTCGTTTACTACATCTTTTTGTAAATTACCTACTTTTGTTCCCGGCTGTATAATTTCTGGAAATAAACTTTTTGATAAGCCAAGTTTATTTAAAATCTCATCGCTCCATCTTTTATTTTTTTGATCATATATAAGAGATGTAGTTGCGTCTGTAAATTCATTATACATATTGCCAGTTAAAAAATAGTTAAAAATATCAGGCATCATTAGAAGTTTATTAGCATTTGCAAGTGCAATTGAGTTACCTATCTTAAGATCATATAAATGATACAAACCACCAATAGGCAGAATAAGAGAGCCTGTAAGTAAAAAAAGTTCCTCAGGTGAAAAATCTTGATGGACAAAATCTGCTGCTTTTAATCTTGCTTCATCACGATAATGATGAGGGTTAGAAAGTAGTTTCCCATTTTTATCAAACAAACCAAAATCCACACCCCATGTATCAATACCTAAAGACTCAATTGTATTAAAAGTCTTTTTTGAAAGAGATATACCTATTTTTAATTCTGAAAAAAGCCTTAAAACATCCCAATATAAAGTTCCAGTTGCGTATACAGGCCTATTATCAAATCTATGAGTTACCTCGAGGCTAAATTTTTTGCCGTCATAGCGTCCAACAACAGCCCTGCCATTACTTGCTCCGAAATCAAAAATTAAATAATTTTTTGTAACCATAAAAACTGGCTCCTTTATACTATTTCATTATCTAAGTTAAATTATTGTCCGTTATAGTGAGTTGATTAACCAAGATACATAATAATAATCTGTATAAATTAAACTTTTGAATTTTTTATGGTATAAATTCGCCCTCTTAGTCTCTTAATAATGCTTACTTGCTATCTTAATAATTTAATATAAGCGAAGTCTTTGTCTGCTTCTTAACGCATCAATTGAAATTACAAGAACAAGCAAAGCACCTTTAACTACTTGTCTTAAGAATATTGGAACGTCCATCATAACCATTCCATTTGAAATTGTCTGGATGATTACAAGAGCAATAAATATACCGAAATAATCACCCTTACCTCCACCAACTGCAACTCCACCAAGAACAACTATGGTAAGTACTTCAAGCTCTGCTCCAACTGCGTATTCTGGTCGACCTGAGCCTAACTGTGAAATCAAAATAAGGCCAGCTATGGCAGAAAAAAATCCTGATAATACATATGTTATGGTCTTTATTCTGTCAACTTTAATACCTGCAAGCCTTGCAAGAGTTTCATTTCCTCCAATCGTGTATAAATCTCTGCCAAATCTTGTAAATTTAAGTATAAGAGAAAGGGCAACAAAGAAAACAACTATATAAATAGTGGTATAAGGAATTGTATTAAATAAGAATTTTCTTCCCAAATCT
>Ga0255345_1007552_pt1 | contig 10128 bp, 9 predicted proteins | sample wastewater_treat_6_FD_192415 | JGI IMG/M metagenome (GOLD analysis project Ga0255345, IMG submission 192415) | Wastewater microbial communities from Lulu Island WWTP, Vancouver, Canada - plant20 | ecosystem: Engineered > WWTP > Wastewater > Unclassified | place: Canada: Vancouver, British... | reverse complement strand
TAAATTTCTCTTTACTTCTTTAATTATCAATTCTTAATTATACATTATACATTATTTTTAGCATCAAGGCAAAAAAGAATGTGGGGTTTGGGGCAACGCCCCAACAAGTCCACAGACGGATATTCAGCGCCGGCGATGGAAAGGTACTGCCTTCCAGGCAGGTTTCCGACAACGATTCATGCCGCAGAATAAATTCTGCGGTTATGAAAATTCGGCTTTTCAAGCCAAAAACACCCTGGAATACAGAAATATCCATCACAGTCGAAGTTTTCAATTCACCGGCTTACTTTTGCCTGAAAGGCAATAACCTTCATAACCGCAGGTCACCGACCTGCGGACAAAGACGTCCCTACCATTACTGCCTGAAAGGCAGAACCACTGCAGTTGCACAGACGAATATTCATGCCGGCAATAATAAACCGACAGAACTCAAAATTCGTAATTGGTAATTTAAAATTTCCATTTCCAACTTCTTTCTTTCATCACTTCTTATTTCTCATCATATATCCGAAAATTCTGCGTCACTTGTTTAATGCGAAAAGATTAGAAACGTCAGAAAAAGAAAAGAGACTGTCCTGAATTGAAGACAGCCTCTTTTTCGTGAGGTACCTGGCGGATTCGAACCGCCGTAAGCGGTTTTGCAGACCGTTACCTAGCCACTCGGTCAAGGTACCGTTTGCGCTTAAAGCGGCTGCAAAGATAATACATTTTTTTGAGTATAAAAAAAGAGGGTACCCTTATTTACGAAAACAGGAGACGAAAAGCATCCGTCACTTTTTTTACCGGTTGTATTTCGATGTGAACTTTCGACGAAAAACCTTTCAGATTGTTAGAGGGGATGAGGATGCGCGCAAAGCCCAATTTTTCGGCTTCCAAAATGCGCTGCTCGATGCGGTTTACCGGCCTGATTTCGCCTGAGAGCCCAACCTCGCCACACAAACAGGTGTCGCGCTCAACAGCAATATCGAGACTCGACGAAAGCACCGCACTGATTACGGCCAAATCCAATCCGGGATCGTTCACCTTCAGGCCTCCGGCGATATTCAGGAACACATCTTTCTGAGCCAACTTAAAACCGGCACGTTTTTCGAGAACGGCCAGCAACATGTTCATCCGTCTGATATCGAATCCCGTTGCCGATCGCTGAGGAGTTCCATAAGCCGCCGTGCTCACAAGCGATTGCGTTTCGATGAGAAACGGACGAATGCCCTCAATGGCGGCAGCAATGGCTACGCCACTCAATCCTTCGTGATTTTGTGTGAGCAAAAGCTCCGAGGGATTGCTCACTTCACGCAAACCGGACTGATGCATTTCGTATATGCCCAATTCGGCAGTACTGCCAAAACGATTTTTGATGCTGCGCAAAATGCGATACATGTAATGTTGATCGCCTTCGAATTGCAAAACGGTATCGACGATATGTTCCAAAATTTTCGGGCCGGCTATGCTGCCCTCTTTCGTGATGTGTCCGATGAGAATCACCGGAATTCCCGATTGCTTGGCAAACTTCAAGATGGAAGCAGCACATTCACGTACTTGCGAAATGCTTCCGGGCGACGATTCGAGGGCATCGTCGTAAATGGTCTGAATGGAATCGATGATTACAAGTTGGGGCGACGTGTTTTTGATGTGCTTAAATATTTCGTCGAGATTGGTTTCGCACAAAATCAGACAACTCTCATTGCGAATGCCGATTCGATCGGCACGCAGTTTCAACTGCCTCGCACTTTCTTCACCGGAGACATACAGTGTGCGAAAGTCGTTCAACTTCAGCATCGTTTGCAAAACGAGCGTCGATTTTCCAATTCCCGGCTCTCCTCCGATGAGTGTTACCGATGCGGGAACAAGTCCTCCTCCAAGCACACGATTCAATTCGCCGTCACGCAAATCGATGCGGGGCTCTTCCTCAGCCTTCACCGCAACAAGTGGAACAGGCTCGCTTTTTACGCCAATAAAGGAACGCGTGTCTTCGGCAGAAGCTGCAGCATCTTTTCTGACCAATTCTTCGACAAAGGTTCCCCACTCGCCACACGAAGGACATTTACCCATCCATTTTGGCGATTCGTAACCACAATTATTGCAAAAATAAACCGATTTGAGTTTTGCCATCCTAATTCGAGTGAAATTCAAAAAATTGTCCTATTTTTTTACAAAGATAAGGATTATCAGCCTCATCAAAACAATTTTGTAATTTTGCATCCATAAATGTTCAAAACAATGTCATCCATTCATACCTACATTTCCGACACATTGCAAATTTCGCTCCCGAGTATCGAAAACACGATCAAATTACTCGACGGCGGCGCAACCATTCCTTTCATCAGTCGTTATCGGAAAGAAGCGACCGGCGGGCTGAATGAAGTACAGATTGCTCAGATCAGCGAGGTGTATGACAAAATGATAGAACTCGAAAAGCGAAAATCTTTCATTCTGAAATCGATTGACGAGCAGGGAAAGCTGACTGACGAATTGAAGCGGAAAATCGATGATTGCATGGAGGCAGTCGAACTTGAAGATATTTATTTGCCCTATAAACCGAAACGACAAACGCGCGCCGAAATTGCCCGAAAAAAAGGATTGGAGGGATTGGCCAAATGGCTCATGTCTCAACCGCCGGTTGCGGTTGAGCAAAAAGCGGCGGACTTTGTGGGCAAGGAAGTTGCCGATGCCGATGAGGCGCTGAAGGGTGCCTGCGATATCATCGCCGAATGGGTGAACGAAGACGAAAAAGCTCGACAAACCGTAAGAAATATCTTTGCGCGCGAAGCCATTATCACCTCGAAAGTCGTCAAAGGAAAAGAAACAGAAGGTGAAAAATATTCGGACTATTTCGCTTTTTCTGCCATCCTTTCGCGCTGTCCTTCGCATCGACTTTTGGCCATTCGCCGCGGCGAAGCCGAAGGTTTTTTGCGCGTTTCCATTTCTCCCGACGACGACAAATGCATCGAGAAACTTTTGGTTCGCTATGTGCGCAATCATTCCGAGGCCGCCGACTACGTAAAAAAAGCAGTCATCGACGGCTACAAACGATTGTTGAAACCTTCTATCGAAACCGAATTTGCAAATCTTGCGAAAGAAAAAGCCGACGATGAAGCTATTTCCGTTTTCGCCGATAACCTTCGCCAATTACTTTTGGCTGCACCATTGGGACAGAAACGAATTTTGGCTATCGATCCCGGATACCGCACCGGCTGCAAAGTAGTGTGTCTCGGCGAGCAGGGCGATCTGCTCCATAACGAAACCATCTATCCGCATCCGCCGCAAAACGAATTTTCGAAATCGGCTGCCAAAATCACCAAACTTGTCTCGACTTACAAAATCGAGGCCATTGCCATCGGAAACGGCACCGCAAGTCGCGAAACAGAGCGCTTTATCGCAAATCTGCAATACGACAGGCCGGTGAAAGTTTTTGTAGTGAGCGAAAACGGTGCATCGATTTATTCTGCTTCCAAAACGGCTCGCGAAGAATTTCCCGACTACGACGTTACGGTTCGCGGAGCCGTTTCGATCGGACGACGATTGGCCGACCCGCTTGCCGAATTGGTCAAAATTGATCCGAAATCAATTGGCGTCGGGCAATATCAGCATGATGTAGATCAAACAAAGCTGAAACGTGCCTTGGATCGTACCGTCGAAAGTTGCGTCAATTTGGTGGGCGTCGATCTTAATACGGCCAGCAAGCATCTGCTCACCTACGTTTCGGGATTGGGCGAAACCCTTGCACAAAACATTATCGACTACCGATCCGAGAATGGTCCTTTTGCTTCGCGCAGCGAATTGAAAAAAGTTCCCCGTTTGGGAGAAAAGGCATTCGAACAGTGTGCCGGATTTCTCCGCATATCCAACGCCAAGAATCCGCTCGACAATTCGGCCGTTCATCCCGAAAGCTATGCCATCGTCGAAAAAATGGCTGCTGATCTGCAATGCTCCGTAAAGGGATTGATCGGGAACAAATCGAAAATCGACTCGATAGATCTGCGCCACTACCAATCCGAAACTGTGGGAGAAGAAACGCTGACCGATATCCTGCACGAACTCGAAAAGCCGGGACGCGATCCGCGTCATACGGCACAAGTGCTCGAATTCGATCCTAATGTACGCACCATTGCCGATGTACGTGAAGGAATGATTTTGCCCGGAATTATCACCAATATCACCAACTTTGGATGTTTTGTCGATTTCGGCATCAAGGAAAACGGACTGGTGCATATCTCGGAATTGGCAGACCGTTTCGTATCAAACCCTACCGACGTAGTTTCGCTTCATCAGCACGTAAAAGTCAGAGTTCTTTCGGTTGATATGCAGCGAAAAAGAATTCAACTTTCAATGAAATCGGTATAAGAAAAAAGAGTAGCAGCAGTCATTGATTGCCAAAATCAGAAAAAATGCAGAAAATTTCGAAAACAAACGTCGCCCGACTTTTGGATAGCGCGAAAATCCGATACGAGCTTGTTCCTTACGAAGTAGATGAAAATGATTTGTCGGCAATGCACGTTGCCGAGCAACTGGGCGAAAATCCGGAACAAGTTTTCAAAACATTGGTATTGGAAGGAAATAAAACCAACTATTTTGTCTGCATCGTGCCGGGCGATAGCGAAATCGATTTAAAAAAGGCAGCTATCGTTTCGGGCAACAAAAGTTGCGCGCTCATTCATCAAAAAGATTTACTTTCGGTGGCCGGATACATTCGCGGAGCCTGTTCGCCAATCGGCATGAAAAAACATTATCCGACCTACATCCACCACAGTTGCGAGGAATATCCCTATATTTTTGTCAGTGCCGGTCAACGTGGATTGCAGCTAAAAATCTCGCCCTCCGACCTGATCTCCGTGACAAAAGCACAAATCTCCGATTTGATTTAAAAAAAAGCGTCGTCACCTTTTCTAAGGATATTGCCCGAAGTCGATATCCAATTGCGGCTCTATTAGCCGAAAACTTTTGCGGTGGTAAGGTGTGATGCCATATTTTCGAATCGCTTCGCGATGTGCTTTAGTCGGATAACCTTTGTTGCAATCCCAATCATAGCGGTGAAATTCTCGTGCAAGATTCGTCATATACTCGTCCCGATAAGTTTTGGCCAGCACCGAAGCAGCCGCAATGGACAAATAAACGGCATCGCCACCCACTACGCAGGTATGGGGAATTTGTTCGTAGTTTCTGAACCGATTGCCATCTACCAAAATATGTTGAGGCATGATGACAAGTTTGGATAAAGCACGATGCATCGCCTCTACGGAAGCCCAAAGAATGTTCAACTCATCGATTTCCGCATTCGAACACATGGCCACGGCAAAACTCAGCGCTTGCTCCTCGATCAACGGGCGCAAACGATTACGCTGCTTTTCCGACAATTGTTTCGAATCATTTAACTCATCGCATTCGAAATCGGGAGGCAATACCACAGCTGCCGCAAAAACGGGTCCGGCAAGGCAGCCCCGACCGGCCTCATCGCATCCGGCCTCAATCATATCGAGATGCATGGATTGAAGAAGCGGTTGATGCAATTTCATTCTCTTTTCAACGATAAGGTCAAATGATTGTCTGCAGGAGGAAAGTCCAGTTGAAACGATTTCGCATCAAAATTTTCATCTCCTACCGATTCTGCCAATTTTTGAATTGCTTCAGCCGTTTCGGCATCTACTTTTTCGTCGCCGGCGACATGCAAAATATTAATCTGCGAAAGTAAATCGGCCAAAGCTCGACGTGTTTCTTCCGCAAGTGGAATTTTCAACCTGCTCAATTGTGCCTCAGCCGAAGCTTTGGCATACCTTTCCATTTTCTCTTGATATTTTTCCTGCAAATTAGGCATACCCTCGACGGATTGAATAAAATGAGAATCGATTTTCAGGGTATTGCCATCTATCTCAATTAAACGATAGGGCAACGGATATTGCGACAAGCTGCCCGTTTCCACATCATAAATTGTGTTTCCGTTAGCAGAAGTCAGACTCGAAATATCGTTCGCATGAAAATGCCCTGTGAAAACGACGGGCATACCGGCATCGGCAAATTCGGCGGCCAATTTCTTCCAATCCTCTACCAAATAATTCGGGAAAAACGTAGCCTGATAGGGCATGTGTTCCACCAAACCATGATGCATCATTCCCAAAACCGTTATGTTTTTGCTTCGTGCTTCGCTCAAAATATCCATCGCCCATTGCACCGTTTGGGGCAAAAGCCGACCTCCCGAAATGGAAGTCGCAGTATATTCATTATACCGATTCGAATCGAGCGAAAGCAGCCAAAGTGAGTCTGTGAGCGCAGACAAATAGCTCAATGATGCACTATCGCGCCGTATGGCACCACTATAGCCAAAAGGTGCATATAATTCGGCAAATTCTTTTGCCGAAACTGTTTGAATAGGTGACGATTCATCGCCGACGTAAGCTTTGGCATCCGGAATATTCACATCGTGATTGCCCGGAATAACGTAAATTCTTATTCCTTTTTGCTTCAACGAAGTCAGTTTCCGAATCAATTCCAAATGACTTCCGCGTTCGCCATGATTGGTAAGGTCTCCACAAATCAAAAGCGCATTGACAGAGGCAGCTTCAATTTGTTTCAATGTTTCATCCAAAACAGCATGTAATTCGTTCACATTTCTTCCGGTAGCATTTTCATACTTCGTCAAAGCCTCTCCCGATTGTGCTAAATCGGTTCCCAAAAAATGGATATCGCTTATTACGGCAGTTTTTAGCGGATTTTGTGAAAGCAGAGAGAAAACCGTTAGAAAAAAAAGAAAGGAGAATGACAATAGCTTTTTCATATAAAAAACTGCAACCTGAAATTGAAATAGGATTGAAAAATAAACTTTACAAAGTTAGTGGAAAAACAAAAAAAGCAGAAATCGCTTCTGCCTTAAATATCATAAAAAACGAGAAATTCAGTGACTATGAATTCAACATTCGCTCTATTTGTTCCAGATCCGAGCGGAACCCTTTGTCCACCTCGAGCAAATCTTTCACCGTATTGCAAGCATGAACAACCGTAGCATGATTACGTCCCCCCACTTGTGCTCCAATTTGTGAAAGAGACAATTCGGTATGCTTTTTAATAAAATACATCGTAACCTGACGTGCCTGCACAATTTCGCGCTTTCGCGATGCCGACTGGATCAAATCTTTGCGTATATTGAAGAAATCGCACACTGTTTCTTGAATTTTTTGAACGGTGATACGTTTTCTTTCAACCTTCAGATTTTGCTCCATCACCCGACGGGCAAGATTAAGATCGATATCGCGGTTGTTGATGATGGAATGAGCCATCAGCGAAACGATAATTCCTTCCAAATCGCGCACATTGTCGGTAACATTCTCGGCAATATAATCGATTACTTCGTCCGAAATCGATAATCCGTCAACAAGCACTTTATGCTTGAGAATCTTTTTTCGCAATTCTTTGTCCGGTCGTTCAAGACTGGCTGTCAGTCCCCAACGAAAACGGGTCAAAAGTCGCTCTTCCATCCCTTGCATGTCCGTAGGAGCACAATCGGAAGTCATCACCAATTGTTTATTGTTCTGATGTAGATGGTTGAAAATATGAAAGAACGTATTTTGCGTTTTTTCCAGTCCCGAAAGCTCTTGAATGTCGTCGATTATCAAAACGTCAATTCCCTGATAGAAATTGATGAAATCGTTGATGGTGTTGAATCGACGCGCATCCGTAAATTGGACTTTGAATAAATGCGCGGACAAATACAGCACTTTTTTATCGGGATAGAGTTCCTGAACTTTAGCTCCGATTGCATGACAAAGATGAGTTTTGCCAACGCCCGAATTCCCATGTACGAAAAGCGGATTGAAAGCGGTTTTGGCCGGATTCTTGGCCACAGCTTCAGCCGCTGTGCGTGCGAGACGATTACTTTCGCCTTCGAAAAAATTATTGAACGAATATTTAGGATTAATCTGCGAATCGAACTCTGCCGTTTCTACTCTGTCGAAAGGGCTGGGCGTTTTTACCGAAATCTTTGACGATGTCGGTTTGTTTACAATCGGCTTTGCTTCGCCCCGAAGTTCCACCGCCGTATTGTTTTCGGTCTCTATCAGTACACGATAATTGAGAATGGTGCCTTCGCCGATTTCGCGATAGAGTGCCTGCTGAATCAAATCGATATATTTTTCCTCGAGATATTCGTAGAAGAATTGGCTGGGCACCTGTACCGTAAGCACATTATCTTCGTACTTTAACGGAATGATGGGTGCGAACCATGTATTGAACGCAACTTCGGAAATATTATCCCGAATGACATTCAAACATTTACTCCACAAAAAATCGAAATCTTGCTCCATTTAATTTCGCAATCAGTTAATTCCTCCTATCTTATCTTTTGACTTTTCGAAACACAAATTTTGGAATAATTTTCCATATAAAAAAATCCCTCTATCGCACTCTTTCACTCCACAAAAACACAACTTTCATTATCAACCGCATACATGTAATATACTTATAATTAAAGAGATAGATAAGCATCGTTTTTTATAACAAACTAAGTTTCAACATGCTTCAATTAGTGTATTTTTTACAATCGGAAATCAAAAAAATTAAGTTTATGTTACATAAATACGCGGAAATGAAACAACTTAATTCATGAAAACAATAATATCGTTATTTAGAATAAATCTATATAAGTATTCTTTTTCGAAACAACAATGAACCTTTTAGAAAAGCCGGACCCTCACATCCAAATATTTTTTCGGATCTTTTCGGATATCGTTCAAAAGGTTCGTAACACTTTGAATGGTTACATTCAAACTGTCATGAAATTCAGGAGTGTTTAGCAGCTTTCCAACAGAGTTATCGGGAGAATTGAGTTTACTTGTCAAGAGTTCCAAGTTAGCCACCGTTTGATCAATGTTCTGAAGTGTTTTATTGATATCCATCGAATTGATATCGTTCGTAACATCTTTCAGGTTGGATGAAACCGCATTCAAATTGCCTGAAATTTCGGGTAAGTCAGCCTGTAAGGCGCCTAACATCATATTTAATTTAGATGTTGCGGCATTCAATGAAACCACAGTTTGCTGCATATTCGTCAGCGACTGTTGCATGGCAGGATCTTTCATGATGGAGTTCAAGGCGAGTACTACAGAATCGACATGTGCCAAGATGGAATCGGCCTTAGGCATTATTTGGGCAACTCCATCCATCAATCCTTGCGATTTGGTTCCGCGAATGGTATCACCTACATTTAAATATGTCTTAGATTCATTATCCATTATCAATTTACAAGCCGATCCGCCCAGTAATTCGATGCCGTATTCGAGATAACTTCCACTTTTCAATTTAAAATTCTTTTCAAGTCCTATTTCAACCGCTATCTTCACCGGATCAGTGCTAATCATTTTTATGGAGTTGACCAATCCAACCTGATAACCGTTTAGATAAATCGGCGAAGAAACAACCAATCCTGTTACATCATCGAAAACGGCAACATAGTTATTTTGTTGTTTCAAGACATTAAAGCCTTTCAAAAAATTCACTCCAAAATACAACATCATCAACGAAGCTAAAAATGCTAATCCGATAATGACATTTTTTCTCAAATTATACTTCATACACAATACGTTTTCTATTGTTATTATTTAATACGTTTTCCGTCACGGAACTCAACGACAAAAGCATCGGGGAATTTGCGTCGAACTTCTTTTAATAGGTTAAGTATTTCCTTTTGGTCGGTTGACGAACCATAGGTGTATTTAAACACTTTTCCGTCCTTATAATAACTCACCGGGGACAGCCCTTTGAATCGAGACGAATTAACAGGGATTTCTTTGGAGGAAATAAGAAACTGGATTCTGTATTCCGTAACTCCGGCTACTTGATCCTCAGTCGCTTGAACGGTAGAAGTCTCGGACAAATTTGGGTCAGAAACGAAAATCCCGATTGATTTTTTATCGAAGTTTTTTTTGTATTCCCTAAAAGCCTGATAGATAGATTCGGCCATTGAACTCTGACCCGAGGCACTCATCAAATATTGCTCTTCGTTTCGGTTGCTGATATACCCCAATTCTATAAGAATGCTCGGCATTGCCACTTCGCGAAGGACGAGAAATCCTGCCTGACGAACATTCCGATTACGACGACCCGAAGAATTGACGAGCCTTCGCTGAACCAGTGAAGCCAAATCCA
>Ga0255345_1007551_pt1 | contig 10129 bp, 10 predicted proteins | sample wastewater_treat_6_FD_192415 | JGI IMG/M metagenome (GOLD analysis project Ga0255345, IMG submission 192415) | Wastewater microbial communities from Lulu Island WWTP, Vancouver, Canada - plant20 | ecosystem: Engineered > WWTP > Wastewater > Unclassified | place: Canada: Vancouver, British... | reverse complement strand
TGTCCCGGAAAGTGCATCAAAGATAATCGCTGTGGAATATCCTTTGAAGAAGCTCGCAGAATCATCTAATTGTGTAATAGCTAAAGCCATAGTATAAAAATTTTAAAACATTAATAAATAGTTACTTGTAAGTTCAGTGCCTTTGTGGAGTATCCCGAATAAAGGTTTCTCCCTGAGTACACCAAATTTCTGAAGTCCAATGAAAATTTGTAGGTCACATCTTCGTAATTATACGTTGCAGGGAATAGTTCTGAGAATTTTCTCATCAATATCTTCTCTCTCACTTGATTCACAGTGCCGTTGGTCAATAATTTCACGTAAACACCCAACATAAGTGTGCAACCAAGCACGGTGGCATCTTCCGACTCGGAAATAATATTCCCGTTCATGGATACTGTAAGGAACTCGCTTGTTGCCCCAGTGGTGGGTATCCCTGCTGGATATACACCAGTAACGTCATTATCCTCCAGAAAGGATTTTAACGCCAACTCAGGTATTATTTCACTTATGTTCATTATCCGTAATATTTTAACACCGTATCACTGAAAATCTTTCTCGTATAGGGCACAATACCCTCACTCCACCAACCTTTGCCACGCTTGTTGGGGCCACCATCACCAAGTGATAGTTCAACCCATTCAGCGTATGGAACAGCGGCAAAAAGCACCAGCGAGTATTCTGCGAAATCTCCACCCTCCTTGCTGCCGATAGCAGACTGCAATAATTCAAATCCGTTCACCGTAACAATGTTGCCCTTTGACAACCATACCTTTTTATCGGAAGTTGCCCTGCGCCCCTTGTCTTGGTAAAACTTCCACAATACGCCACGCTTGTACTTACCAAAACCTATGCTGTCGTAAAGGTTGTAAGTATCGTTTTCCCAGAATGATTGGTTGTCAAGCCAGTTGTATACAGAATCTATAACAATGTTGAACACCAAATCAATATCACGTTCAACCACCTTGTTTATATGCTCTGTCAACCCCTTTTCAAACAGTCTCCTGTTCCGCGTGTTGTATTCTGTCAGATTATTCACATCTACTGCCATCGCTCATCAACCATTATCAGTAACAGAACTCAACCATATCGTAGCCCCATAAAGCTCATCGTCATACGCAACCACGTCATATTGCTCAACAGTACCACTCAACTCACGACCATAGTCCATGGTAATAAGTATTGTGTCGTTCTGCTTCAACAACAAGTCGGTGGATGGTATCATTAGAGCAGGATAAGATTGCAATATCCCGCCTTGAAGAGACGTTGCTCCACTAGACGGGAACTGCAACCCACATTCACCCTCGTATAATATGTCAAAGACCTCAATTCCCTGAGCATCAACATCACCCGTGGCACGTTTTAAAACGCAATTGTCTGGATAAAAGTCAAGCTCACTCATAATCATTATTCTTCGTATGTTGCACCCCACAAAAAGGATGCGTCACGTATTTTACCGGCATCGGATGGCGTTACGGTAACACCCCATTTCTTTCTAAGCGCATTGGCACGTGCTGTCCAATTCGCCCTGTCCATGGATGTTGCCTGTATCGCAGCGTAGGTTATAGCCCTGTTGCCAATCTGTTTCTTTCCACCTGAAATGCTTGAAACAAGCCCACAGGCATAATCCCACATCATGGCTTCTGCCAAATCACGCTTCTTTTCCCATCCATCCGTCACCTGAAAAGCACTTTCCCCAGCCGATATGCCATTCAGTCCCATAGCCTTCTGTATAAAGGTATCAGGGAATGTGAAATTCGGTAATACCTGCAAGTATTGTTCTATTGTCATAGTTGCCATATCGGTAGGTAATAGTTATCAGGAGAATGTGCTGGAATCAAGTGATACAACCCACTTCGGATTCTTATAGCTTACGAAAGACCATGACTCCATGTTGGTTATCAGGGAGAAAGGATCGGATTCGTAAAGCTGGATAGCACCGATAAGTCCACCCTCAAAGGAGGATTTAATGGTATTCGGGTTGCTGTCCTCAGAGTAGTCAGACGGGCTGTTGTGCATGTTGAAAAGCTGGGTAACGGGGACAAGAACAATCTTATCAACGTTAAAGGCAGCACTATCAACTGTCGGAACACCGTCAATTTCTATACGCGATTTCTCATTGATGGGTACAATGGGCGGCAAGTCAAATGCGACAGACAACTGTTGTCTGATATACCTGTCATTTAATTGCAGGTCATCACTTGACAGAATCATGTATGCCTTGATTGCGGCGATAACGCCAGCATCGGCTATGATTTTATCGTACAGTGTCTTGGAGCACAGGAATACCCTATTGGAAGGCATACCGACTCTGTCATCATCGGCCAGGGCGTTCATGCGCTTCAGGTCTTTGATGATGTCATAGTCTCCGTTTCCGAACCATACAGCCGTGGAAGCTACCAGTTTATTGGCGGCAGGAGTGCGCAGGTCTACGGTGTAGCCTGTGGCATGTCCCTGAGGTTTCAAGGTTATCTGCTGATCGGAAAGTGCCTCGAATATCCATGAGTTCCATGCTGTATGGAAACCACCAACGATGGCTTCGGCACGTCCCATGTATTTCTTGACCATTTCATAGCCAAGGTCATAATTCACAAGGTTCAGTTCTTTGATGTGGTTCAAGTCGGACTGGTCCACTTTGAAACCGTGACCTATCTTGTGAATGGAGTCTCCGTATGCTTCACCGCCTTCAAAGGAACGCAGGGGCTTTTTACCCATTGCTCCAAGAGGAGATGCTTTTACGACAATGTTTGTTTCTTCTACGATAGCCGAAAATCTGTGGCTATTGGATGCAGGAAGTACGGTTGTAAACTGTTTCCACAACGCTTGGTTGTATTTGTTGTTTACGGTGTCCAACAGCATCTTGAAATCGCCTACATTCGAGGCAAGATCGTATAAATTATAATTTTGATAATCTCTATTCATAACTTATTCTCCTTATTCTTTAGCTGCTGAATAACGTACATAAACATCCTTGCTACGCATATAGTCGCGCACGGAATCTGCAATAGGCGGGATTCTGTTTACAAGCAGTACACCATCATGTTGGCAGAATAGTCCGTCAACGCCATACATGTTTACGGCATTGTCGTCTTTTGAAACATCATAGAAAAGGAATCCGTTGGGGAATACCTTGACGTAATAGGAACTACCAACTTTTTTCAATTCTACAAATACAGCGCCCTTTGCGAGTGTTTTCGAATCACCACCGCTATTAGGATTGGTTACTGTAACGATGTCGTATAGGGTACTTGTAGTTCTGTCTACAACAGAAACGGTATACGTTGCTGTGATTTCATTCGCAATGGTAGCGAGAGTGGCAGGGGCCGCACCGAGAACCATCCCGGCTTGTATACGACTGCCTTCATAGCCCTTTTTAAATTTTGCCTGAAATGTGGCCTCTGTGCCGGTTGCTTTTTCCTCGTAAAGCTCAAATGCGTAGTGGACATCAATGGTACGATTCTCATCATCAATGAAAATCGGTGTCCCCGCAGGTACGCAACCAGTGTCACCGTCCGGCAGGGTTGTTAAGTCCACAATATACTGACCACTTGTAACACCAGTCTTAGAACCAGTGAATACATTACGAGCACCACCGTATGACTTCGACCACTTGATCATCTGTAAAGTTTGGCTCATTTTAATATTGTTTAATTAATAATAAAATACGGAGTCACACCGCAGCAAGAGACCTTCTCGTGCTCCTTTATTTTTTACTGACAGGTTCGCCAATGCCGAGAAATTCTGAGAGGCCCTTGCTCTTGGCAACGACTTCTTCCTTTTCCTTCAGCACTTTGTCGACATATCCTTTCAGTGGCGATGTCCCCTCGCCTTCCCCACCGCTTCCCTCGCCAGGTACGTATGTTTGACCCTTGGCAGACAGCGTTTTGTTGAACTTTGCCTTTGCTTCCGCAAAAACATCCTCAGCAGATGCACTCTCACCAAGTTTCAATGTTGCAAGTTCCATGGCGTTTTCAAAATCCACCTTCCACTCATTCGTAAGTTTCAGTTCGCTTGTGAGTTGTGAAAGACGCTCATTCCTGAGTGTTACTTCCCTCTCTTTCTTAAGCGCATTTATCTCCTGCATGACAGGGTTGATACTTGCGTCCATCATTTCCTGAAACAGAACTTTCAAATCCTCCTTGCTGATTTTATCATCAGGGGCTTTGGGTGGATCGGGTTGTTTTACTTCAACATCCCTGGGTTCCTTAGGGGGCTCGGGGTTGTAGTTCTTGACAAAATCGGACTGCTCCTTTATGATATTCCTGTTCAGTGTATCCACGTGTCGGAATGCTTTGGTTACAAAGTCATCGAGTTCCGTTTCATCTGTTACTACGCCTTCAATACTCAATAGTGATTCTATGGTATCGGAGATTGTGATGTCGGATATTTTCTGAGAGGTTTTCCCTGACTTACCGACAAATTTGGCCTTGATGCTTTCAAGTGCCTGTTCTTTTGTGAATTTCATAGTGTTTCTATGTTTCGTTAATAAATTGGTTAATATACAAAAAGGTCTACATACGACTGTCTGTCGTTAGTAGACCTGTTTAGTCTTTTTAGGTGCGCCTGTGTGGTGCTTATATATATTAGTATTTAACGCATTGCTATTATTAGTATTTTAGGTATAGTTTATTCTCCGCTGGTGTGCTCCACATGAAAATATGTGGTATGCTTGCAATCGCGACACCGTAGCGAATAATCAACCGTACCATTCAACATCAAAAGTCTAAATGGCAAGGATTTTCCGCAATACGCACATTTGCTGTATTGCGTCTTGTCCATGTCGTCCTTTTCAGCAGTTGCCATTATAAACATTTTCAACAAAAGTAACAATATTGTTATAAATTTACTACCTTTGTTGCTGTAAAAATATGCACAAATTAAATGTTCGTAATTAAAGACAAGGATATACCACTGCCAACGCCATACCCACGCGTATATAGAAAGTTGCCTACGGTGAAAGAAAGCGGGTGGACACGATTCGATAATTTTACAATCCGAAAAGATATAGACCTCTGTCCACAGCCTGGGCTACAAGAAAAGGTGGTGGCCAGCGAGTGCAATCTGATATTCCTTGCTGGTGAAGCCACTATGGGGAAAGCCCTGTCTATCAATGAGTTTGTGTTGTCTCAAGACGGGTGGGTTAAAATGAAAGATGTCTGTGTTGGCAATAAACTTGTTGATGTGTGGGGAGATGAGCAATCTGTAACTGGAGTATATCCACAGGGATTATTGAGAATATATAGAGTGGAGATGGAGGATGGTGGTTCGTGCAGGGTAAGTGCCGATCATATATGGTATGTTTTTGCTAATGGCGAATGGTTTATCACCACTACTGAAGATTTGTTATATTCCATACATGAGGATGGAGCTGAAGTATACCTGCCCACATACCTATCATATACAGAAAATAAACGCAAAATTAAAGCTATTATAGAAACCGAAGATGTAGAGGAGTGTGCGTGTATATCAGTAAGCAGCAAGGAGAAGTTATTTGTCGTAAGGGACTACATCGTAACCCACAACACCTTTTCAGGCTACCTAAAAGCACTTAATGGCATAGACAAGCCAAACTATACAGCCAAGCTCATATCAAAACGCCTGCAAGATAGTAAGAAGGGTGGTTCGCTGCTTCGTGACTTCAAGGTGGTTTTTGACGGGTTTGCCGGTTGCGAGGTGTCTGGCGCCGACTACCCTACCGCAGTGTTTCCGCAGTGGAATAGTTCCATACAGATGATGCACATGAACTATAACACGAAAAACGAAAGCGAGTGGAAGGAGTTTCAGGACTACGCCAAGAAAAATCAGTGTTCCTACGCATACTGGGATGAGGTTACGGAGATAGAAGAGTTCAGGACATTCGCCTACTTCTTTTCAAGAAACAGGGACGCATCAGGAGTGAGACCTACTACCGTATGCTCATTCAACGCACTACACGAACACTGGACCACATCGTTTCTTAAACAAGGTGGCTATATAGGCCCAGACTGGTATCTGATACCTGAGATGCTTGGAAAGATACGCTATTTTTATGTTAAGGGTGACACGGTGGAGGCCGTTGAGTTTGCCGATACGAGGGATGAACTTGTCAGAAGATGCAAACTACAACCCACCCCCGAAGAAGAAGCCATAGGTATTACCGCACATGACCTTGTAAAATCGTTCACCGTGTTCTCAGGACATGGTGCGGATAACAGGATATTGGCGCACCAGACAGGCGGTGGCAGCATTGCCAACCTGTATAATGTCGGTGAAACGGAGCGTCTAAAGATTAAGCACGCTTATTTCGGTCCAATAGAAAAGGAAGACGTGCGCATCAGCCAGCAAAGCATTGCCGACATATTCGTCATACCGGCAGACAGGTCTACCGATAGATACGCATCCATGGACGTTGCGGCAGGCGGTGACGTGTGCGTTATGATGATATGGGAAGGACATACGCTGATAGCCATAGAGACTTCGGATAGAAGGGAACCCGATGAGATAGAGATGTGGGCTGCGGCCATGCTGACGAAATATAAGGTTCCCGTGGAGAACTTCTCATTCGATGCCTCTGGATCAGGATTCTTCATGCGCAGATTCAAGCAGGGTGTACCAATCATATCAAACACAAGGCCTATTATTGAATACGATGAGGCTGGCAATAAATCCGTAATGGAGGCATACTACACCCATAGGAGTCAGTTGCTTGGTAAGCTTGAAGCCGCACTTGTCAAGGGTGAGATTTCGTGCAGGATTGATAAATTCATGAGATTCCCTCACGGACCAAAAAGGATACAAACAACGCTGCTTGACATACTTGTAGAGGAGCGTAATGTGTTTAGACGTATTGACAGGAACGGGAAAATATATTACCGCAACAAGGATGAGTTCAAGACATCCTACAAGTTGTCACCAGACTACATTGACGCCATGGCTTACCGTATGGTGTTCGACCTTGACGCAAGACCAAGGAAGCAGAAGGCACGTGTCTACGGAGCAAGCGACTACCGCCTTGTATGGGACTTCGACCTGCCGGGCATGTAGAACAATTTTGTAACAAATATCTACTATTTTTGTTACAAAATTGAAATGTGCATATTTTTCTTATTTTTATGGTTTTTTTCGTGTTTTTTGGCTTATTTTTGCTAAAAATACGGTAAAATAATGAAAATTTCTGATTATACGAAAAAGCCATTGTGGTCAAGAAACATCTATACCAAGAATTCAGAGATAAAGCCGACCACTGTAACAGACGCATTTATAACCAACGATCAGATGCGTCTCAATAATTCAAACAAGATAGTCCTAAACCAAACAGCGTTCATGCAGGAACTATCTCCCATGTCACACGAGATATTCTCGACAAGGATACGATCACTGCGTCCCAAGTACAAACTCAAAGAATCCACCGGTGAGTATATACTGAAGGGATACGAGGATGTTGAGCGTATCGGGCTGCCCATACAATCGTCAATAAGGGACAACAAGACGGGATACTGCTTCGGCAATCCACTATGGTTTGGCAATGAATCCGGGGATGAGAAGTCTGAGAAGATGGCGACATTCAAGACGTGGTGGAACTCGGCGAATATGACTTCATGCCTGTCGCAGATGGGACACCACCTGTTCGGTACGGGAGATGCCGCTATCGCCATATATATTGATGAGGACAAGAACATAAACTATAAGGTGTTTGGGTTCGAGAATGGCGATAATGTTACTGAAACATACGAACTTGTAGATGGCGTAAGAAAACGTGTTGGTGTACGCATGTTCCAGATAAACGGGCACAATGCCGTGGAGTTGTATAAGCATAATGTAGTGGAGTTGTGGATAAATGCAGACGAAGATGACATTAGGGGTAAAATAGGCATGAAACCAACGGCCATAAAATCCGAGGATGACTACACGCTGGTATCGTCTACTCCTCATAACTTCTCAACAGCACCATTCGTATATTTCCGTGAAAAGGATGTCCCGTGGGGTATTGCACAGGATATATGCGATAAGTTAGACTTGCTTGTATCGGACTTGTTGGAGAGCGGTCGCTTCTTCTTCAACCCGTACATATTCCTAAAAGGTGGAGCCATAGCACTCCCATCCACAGACTTTCAAGGGCGTGTTTTCGCATCCGACAATGAGCAGGGAGATGCCAAGATTCTGGAACCGCCAAACGCAAGCGCCATGCTCGAAACCGCCTTCGGGAAACTCATGCGTATGCTTCTTGATTCCACAAAAACGGTATTCATACACCATGAGGACTTGAAAGGGCAAAATGACAGCGGTGCGTATCTGCGTATGCTATGCTTCCCTGAAATACAATGGGCTACAAACTTCTATCCACGCATAGACCAGCAGATGAAGCGGCTGTTCTCCCTGTTCGCAACAGCGGTTGGCATTGTGGAAAATGCGGTAACAGACTATGTTGATTTAAGGTTTTCGTACCAGTTCACGCCGTGTATACCGCAAAACCTGTATGAGGAATCGCAAATCATTACAGACTCTTATCGCGCAGGAGTTCTCTCACGTGAAACATCCGTGGAAGAACACTCACTGGCAAACCCGCAAGAGAAACAACGACTTGAAGCCGATGACGCACGAAAAGCCGCTTATGAAAAAGAAAAAACTAAAATACAAGAACCAGATAACGAGGTTAAACCCTCAAATAATAACAATTTAAAAAAATAATTTATGGACTCAACAAGAATTAAAATCGGGCAAGTCTTATATGGTCAAAGCGAAGGGTCCGAGGACATTGCCCTAGTGAAAGTTGAGAGTGTTGGAGTGGGTGGCATTAACTACAATGACACAGACAACACTTTTCAATATTCATTTGACGAACTTACGGGTATCCCTGTTTCAGCATCCGTGCTGACATCATCTGGATTTACCCTCTCCAATGGTGTTTATGTTAATGATACCATAAACTTCATCAAGGTGAAGCTGATAGGAGCACAATGGTTCTGGTACGCCAACGCCGATACGTGTATCCCCGTACCCTATCTTCATGAACTGCAATCACTCTACAAGGAACTTACCGGGAACACACTTGCCGTTGACGAAGATGCGTTGCTGATAGCACTTGATAGCCCAATGGTTCTCTCCGCACCTACTGATTTTGCCGCATCTGACACGACACCCAACACCGTTACCATAAGCTGGCTTGAAGATGCTGATGCCGAAGGGTATGAATACAAGATTGACGATGGGGCGTGGGTGGCAGTGGATGTTGCCGAGGCTGAACTCACGGGTCTTACACACAGCACTACCTATAAGATAAGGGTTAAGGCTATCGGTAATGGAGAGAGTTTCGTAGACTCACCCGAATCCGAGGAGTATAGCTTCACAACCGCCGCACTCATTGTGCTTGACACCCCTGTCGTTACCGCATCATTGATTGAAGAACAGTCTATTGACATAAGCTGGGAGGCCATAGCCAACGCAGATGGATACCAATACAAGACTGGGGATGGTGAGTGGTCTGCAACACAAACCGAATTGACCGCCACAATAGGCTTGCTGTCAGCGAGCACGGAATATACATTCTACGTTAAGGCTATTGGTGATGGTGTCGTATACGACAACTCGTTGGCTGGTAGCCTGACCGAAACCACGCTTGACGAAAAACTAACGATGGGCAGCATAACGAGTGAAGCGCTCGGTACTACCAGCGTGAAGTTCTCATGGGATGAGGTGGCCAACTCGGTTGGTTATATCTGTCAATACAAAGAGGGTGAAGGATCATTCGTGGACTATGTGGGTGAAATTGCCGACGACGAAGGCGTTCGCTCAGTCACACTTACCGACCTTACACCCGGAACACAATACACCTTCTCCGTAATTGCCGATGCAGACACCGGATACCGAGATTCGGATGCCGCGGTGGGCGTTGTGAATACAAATGCGGAATAGATACAGTGCGACTAATCGGGAAGGGCGGCAGAGATGTCGCTCTTTTTTTATTTATAATGTTGTAAATTTGAAAATATGTACTATCTTTGCATAGTATTACTAATATCTAAAAATATGAAATTCACAAAAAGGGGTAAAAAGAAGTTTACATTAGAAACAGAACTAAGCAAAGGCTTTGTAGCCAGGGTAACAGAAAACAGATTGGACTTGGAGTCCATAAGCAAATCGTGGAAAATCTCAT
>Ga0255345_1007548_pt1 | contig 10130 bp, 9 predicted proteins | sample wastewater_treat_6_FD_192415 | JGI IMG/M metagenome (GOLD analysis project Ga0255345, IMG submission 192415) | Wastewater microbial communities from Lulu Island WWTP, Vancouver, Canada - plant20 | ecosystem: Engineered > WWTP > Wastewater > Unclassified | place: Canada: Vancouver, British... | reverse complement strand
TCGTTTGGACGTCTGGTTTGATTATCTTCGTCTGGGTCATATCGATTTGCATACGTTCCGGTTCCTCCCAATCGTACGCAAACGAGAAACACGTCGCTCTTCCTCCGGGCGGCATGCCGCCCGGAGGAAGGACGCTCAGGCTGTACAAACCACCCCAAAAGTGTTACCCATCTCCTGAGCCTCAAATGTCACCTATGTCCTGACCCCTCCTTCCGGCTGTCCGGTTTTTCCTGAACCCCGAACCCTGAACCCTGACCTCCTTCCTCCGCAAACCTACGGCTTGCCTTTTCTGCATCCGACTGCTCTAATAAGAACTTCCAAAAATAACTGGAATGGAGAACCGCATGAAAAAAACGCTTTTGATTAGCTTGCTCTTCGCCCTCGCGCTAACCGCCACGCCCGCCGTGACACACGCGCAAAGCGATGCCATTTTGCTCGTCACCCCCGCGCGTTATTCCGTAATGCAAGTAGCCTTCGACGTCGCCCGCCGCTACCCCACGGTCCTCGTCAGCTATCAGGGCAATCCTCAAGAACCCACGCTCCACGTCTGGAACGGCTACGAATGGATGCCCCTGAGCAACGACGATTATCTCAGCGGCGCATTCCTGCAAACCAACCCCGGCCGCGCGATTTTCCTGGGCGATAACGCCCTACTGCCGGCGTCCCTGCAAAACATTCAGTCGTGGTGCTCGCAGAGCATCCAGTTGGGCGGATTGGAAACACACGACCTCGTCAACGGAATCGGCACCTATCTGCCCTTCACCCCCGCCGACTGGCGCTGGTTTGCCGGTCGCTACAACCTGACCCTCAGCAACCTGAAAGCCGCCGAAGCCGAAGCCGCCCGCGAACAAAGCTGGTACAAGGAATCCGGCCCCGTCAAGGATGCGCCCCCTTCGTTCTTCAGATACTTCACGCGCTCCCGCAAGGGGCGGGCGGTGGACACCACCCCGGCGATTGAGCCGGTTCAGGTCCCCTCCAGCGAACCCGACGTTTCCTCAGCCCCGTAAAACAAACCGGCCGTGATAATGACCGCGCGGAAACCATTCCTGCGGCGCGCCCTAAGCCTCGTGGTAGTCTGCTGTGGCGCATGGTTGCTCACCGCCGGCTGCAAAACCATCCGCGAAGAAACGCAACCCCTGCGCGAAACCACCCTGACCGTTGCCCGCTCCGGCGACGAAGTCACCCTGTCGTGGATAGGCGTTCGCGGCATGTATTATTCCGTGATGTACACGGACGCACGCGGCGCCAAAGCACGCTGGACCCTCTTGCCCGACGCCATCAACATCCGCGCCATCGCCTCCGGCGAACCCATCATCGTCAAAGACCGCGTCCCCGCCCACCTCCAACGCTACTACCGCCTCCAACAAGACCAACAACCCCTCGCACGACAATAAGCCCCCACGGGCTGTTCGTTCCGGTTTCAGGTTGCAGGGAAAAACCATCCCTCCCTCTCGGTGTCTTCCCCTCCCGCCCCTTCCAGCCCCATCCACCGGCCTTGCGCCGGTGTGCTTAAGGCTGCGCTTCGCCCCTCGCCCCCCGCTTGCGTACCTTTTGCGCCCCTCGCGCCCTTTGCGTTAAATGGCTGTTGGCTGTTCGGTTTTTCCTGACCTCTGACCTCTGCATTCTGACCTCTTTCCATCGGACCTTGCACCGCCTCCGCCTCCCCTCAAGGCCCCGCCCTCAAACGCCCCTCCTCTGCCCGCCGTCCGCAGGACGTGGTGTAGAGGCTTTCGTTTGGATTTTGCCGGGGTCCCACGCAAAAATAACCACCGGATTTTTCGATGATGCCGCTTTGCGGCCGGTCCGGACTGGACTCATGTCCGTCCGTGACCGGCCTCGAAGCGGCAGCGCGGAAAAGACGGCGGTTGGTTTTTGCGCCGGCAAAATCCAAACGAAAGCCTCTCTCGGCAGCCCCCGCCCAACCATCCCCCCGCCACACCACCGCGCAAAAAACATGCAACCGACGCAGACACATGATGTATAGTGGGCCACATGTCTGGAGACACATCCATCCTCCTGGAAATCCGCGGCCGCGTCCAAGGCATCGGCTTCCGCCCGGTCGCCTTCCGCCTCGCCAACGAGCTGCACCTCCGCGGCTGGGTCCGTAACGACCCCGCCGGCGCGGAAATCGCCCTCCACGGCCCCCCCGCCGCCATCACCCGCTTCCGCCAGGAATTGCCCCGCCGCCTGCCCGCCATCGCCGCGCTGGAGACCATCGTGGAAAAAACACCGCCCGCAAATTGGCCGGACGGATTTGAAATCCGCACCAGCGCCAGCGCGGACGGCCCGCGCGTGGCGGGGATTCTTCCCGACTTGGCCACCTGCCCGGAATGCTTGCGGGACATTCTCGACCCGCAAAATCGCCGCCACCGCTATCCCTTCACCAACTGCACCCACTGCGGCCCGCGCTACAGCATGATAACCGCGCTGCCCTACGACCGCGCCAACACGACCATGCGCGAATTTGTCATGTGTCCGGCCTGCGCGGCGGAATATCACGACCCGCTCGACCGCCGTTTCCACGCGCAGCCGAATGCCTGCCCGGCGTGCGGCCCGCAACTGGAATGGACCGCCCCCGACGGTCGCCCCCTTGCGCAACGCGACGCCGCCTTGCTCGCCGCGGTCGAAGCCCTGCGCGCCGGAAAAATTGTCGCCGTGAAAGGAATCGGCGGATTTCATTTAATGGTACCCGCGCACGACAACGCGGCGGTCCAGCGCCTGCGCCAAAGAAAAAGGCGCGAAGAAAAACCATTCGCTGTCATGTTCCCATCGCTGGATGCCATTCGCGCCGTTTGCAACGTGACCGCGGAAGAGCAAGCGTGGCTGGAATCGCCAGCGGCGCCCATTGTCTTGTTGAAGAAGCGCGCGAACGCCGAAGAACTGGCGAAGGACATCGCGCCGGGGTTGCCGTGGATGGGAGCCATGCTGCCCTACACGCCGCTGCACCATCTGCTGATGCGCGAGCTGATGTTCCCCGTGGTGGCCACCAGCGGCAATCTGACGGATGAACCTATCTGCATTGACAAGCAAGAAGCGTTGGCGCGGCTGGGAACAATCGCCGATTTCTTTTTGTTGCACAACCGCCCCATCGTGCGCCCCATGGATGACTCCGTGCTGGCGCTCTGCGACGAGGAACCCATCATGATGCGGCGCGGCCGCGGGCTGGCCCCGTATTCGTTGCCCTTGCCCCAGGCCGCCGATGGCTGGGTGGCCGCCGGCGCGCAAATGAAAAGCACACTGGCCGTCACGGCCGGCGGACAAGCCGTCATGAGTCCGCACATCGGCGATCTGGAGCACGAGGGCGCGGCTCGCCTGTGGGCGGATACCGTGGCCGATGTAACCGGCTTGCACGGCTTGCGCCCCACGGCCGCATGGGTGGATGCGCATCCAGAATATGCGTCCACGCGGCAAGCGCTCGCGTGGGGCGTGCCGACTCAGGCCTGGCAACACCATCACGCGCATATCGCGGCATGCATGGCGGAAAATCATTTGTCCGGCCCGGCGCTCGGCATCGCCTGGGATGGCACCGGACTCGGCACAGATGGCACCATTTGGGGCGGCGAATTTCTGGATTGCGAAGGGCGCGACTTTCGGCGCGTCGCTTGGCTGCGGCCCTTCCCGCTGGTGGGCGGCGACCAAGCCGCGCGCGAGCCGCGACGGGTGGCGTGGAGCGTGTGGCGCGCCTGCGAACTCCCCGGTTTGCCGCCGGGCTGCACGGCGCAGGAAAGCGCCGTCTTTGACGGCATGTTGCGCGCGGGAGTGAATGTGGCGCTCTCCAGCAGCGCGGGGCGCCTATTCGACGCCGTGGCATCGCTCTTGGGCGTCTGCCAAATCATGTCGCACGAGGGGCAGTCCGCCATGCGCCTGGAAGCGCTGGCCGGCGACATGCCGGCGACGCCTTATCCCTTCAAGCTGGAGGCGGGCGTCCTGGATTGGCGGCCAATCATCACCGCCATGGTGCAGGGCGCGGAAGAGCCTGCGCTGGCGGCGGCGCGCTTCCATGAAACGCTCGTGGCGATGATGGTGGCCGTTGCGAAAAACGTGGGGCGGGCGGATGTCTGCTTGTCGGGCGGATGTTTTCAAAACCGCCGCCTATTGGCCGGGGCATGCCGCCAATTGCGGGCGGCTGGCTTTCGCGTCTGGCGGCATCGGGAAATCCCGCCGAATGATGCCGGCATTTGCCTCGGACAAGCGGCGCTGGCCGCCGGATAGCGGGCGGATAGCGGACGCTTCAGATTCAGCCTTGCATTTTCGCCGACAAACCAAGTATAAACACTGCTCATTCCGTCTGGCGCTTCTGCCCCGACCCCGCAAGGGTAAAACGATTGACACAAGAGCGTGCCCCACGGAACAACAACCAACCCGCCGGTTCAGTCCGGCATGAGGAAAGAAGGACATGAAAGCTGCAATTACATCTGTACGGGCCATGGAAATTTTGGATTCGCGCGGCAACCCCACGCTGCGCGCGTTTGTCACGCTGAACAACGGCATTACGGCCTCCGCCTCGGTGCCCTCCGGCGCTTCCACCGGCGAACACGAAGCCGTGGAATTGCGCGATGGCGACAAGAAGCGCTATCTCGGCAAAGGCGTGCTCAAAGCCGTCGCCAATGTCAACGACATCATCGCCCCCAAGCTGGTGGGCATGAACCCGGCGCAGCAGGTGGAAATTGACCGCCTGATGATTGCCCTCGACGGCACCCCCAACAAAGGCAAGCTCGGCGCGAATGCCATTCTGGGCGTTTCCATGGCGGTTGCCAAAGCCGCCGCCGCGACCGCCGGCCTGCCGCTCTACGCCTATCTCGGCGGCTCCGGCGCCACCACCCTGCCCGTGCCGATGATGAACATCATCAACGGCGGACAGCACGCCGACAACAGCGTGGACTTCCAGGAATTCATGGCCATGCCGGTTGGCGCCCCCAATTTCACCGAAGCCCTCCGCTACGGCGCGGAAACCTTCCACGCGCTGAAGAAAATCCTCGCCAAGAAAGGCTATGCCACCAGCGTGGGAGATGAAGGCGGCTTTGCCCCCAATCTCAAGAGCAACGACGAAGCCTGCGAAGTCATCGTCGAAGCCATCGAAGCCGCCGGCTACACCCCCGGCAAGGACATCGCGATTGCTCTGGACCCTGCCTCCAGCTCATTCTTCGCGGACGGCTCCTACGACCTCGCCAAGTCCGGCTCCGGCAAAAAGAACAGCGCCGAAATGATTGCGCTGTGGGCCGAGTGGATTGCCAAGTATCCAATCGTCTCCATCGAGGACGGTCTCGACGAAAACGACTGGGACGGCTTCAAGGTGTTGACCGCGCAGCTCGGCAGCAAGGTGCAACTGGTCGGCGACGACCTGTTCGTCACCAACACGCAGTTTGTCGCGCGCGGCATCAAGGAAAGCGCCGCCAACGCGGTGCTCATCAAGCTAAATCAGATTGGCTCGGTTTCGGAAACGCTCGAAACCATCCAGATGTGCCAGCGCGCCGGGTGGAACTATGTCATCTCCCACCGCTCCGGCGAAACGGAAGATTCCTTCATCGCCGACCTGGCCGTCGCGACGAACAGCGGACAAATCAAGACCGGCTCCGCCAGCCGCAGCGAACGCATTGCCAAATACAATCGCTTGCTCGAAATCGAAGCCGAGCTTGGCAGCGTCGCCCGCTTCGGCGGCAGCCTGAAGAAGTAAGGCTTGCGAAACAAACCCCCGGCGCGTCCCAAGCGCCGGGGTTTTTGTTTGGCGTCGTCGGGGTTTCCCCCGCCCGCCCGCTTACGCCTCCGTGCGGCCGCGAATCGCCCGCCCCAGCGTCACGGGGTCCGAATAGGCAATCGCGCTTCCCGCGGGAATGCCCAGCGCCAGCCGGCTAATCTTCACCGTCGGCGCGGCCTGCGAAATCACATGCCGCAAATAAGCCGCCGTTGCCTCGCTTTCCACATCGGCATTCAGCGCCAGCAGCACTTCCTTCGCCGCCGCCGCCCGCTCCAACAGCGCCGGCAAACGCAAATGCCCAATCCCCTCCCCGCGCATGGGCGAAATTTTGCCCATCAACGCGAAATAACGCCCCCGATATTCCCCGCTGCGCTCAATCAGCGCAATATCCGCCGGGTCTTCCACCACGCACAGCAAATCATCTTCCCGTTGCGAATCAGCGCACAACCGGCACGGATTCTCGTCCTTGGACGTCACACTGCCGCACAGCGTGCAGGCGGTCAACGTGGCGCGGACATCCTCAATGGCCGTCGCCAAATCGTGCGCCGCGCCCTTCGGGTTGCGGGCCACATACACCGCCAGACGTTCGGCGGTCCGGCGGCCAATCCCCGGCAGCTTTGCAAACGCTTCAACCAGTTGACGCAACGGCTCCATGCGAAATCAGAATCCCAAGCCCGGCGGCAGATTCATGCCCGCCGTCAATTTCTTCATTTCACGGGCGGATGTTTCCTTGGCCAAATCCTGCGCGCCGCGCACGGCGGTCAGCACCAAATCTTCCAGCATGTCCACATCGTCCGGGGTGACCGCCTGCGGCGCAATCCGGATGCCCGTTATATTGCCATCGCCCGTAATTTTGACGGTGATGACGCCGCCGCCCGCGGTGTATTCCATCTCTTGCGCCGCCAATGCCTCCTGAACCTTGCCGAGGTTCTTTTGCATATCGGCCATCTGCTTCATCATTTTCATGATATTTGCCATCACATTCTCCTATTCCCGAATATCCATGACTGTCGCGCCAAACGCTTCCATCGTTTGTAGCACAACGGGATCATTTTCCAACGCTTTCCGAAGGGACGGCGTAATAACGGCTTTGGGCCGCGCCGGCGGCTCGCCGGCAGCCGCCTCCTGCGCCGGGGCGGAATGTCCGTTTTCGAGCGCTTCATATTTAACGCCAATGGCGCGCCCCACGGCATGGCCAAGCGCCCGCACAATCGCCTGCCGCGCGCGCGCGTTGTCCACGCGCTTGATGTAGTCCGCGAATTCCGCCGGAAACCCCAGAATGGCGCGCTCACCCTCAATGCGCAACGGCACGGCTTCCTTGAAATACGGCGCAGCCAGTTGCGCGGTTTCCGTCACGGCGGCCAGCACCGCCGGCCACCGCTGTTTCAAGCGCTCAAATTCATCGGCATCCGATAGCGGCCGCGCGCGACCGCGCGGCGGCGCTTCCGAAACCTGCGCCGTGGAAGATGAAGGTTCGGCGGGCGGCGACGGCGCGGCGTCGCCCGCCGGCAGCGCCTGAATTTGTGCGATTAATTCATCCAGGCTGACAACGGAGGCCGCACGCGTGGCCTTCAGAAGCGCCACCTCCACCACCGTGCGCCGCGACAGTGCCATCCGCGCCTGATTCGCCGCCTCCGTTAAAATATCCACGATTCGCAACAGCTTTTCGCCGTCGGCCAGCTCCGCCTGTTCCTGCAAGCCCGCCCGCTGGGCCTCCGTCAAATCCAGCGAACCCGTCAACTTCGGCGCATGACGGACAATCAGGATATTTCTGAAATGCACCAGCAACTCCAACAGCAAGCGTTGCAAGTCGCGCCCGCCCGCATCCAAATCCCCGACAATTTGCAAGGCCTCGGCGGCCTCGCCTTTCAAGATGGCCGCCGCCAACTGGGTGATGGTCGCCCACGACACCAGCCCGAACACATCCAAAACATCCGCTTCTTCAATCTTTTCTCCGCGAAAAGCAATCAACTGGTCCAGCGCGGATTCCGCGTCGCGCAAGCCGCCCTCGGCCCCCCGCGCAATCGCCAGCAGCGCCTCCGGGCTGACCTTCCATTTTTCGGCTTTGGAAATTTCCTGCAACCGCCCCACAATTTCCTTCAGGCTGATGCGCCGCAAATCGAACCGCTGGCACCGCGAAAGAATCGTCACCGGCACCTTGTGGACATCGGTGGTCGCCAGCAGAAACTTGGCGTGCGCGGGAGGCTCTTCGAGCGTCTTCAGCAGGGCGTTAAACGCGCCCGTGCTCAGCATGTGCACTTCGTCAATGATGTAAATCTTGTACGGCCCGCGCGCCGGCGCATAGCGCACGTTGTCGCGCAGCTCGCGCACGTGTTCCACCTGCGTGTTCGAGGCGGCGTCCATCTCAATGACATCCAAATCGCTGCCGCTGACAATGGCCTGGCAGGAATCGCATGTGTCACAAGGGTCCGGGTTCCCGCCGCGCTTCTGGCAATTCAGCGCCTTGGCCAGCAAGCGGGCCATCGTGGTCTTGCCGGTGCCGCGCGGCCCCACAAACAGATACGCATGCGCCACCCGATTGGTTTGAATGGCGCGCCGGAGCGTTTGCACCACATGCTCCTGCCCCACCACCTGTTCAAATTGCTGGGGTCGCCATTTCCGTGCCAAAACTTCGTAGGACATTCAACTTCTCCAAATTTTCCACCGGACTCCACCCGAGCCGGCCGTCGCGAGCCAGGACACCCACGGCGCCCGGATGAACGGCCATACCGCTGCTGCCTTCCGGCCCTGACGGGGTTTTGGCGGCATCCGTCGCATGGGACCCAACCCGCGACAACCGGCCCGGATGGCATCCGGCGCCAAGCGCCGAACAACCACCTTCAGCGCACCCTATTCACCCTATCGCCTCCCCTCGCACAACGCAATTCATTTCCGCCCCCGGCTCCCCGACCGACGTCTTCAGCGGCGCTGAATCCACGCCGAATCGCGATATTTTCCGGCCAAACGTCGGGCGGATTCCAGAATCGCCGACGCAAAGGATTGCGCCTGAAAGCGAAGAGGCCACTCCTGCGCCAGACCGCCGGCGATGGCGCCCGCCATTTCCGGGTTGCCGCGCGCGCTGGGGAGCTGCAAGGAACCCTGATACAAAATGGTATCGCCCAAGCGACGAATCGCGCCGCCCAGAATCTTTCCCGTCGGCCCCATGATGTCCTGCGCGACCGGCTCCGCAAAACACTGCATGGCGACGCCCTGCGCGTTGCTCGGAGCGGCGCGCCCGCCCCGCTCGCACAGCCAGGCCTCCAGCCGGAGTTTATCCCGCAACCCCGTCAGAATGGCCGCATGCAAGCGGCTGTAAAGCGGCGCGGGCCGCCACGGGCCGGGCAAAGGAAACACGCACGAGAATGTCAAGTCATCCACATGCGGCACCACGCCGCCGCCGGTCAAGCGACGCGTGACCCGCTGCCCCGCTCCGTCCGGAAGAGTCTCCGCCACTTCGCGAAACCGCTGGGCGTAGCCAAACGTCGCGCCGATGCCTTGCCATTTGTAAAAGCGCAAACAAAAATCCGGCGGTTGCGATTGCGCCAGCGCTTCATCCAGCGCCATTTGCCCGAACACGTCGAGCGGCCCGGAATCCATCAACCGTCCATCCATGTGCCGCGGCGTTGCGCTTAGAATTTCGCGGCGGCCGCCCGAGCCTGCTCAATCGCGGCGGCGGTGCTGGCGGCGGCTTTTTCGGGGCCAAGGCCCTGCCCGCCGGCGTGGCAGATGGTCATATCCGTGATGCCCATGAACCGGAACTGGGTTTCAAGCATGGGGTGCAGAGTGTTATAGCTTGCGGCGCTTCCCTCGTACATCGAGCCGCTGGCGCTGCAAATGACAACTTTCTTCTCCGGCGCCAAACCCACGGGCCCTTCGGCCGTGTACTTGAACGTCTTGCCGGCCGCCATGACCGTATCCATGAATGCCTTCAATTTCGGCGGCGCGTTGAAGTTCCACATGGGCGTGGCAATCACAACCACGTCCGCCGCCAGAAACAGTTCGAGGATTTCCAATTGGCGGGCTCGACGGCGCGCGGTTTCGTCATCGGTCGGCTTGGCGCCGAAGAACACCGGCAGCAATTTATCGTCCAGCAGGGGGACTTCATCGGCATAGACGTCCAAAGTCGTAATCTTGGCATCGGGGTATTTGGCCTGCAGCGCGGACGTGAAGGCTTGCTCAACTTTTCGGCTGGCGGACTGTTCCGTCGGCTTCGGATTGGCGATGACTCGCAATATGTTCATGGGGTTCCTTTCTTCGTGGCCGGGCTATTCTACCATGGATAGTATCCGTTCGCAAAGTTCAGGGAAACTCCAGCCGTGGGCGCGGGCGGCATCGGGCAGCAAACTGATTTCCGTCAGGCCGGGGATGTTGTTGAGTTCCAGCACAAACAATTCGCCGTCGGGGCGCAGGCGAATATCCACGCGCGCCATGCCGG
>Ga0255345_1007545_pt1 | contig 10132 bp, 4 predicted proteins | sample wastewater_treat_6_FD_192415 | JGI IMG/M metagenome (GOLD analysis project Ga0255345, IMG submission 192415) | Wastewater microbial communities from Lulu Island WWTP, Vancouver, Canada - plant20 | ecosystem: Engineered > WWTP > Wastewater > Unclassified | place: Canada: Vancouver, British... | reverse complement strand
TGGATTCGTCTATGAAAATTCGCCCGGCGCATACTTTGGAAAACATCCCACCCTATTTTTTTTCCTCTCTGAATAAGACGATTGCCGATTTGAAAGCCAAGGGCATGGATATTATCCGTTTGGATATGGGCTCTCCGGATTTACCACCCGCGGATTTCATCATTGAGCGGTTGGTTGAATCTGCCCGGAATCCCAAAAAACACGGCTACGCCCCAATGGGAGGTTCTTTCGAATTCCTGAAAGCCGTGACTGATTATTACCAAACGCGTTTTAACGTTGCCCTGAATCCCAAAACCGAGGCGCTGGCGCTGCTGGGCTCCAAAGAAGGGATTTTTAACATCAATCACACCCTTCTGGACCCGGGAGACCTGGTTTTGATGCCGGACCCGTACTATCCGGTATACCTCGCGGGGGCGCAGCTTGCGGATAGCCGGGTCTTCTTAATGCCGCTGCTCAAAGAGAACGATTTCCTGCCCGATTTGAACCTTATCCCCAAAAGCGTTGCCCGCGAAGCCAAGATGATGTGGTTGAATTACCCGAACAACCCAACCGGCGCGGTGGCTGGTTTGGACTTCTTCGCGAAGGTGGTTGATTTCGCGCTCGAAAATGAAATCGTGATTGTGCATGACGCGCCGTACACGGACCTGACCTTTGAAGGCTACAAGGCGCATTCCATCCTGGAAGTCCCTGGAGCGAGGGACGTCGCGATTGAATTTAATTCGCTTTCAAAAACCTATAATATGGCGGGATGGCGCATTGGGATGGCGGTTGGGAATCCTGAAGTAATTCGCCTCCTGGCTTCGTATAAGAGTCAGATTGACAATTCGATTTTCCAACCTATCATGGATGCTGGCGCGCTTGCCCTGACCGGCGACCAATCCTGGCTTGTGGAGCGCAACCAGGTCTATCAGGAACGCCGCGATGTGATTTACAACGGTCTGATTGAAGCGGGTTTTGAGGTGGATAAACCAAAAGCCGCCCTGTATCTTTGGGCGCGGCTGCCGCAAAAATATGGCGACCCAATGCAATTTTGCGCGGAGGTCCTGAACGCGACTGGCGTGAGCCTGACCCCTGGTGTCATTTACGGTCCCAGCGGGAAGGATTACATCCGCATTTCAATCATTACGCCCACCGCCCAGATTGAAGAGGCAATGCGCCGGCTGGTGCAGTGGATGAAAAGTAATTAAGGGTTTGCGACTCTGAAAAAAAACATAAATACTTATCTAATTGAACCAGAAAAAGCGATATTGGTTGGCGTCCAGGTCGGCCCAGCCTCCTCACAGGTGCTTAACCTCGAGGATTCGCTGGCTGAATTGGAACTGCTTGCCGAAACCGCTGGCATTGAGGTACTCGCGACCCTGACCCAAAACCTGGAAGCTATCAATTCGCGCACCTTTATCGGAAGCGGTAAGGTGGAGGAACTTAAGCTGCTGGCAGAAGAATTGGACGTCGGGGTCATTCTTTTTGACGAAGAGCTGACTCCCCGCCATCAGCGGGAGTTAGAAGAAGTGCTGGGGAAGTCGGTAAAAATTATTGACCGCAGCGCCTTGATTCTGGACATCTTCTCTCAGCACGCCCGCACGCGGGAAGGCATGCTGCAAGTGGAACTTGCTCAACTGGAATACCGGCTGCCGCGGCTGACCCGGGCCTGGACTCACCTGGCGCGCCAGGCTGGCGGCGCCGCCGGACGCACCGGAAGCACGGGGGGAGTTGGCTTACGCGGACCAGGCGAAACCCAGCTGGAAGTCGACCGCCGGGAAATCAAGACCCGCATCGTCAGGTTGAAGGATGAATTGGAGAAGGTCCGCGAACACCGCCTGCGCCACCGCGAACACCGGCGGAAAACGAATGTGCCTGTGGTGGCTTTGGTAGGATATACCAACGCCGGAAAATCAACCTTGCTGAATACGCTGACCAACGCGGATATCTACGTTGCGGATAAACTCTTTGCCACTTTAGACCCGACTGCCCGACAGGTAGAGCTGACCTCCGGGCAGACCATCGTGCTGACCGATACCGTGGGTTTCATCCAAAAGCTGCCGACCCAACTTGCTGCCGCCTTCCGGGCAACCCTGGAAGAAATCGCGGAAGCGGACCTGCTCATCCATGTGGTGGACGTCTCTCATCCCAACGCGGCTCAGCAAAAGAAGACCGTCCTGGAGACGCTGATAGACATCGGCGCGGGAGATATCCCAGTTCTTACGGTCTATAATAAAGTTGATTTGCTGTCTGGCGAGGAATTGGAAGCAGCGCGGGCCAACCACGAAAACCAGGCGCTGTTTATCAGCGCGAGGAATGGCACAGGTCTTGAGGCGCTGCTGGATGCTGTCGGGCGGGAGCTTTTGACGGCGTATACCGCGCTGGATGTGCTGCTGCCTTACGACCAGGGGCAGCTTGTGTCGGTGTTCCACGAAAAAGGCCACGTGCAGAAGCTGGAACACACAGAAAAAGGTATTCACATCAGCGGCTACATCCCCAAGGAACTTCAGACGCAATTCGCTCCGTACTTGCGCAAAGCCCACAAGGCAAAATAAAAAACTCCGCGCAGCGCGCGGAGTTGGATGAATACAGCGGGAACTATTCTTTTTCGATGGTGAGAACTTCTCTACCCTGATAGTAGCCGCATTTTGGGCAGACGCGATGCGGCAAACGAGGCTCTCCACAGTTGGGGCAGGCTACGCTGTTGCGCGCCTTCAGAGCATCGTGTGAGCGTCGGCGATCGCGGCGTCCGGAAGTGGTTTTTCTCTTAGGTAATGGGGTCATCTTGCACTCCTGCTTATTTCGTTAACTTTCCAAATATACCCGATATGCTGGAATAATGCAAGTCAATTTTTCCGAGGGTGTTGAAAAACGGTTTCAAAATTGACCAAATAAGCGGATTGTGATTCAATAGAAAGTATCCTGGCAACCAAGGTGGTCAAAATGGAAACCCAACGATATGTAGAAACCGGAAGTCATTCGTTTTATGGAGAATATCTCTATGATCAGATCGTGCCGCAGGATCATTTTCTACGGAAACTACAACAGATTATCGCATGGGAAAGGTTCACCCGTAAACTGATCCGGCTATATAAAGGAGAAGGGATTGTTGGACGGCCACCTTTTGATCCGGCATTGGTGCTCAAGGTGGAATTGATTGCCTACTTGTACAACCTCTCGGAACGCCAGGTAGAAGTGTATATCAACGAGAACTTACCGGCCAAGTACTTTGTGGGGTTGGCCGTTGATCAGAAAGCGCCGGATCATTCGACCTTGACGGTTTTTCGGGAGCGGCTGATCCAGCGCGGGAAGCTAAAAGTCTTCGAAGAAATGCTGGATGAAATCGTGCGGATTGCTCTACAAAGCGGGGTTCAATTCGGGCCCATCCAGATTGTAGATAGTGTCCACAGTATTGCCAACGTGAATACGGCCAAAGATAAAAAGCGACAAGACAAGGGCAAAGGCCCGCATGACCCGGATGCCCAATGGGGGGTCAAGCACAAACGCAAGGTCAAAACAGAAGAGGGCAAGGAAATCGAACAAACCGAATACTTCTTTGGCTACAAAGCTCATGTCAGCCTGAACGCGGAAGTCGGGCTCATCACCAGCCTGGAGGTCACTTCAGGAGAAGCTTGGGACGGGCATCACTTTTGTTCGTTAGTGGATCATGACCTGGAGCAGAAACTTCCGCTGAACACCTATGCGGCCGATAGAGGTTACGACGATGGCAATAACCATTTTTATTTGGAACAGTGTGGTTTGCATTCTGCTATCCATTTGAAAGGCAACCGCATTGGAAAAAAGGACGACAACAAAGAGGTCTGGGTGGAACTGGTCAAGACGCCGCAATATCAGCAAGGTTTGAAAGAGCGTTACAAAATCGAACGCAAATTTGGAGAAGGAAAACAAGGGCATGGCCTGGGGCGTTGTCGCTATATAGGTCAAGCCAAGTTTGCCATTCAGGCCTTTTTCACGGCCATCACCCTCAATCTTAAGTGCATGGTCAAACTGCTAACCGGAGTAGGGTTTAAAACCCAAGTCGCTCCCGCAGCTTAGCCCAGGGTGATTTGTCGCTCTGGCTGGAATGGAGATCAAAAGAGCCAAGACTACAGTCAAATTTGAGCATCTACGTTACATTGTCAGCCTATTTTCTAACTGAAAACGTCATCCAGTCAGCTTTTTCTAGAAATCCAGCCTTTTTTCAACACCCTCTTTTTCCACTTTTTTTCATCCGGAAGCTCAACTGAAACAGACAAAAAAGCTTTTCGTTAGAGCCGCCACAGGACAGCAACCTGCTTCATAGAATATCGAAAATGTATATTGGAGGCGCAGTTTTCCTAATCCTTTTTGCGGTTCTGCGGAAGGGAGGCGGGGTCAAAGCGGGCATGTTCCAATAGTACGGCCGGGACTTCCAGGCTAACCTGTAAACTGGCGTCGATCGTAATGCCTCAATAGAAAATGTTACCGAAGAAGTAAGGTTGGCTCATAGAAAAATGTTACCGGTCGATTTTCCACAAACGTGCCACTTTCTGGTCAATTGAATTACGCAAAGCAACTGGATTTAGGTGAGTCTTGAATTTCAAGATTTATAAGCTATAATAAAAACGAAATTTGATTAACCTGAATAAGGCATCTGTACTTGAAAAAATCTCAAAGAAGGGTAGAGAGCGAAACTTTGCATATGCATACAATTTCTATATTAGTCTTGACACTTAGACCTTTACAAGGTAGACTTTCATTAAATTTCCGCAAGCACAAAGCTTTATTACAAAACAAGGATGTTCATTTTCACGGAGGCATGAAAGATGAATAATTCAGAAGAAAAGAAGATGCTCTTCAGAATGAACAAAAAGGAGGGGAGAATGCGTTGAACAAATCTCAGTGGGTGAAAACTATTGGAATTTTGCGGCTGTTTGAACCTAAAAATTCAAAAGACCGCAAACGCAAGTATAAAAATTCAATGTTAATTTTTGGAGGATTAAAGAATGAATAATAAAAGATTGATGAAAGTTTTGGGATTGCTGGCAGTCGTGGCGCTCGTAGCGGCATTGTTGCCAGTGAGCCCAGTAAAAGCGGCTGCAACGCTATGTGTTGGGCCAACAACCGAGGGTTGTTTCGCAACCATCTCTGAAGCTGTAAATGAAGCGCGAGATGGTGATATGATTTATATCAAGGCTGGTACCTATAATGAGGATATTAGTATCCCAAAGCAACTAAACATCATAGGTGAAGTCAATGAAGCGGGTGAGCCGCTACCTGTCATTACAGGTACTTTAAGTGCTAGCGGTCTAACAGGTAAAACGTGGAGTATTGAGAACCTGAAATTTATCAGTGGCGGTCAAGACTCAATATCCTTGACCAACGGTGGTAATTTAACCGTAAGTAACTGCATATTTGATGGTTTCAGCGAAAACGATGATCGAGCTATTCAAGCCAGGGGATCAAACCAATTGACAGTGGAAAATTCCATATTCCAAAATGGTTGGTACGTTTCCCTGCAAGGTGACTTTACATCACTAAATGTGAGTAACTCAACATTCACGAACGTTAAGAGCGGCATTAATGTGCAGGGACTTGCTGGAAATACCGTAACAATTGACAACACCGATTTTAGTGTGATTGCCCGGGGCGCCGCCATTGATACTTACGGAGTGCGGTTTGCATCTGGAGGAACAGCCTCAGGCGGTAATCTGACTATCACAAATAGCCATTTCGTTGTGGATAAGAATAATCTTACTGCCACACCAGGGACCTATCACAGCGCGATTATTATTAGATCAGGCGCCACAGGTGCTCTCAAGGTCGAAAACAGCAGCATCTTAGGAGATGTCATAAACCTGACCACTTCGAATAGGCTCGACGCCAGGTTCAACTGGTGGGGTGACCCCGATGGCCCATTAAGCCCATTAGGGGCAGGCTATACAATCACTGGACCAGTGGATTATGACCCTTGGTTAGAGTTGTACATTAACCTCGATAATAGTGACATTAATGAAAACCAGCCGATCGGTGAGTTTGTTGGCAAATTTAGTGGAGAAAGTGGCGACAATGATGACCTGTTCTCTTTCTGGCTGGAAAGCGATCTACCCACTTGCCCTGGTCCTGATAATGAGAGCTTCACAATTGGCGAAGACGGCGTGAGTTTGCTTTCGGCTGAAGAGTTTAACTACGAGACTAAGGATACTTATCAAATCTGCGTCGGCATGCAAGACCCTTGGGAGCATGAAGTGGCGCAAGTATTTGAGATCTCGATTAATGATCTCAATGATGCCCCAGTTTTAGCCCCCATCGTCTACGATCCTGAGATTAACGAAGGTGAGCTTTTGTCCTTCCCTGTTTCAGCAACCGATGAAGATCGAGAACCTTGGTTTGATACACTCAGTTGGGAATTGATTGGTGCTCCAACAGGTGCGGCTATTTCACCAGTAAGCGGCGCAAATGCAACTGTTCGTTGGACGCCTTCTGAAGAACAAGGGCCGGGAGAATACCCGTTTACCGTTCAGGTGTGCGACAATGATTTTGATAATGTACCGCCGGAACAGCACATTTTATGCGATGAGGCGCTAGTTACAATTATCGTGAACGAAGTTAATGAAGCTCCAGTTGCAAAAGACGATTTCTACCTTGGGAGTAGTGAACCAACAGTTGTGGAAGCTCCTGGTGTCTTGCTAAATGATGTAGATAATGACTTTCCAAAAAATGATTTTACCGTCTACCTAACACAGGATATTCCTGCGGGTGAGGGAACATTAATTCTAAATCCTGACGGTTCATTTGTATATACGCCACCGACCGTCCCACCATCTGATGGTGAGACTGAATTCAAATATAAAGTCTTTGATGGGGCAGTTTACTCAAATGAAGCCACGGTAACAATCAAGTTTAATGATACGCCTCCGGCAGACATTAGTTTGATCCCGCTTTCAGCTCAAGAAAATACGATTTATAGAGGAACTTTGCAGACGCATGGGGATCCGGATCCGGCAGATACATGGACCTATGCACTTGTTCCAGGAGATGGAGACGCGGACAACAACTTGTTCAAAGTTGTAGAAGAACCAGTTGGAGTTTTTAAAATTGAATCGAAGGATAAGCTTAATTATGAGTACCAAGAAGCATACAACATCCGGGTAAGGTCTACGGATAAATATGGTGCTTGGTATGAGCGGCCATTTACCATCCGCGCCATTGATCAAAATGACGCCCCTGTATTAGCGCCCATTGGCAATAAAACCGTGAATGAACTCGAAGAATTAACTTTCACCGCCATTGCGACGGATGAAGATGTGCCTGCGGACGAGTTGACGTTCAGCTTAGGACCTGGCGCTCCCACGGGAGCACGAATTAATCCCACTACCGGTGAATTTTGGTGGGCACCTTCTGAGGAACAAGGGCCTGGTCTTTATCGTATCACTATAATTGTGAGTGATGGTAACACCATTAACTCCACGGACGAAGAGACCATATGGGTAACGGTAAATGAAGTCAATCAAGCGCCGGTGTTGAATCCGATTGGTAATCACATCATTAACGAACAAGTACAGCTCACATTTACAGCTACTGCTAACGATGCGGATATACTACCTGGTTCAAATCCTCAGCGTTTATGGTTCAGATTATCAAGCGACGATACCCATAATTATGGAGCCAGACTAAATAGTTTTACTGGTGTTTTTAGATGGACGCCTTCAGAGGTACAAGGTCCAGGTGACTATCAGTTTGAAATTTGCGTAACAGACCTTATTGCTGAAGATTGTGAAACAATTACGGTTACAGTCAATGAAGTCAATATTGCGCCGAATGGTGTGAATGATAGTTATCGCGTAATTGCTAATCAGACGTTAGTCGTTGGAGCTCCTGGTGTTTTAGCGAATGATACAGATGCAGATCGACCTTTAAACAACTTGACGGCTGTCTTACAAACAAACGTTCCCGCAGGGCAAGGTACATTAACCTTCCATGCCGATGGCTCGTTTGAATATATCCCGCCCGTTACACCACCACCTTCTAACCGTACTACCTTCACTTATAAAGCGTTTGATGGTGTAGCTTATTCAGATGTAGTTACCGTTACCTTACACATCCGATACGAGAATTCAGCTCCTACGGGCATTACCCTACCGCTTTCCATACCTGAGAATGTTTTATACGAAAAAACATTAACTTCATCGGATCCTGATTTACCAAACGAAGCCTTTACTTATGAGCTTGTAAGCGGTCCTGGTGATGATGACAATGCTATATTCCACATAGGTGGTGTAAACGGAAATAAACTTATTGCGTCCGGAGAATTCAACTATGAGGAAAAGCTTTCTTACAATGTCCGCATTCGCACAACCGATCTATTCGGTGAATCATACGAAGCTCCATTTATCATAAGGGTTATTGATGCCAACGATGCACCCGAAGCATTCGATCAACCTGTGACCACTTTAGAGAATGAAGCCGTCGGGATTGAATTAGGTGGCTTCGATGAAGATGGAGATGCTTTGGACTTTGCAATCTTCAATGAACCACAGCATGGTACTGTAACTGGTAATGAAGTTGGCGGTTTGATCACGACTGAAGCAGGAATTCTGAGATTGATTTCTCAAAGTGTTACCTACACCCCTGATGAAGGTTTTGTTGGCGAAGATAGCTTTACCTACAAAACTCGTGATGAAGAGGGCGCAATTTCTGAACTTGCGACAGTCACTATCATCGTCAATGATATTCCTGAGGCACTAGATGATGAGTATGCCGGTACAGAAGACACTTTATTGGTTGTAGCTGCACCTGGAGTGCTCGGTAACGATATTAACGAGGAAGAAGTTGCTACACTTACAGCTCAGTTGGTAAGCGATGTATCGCATGGTGAGCTTAGCTTATCATCGAATGGTTCCTTTACCTACATGCCTGATGAAAACTTCTTTGGTGAAGATTCATTTACCTACAAAGCATGCGAAGGCAGTTTGTGTTCAGAGCCTGCAGAAGTGACGCTTACCATTGCACCTGTCAATGATGAACCTGTGGCTCACGACGTCGTTATAACGACCGCTGAAGACACAGCAGTTTCGATTACGTTGGATGTATCTGACGTAGAAGGTGATGACCTGGTGGCTTCCATCGTTACCCCGCCTGCTCATGGTGTGGCTGTTGTATCTGGTACCGTAGTAATTTACACGCCTGAAGCTGACTGGAACGGACTTGACGAATTCACATATAAAGTTAATGATGGTGCGTTAGATTCTAACGTCGCAGTCATTAGCGTCAATGTGACGCCAGTCAATGATGCGCCGGTGGCTGAAGATGTGGAAGCTGAGACGGACGAGGACACGGCAGTGGCAATTACGCTGCTGGCTTCGGATGTTGATGGCGATGAACTAACCTTCACGGTTGTGACCCAGCCGGCACATGGCATGCTGAGCGGAACTGCGCCTGCGTTGACTTACACTCCTGAGACGGACTTCAATGGTACCGATAGCTTCACATTCAAGGCTAATGATGGCTCGCTCGACTCCAACATTGCCACGGTAACAATCTCGGTAGGTGCAGTCAATGACGAGCCGAATGCCGTTGACGATGAATACGATGCTTGGATGGGTGTGACACTAGAAGTACCCGCACCTGGCGTTTTGGCAAACGATTTCGATCCAGACCCAAGTGATGAACAGACTGTAGAAGTGAAAGATGCACCATTACATGGTGAGTTAGTCTTGAATGCTGACGGTTCCTTTACCTATGAACCTGATGCCGGCTTCCACGGAATTGACACCTTCACTTACTGGTTGATTTCAGAGCCAGGCGTCCAATCCGCTTACATGGATTCGGCAACCGTTACCATCACGGTACGGCCTGTTGCAAGAATTTTCTTACCGATTATCCTCAAGTAATGCATAGTTGGTAAGCACAATTTAGAAGGCTGCCCGCAAGGGCAGCCTTTCTTTATGTGTTGAGCAGATGTGCTGTGAAAGATTGACGGGAATTTCCATGAGGTAAGGTCCAGAAGGGTTGCATTTTAGGTGTTTTTTAGGGTTCCGATTGCTTTTGCGCTGCATGTTTACAAGATTCTAACAATTCGTTAATTTGGTGTTGACAAAACCTGGTGGGGTGCTATAATACAGGCAAGATTGGGAGCGTTCCCAATAGAGGTTGATTAACAACACCAAAGGTT
>Ga0255345_1007537_pt1 | contig 10140 bp, 8 predicted proteins | sample wastewater_treat_6_FD_192415 | JGI IMG/M metagenome (GOLD analysis project Ga0255345, IMG submission 192415) | Wastewater microbial communities from Lulu Island WWTP, Vancouver, Canada - plant20 | ecosystem: Engineered > WWTP > Wastewater > Unclassified | place: Canada: Vancouver, British... | reverse complement strand
GGAGCAGCAGGTAGTTGGGTCGTGGTAGGAAAAAAAGAGTTCCAGAAGCTGCTGGAAGCTGATTACTTCAGGTTCAAAGACAATTTTCACAGTCTCGGCGTGACCGGTCGTCTCCTGGCAGACCTGGCGGTAAGTCGGGTCTTTGGTGGTACCGCCGGCATACCCAACCTGGGTGTCCACCACCCCACGTACGCATTGAAACTTTGCCTCCAGCCCCCAAAAACACCCCCCCGCGAAGTAAGCTTCCTGCCTCATGTGTTTCTCAATTCTTCAGTTTTATTTTCTTCCGGCATTTTCCGCAAGGCTGCCGGTGCCAAACAAAGCCGCGTGCCAACCGGCTGCGTTCCGCGCGGGAACCCAGCCCCCAACCCAGCCTGGCGAGGCGCGTGATCCGGCTGCCCTCCGGTGTTTTGCCGCCGCTGTTCAGCGTCTGTTATGTAAGTCTTTTTCATACTAAACCTGCTGAAAATATAACACGGAAAAAGAGCCTGAATCGCGCCTGTCTATTCCTAGTACAGAGTTGTTAACATTAAAGCTGCCGTTTCCGGCAGCTTTTGAGAATATTTTCCGTTGGGGTTTAAAGGTCGCCTTTATGCGCCGCCCAGACAGCCAACCCGATGATGCCCGCGTCGTTGCCCAGTTCGCCCGGCACAACCTCCACCTGATCCGCCGGCATGATAATCATCCGCCGCCGCATTTCCTCGCGAATCGGACGCAGGAGCAGTTCGCCAGCCGCCGCCACGCCGCCCGTCACCACCACCCGCTTGGGCCCAACGACCAGCGCGGCGTTCATAATCGCCACGCCCACATACGCGCCGGCGGTATTCCAGATATCGAGCGCCACCGCGTCGCCTGCTTCCGCGGCGGTCGCGATGACGTGCGCGGTGATTTTGTTCAGGTCGTAATTCACCAGCTCGCCAATTTTCGTCGCCTGGCCTTGTACCACCGCTTTCAACCCCATCGCCGCGATAGCCGGCCCGGAAGCAAAAGTCTCCACGCAGCCGTAATTGCCGCAGCCGCATTTGGGTCCGTGAAAGTCCACAGTGATATGCCCCAGCTCTCCGGCAGTGCCGCCCTGGTTCAGGACGAGCTGATTATTCATCACCACCCCGCCGCCGATGCCTGTGCCGATGGCAAGGCAGAGCATGCAGTCCACACCCTTGCCCGCGCCGAACGCCCATTCGCCGTAGGTAATCGCGCGCACGTCGTTCATGATGTAGACGGGTACCTTCAGGTGGCTCTCCAGCAGCGCTTTGATTGGCACGTTAATCCAATGCCCGGGCAGGTTGGGGATAAAGCTGGTAAGCCCTTTTTCGATATCCAGCCGGCCGGGGGCGGAGAGGCCCACCCCGCCTATCTGGGACCATTCAAAGCCTGCTTCGGATACCATTTCGGTAATCAGGTTCGCGATGCGTCCGATAACCGCCTCGTGCCCGAGATACGAGAGCGTTTTCGTGTCCCTGGACGCAATGACCTGACCAGTGGACAGATCCACCAGCCCGGCTTTGATATTCGTGCCGCCTAAGTCGCAGCCGACGTAGTATTGGGTGTGCATGCTTTCTCTCCTGCGTGCGTTATTTCAGGGTGAATTATACAACGGGATGCGGGGGAGCTGGTTGGCTTAATCTGGGATGGAGAGGAAAGGGGGATAGTAGGTCACTATCCGCGAACCGGCGGGAGGCTGGCGTGAATAGATGTTGATGCATTCAGGAGACCTGAGCTCACATTCCGCGCATGGTCGGGAGAAAGGCGGGAGTGGAGAGTTGTTGGAGATCTAATGGCCAAATCCCGCGCAGATCGGAACGCTTGAAGATGAAGATAATGATGTTTAGGAGACCCGCGGTTAAATCCCGCGCTCGGTCGGGAGACCAGCGCGATCAGAGCTCTATGAAAAAAGCTTCAGGTTCGAGGCTTTGAAAACTGGGAGGAAAAAGCAGATAATCAGGAAAAGAAATAAGGCTGAAAGTACTGTCCCCAAAGCTAGTTTCGCAATCTTGAAAACTCGCAAAATTTCAACCCCTTATGCCAACTTATTCAAGGTTATAATTCATGATGACCTTCCTCTTTCAATCTAAATCACGGACTTTTGAAACAGATACTCTGGGGTTGAAGAGGAGAAAGAGATTAAAGGTACATCCTGCGCGCGCTCGGGAGGCTGGAGCGAATAAATGCTGATGCATTCAGGAGAGCCGCGGTCAATTCCTGCGCACAGTCGGGAGAAAGGCGGGAGTGGAGAGTTGTTGGAGATCTAATGGCCAAATCCCGCGCAGATCGGAACGCTTGAAGATAATGATGTTTTGGAGATCCGATGTTAAATCCCGCGCTCGGTCGGGAGACCGGCGCGATCAGAGTTTAGTAGATAACTTAGGGTTTGTAACGGCAGCCCACGAAGAGGCAGCGCACCTGGACAAGCGCGTTGAATGGAAAAAACTGAGATGAGGGACAGGCTCTGAACTGAGCGGCGTCCAATGGCTTAACCGCGATGACGCGTATGATGGGAGGCAGTACATGGCAGAATGGAAACTGAGCATGGATCGCGTTTTCCTGGAGGATCTGAACAAGGTTGACAGCTCCCAGAGAAAACAGATTATGGATAAAGTGAATTTCATGGCGAGGGGGCCATTCGAGAGCAATCTGGATTGGGAGAAGTTGTCACGCATTGAACCTGGGCTGTACTCTACCAGGGTAAACGACACGTACCGCATCATTTGGAAACACATCAAACCCAATGAAATCCTTATCTTTCTGGTTGACCAACACGAGGCGGCCTATCAGCGGGCGAGAAGAATTCGGGTAGCTAAGGAATCCAACCAGATAAAAGTTGTGGACGTTTTGAAAAGCGACGCAAGCTCCACGGACGGCAGCTTTGATATCTTTACCCCCCAAATCCACAGATATAAGAACGTTGGTAATTTATTCATTAGGTTCACGGATGCTGAAATTCGGAGCTGGGGAGTTCCGGAGGAGTACTTCGCGAATATCCGCGCGTTGGACGACTCGAATCAGCTGCTTGAATTTGAGGAACGACTGCCTAAGCCTGTCTTTAATCAGCTTCTTGAAGTTCTAACCGCGGTCATCGACCGGCAGGTAGTTCCAGATGAGCAAATCGTGGAAAGCCTGATTGAAAACCAGGGCGGAGAGAACATTATCCGCTTTGAGAACAGCGAGGAGTTTAATCGGGCGCTTGCTGGAGGCATGGAGGACTGGATGCTCTTTTTGGCGCCGGAGCAGAAGGCAATCGTGCGTCATCAATTTAATGGTCCAGCACGCATCAAAGGCATCGCCGGTTCGGGGAAGACGATGATCGCAATCCACCGCGCCAAGTATCTGGCGGAGAAAGCCAGCTTGATTGACAAGAAGGTCCTTTTCCTCACCTATGGGAACCGCTTGCCCAACATAATCAACTATTTACTCGAGCAACTTCTCGGGGAGGGGAACCCCCTTCTGGAACGGATCGAATGCCGAACCATCCTCAGTTGGTGTGGTAAATTTTTGCGGGAGAACGATGTCCAATTAAATATAGATACGTCCGGATACGGTCGAGCATTGTTTGACGCCATCAGAGAAGAAAGCAAGACAGTTGCCAGTATTAAGGTTTTACCCCGACTAACCGAAAAGTTTATTAAAGAGGAAATTGAGCACAGCATCAAAGGAAAGATGCTTGAGACTAAAGAGGAATACCTGGCACTTGAACGCAGTGGGCGGGGAACCCGATTGGCGGAAGGCGACCGAGAATGCATCTGGCAAATTTATGAAAATTATCAGAATAACTTGAACGCGAGGAAAATTAACGATTACGAGGACCTGACGAATCTTGCGTATCAACTGGTAAAAGACGGCAAGCAAGCTGGTAATTATTGTTCTGTCATTGTTGATGAAATTCAAGACCTGACAGAAGCAAACATGAAACTCGTGCGAGCGATCGTGCCAAAGGGTGAGAATGATATCTTTTTGGTAGGAGATGGGCTGCAGAAGATCTATCCAGGCGGATACAGTCTAAACAAAGCTGGTATTGATATATCCGGAAGAGGAAGACTGCTGCGTAAGAATTACCGCAACACCCAACAAATCATGCAGGCAGCTCAAGCGATGATGGAAGGCGTTCAGTACGAAGAGGTTGATGATGAAATTGAAGACGACGAGATACCAGAATTATCAGTACGGCAAGGGAAGCTGCCTATCTTAGGACAATTCAGTAGGGAGGATTATGAATTAGAGTGGGTGCAAGGGGAAATCGACCGCTTGATTCAGGACGGCCTATACACTGAAAAAGACATCGCTATCCTGACGCGATGGAAGGCAAATTGGGGGTACGTTGAGGAGCTTATTAACGAAAAGAAGCACCTGATCGTTGAAATTGACAATACCGCTGAAAGTTACTTCGGACCTGGAGTAAAGCTCACCACTTTCCACAGCGCGAAGAGCCTTGAGTTTAAAGTCGTCTTTCTTGTCGGTCTACAAGATGGTTATCAGGTTCGGAGTGGAAACGCGTCTCTGCCTGGTGAAATACAAGAGGAATATCTGGCAACGGAAAAGCGTTTGCTTTACGTCGCGATGACACGGGCCAGGGACCTCCTTTACCTTACTTACTGGGGAGAAAAACCTTCAAGTTTCTTGGATGGTATTCCTGAGGAGATGATCCAAAGAATTAGCCCTGATGTGAAAGAAAGAGATGTCCACGATCTATGGGAATCTATAAGGAGTTTCCTTCAGCAATGAGCGCGTCGTCGGAGGACCAGGTGATGGGGTCGGGGCAGTCGAGAGAGGAATAGGGTGTCTGGTCGGAGGTGGAGAAAGAATCCAAGCGCAAGGCAGTGAGGGCGTTCTGGAATTAGGTTTGGAGGGAAACCACGGATTCGGGGAGGCTGGCCATGGCATGGTCGGCGCGGGGAAAGCTGGTGAGGCGGTTTCGGAGGGTGTATTCCAGGCAGTACGCCGCGGCACCGGTGAGCAGTACGGGAAGGTGGCTGGTGGGCAAGGTGGTCGCCAAGGCTACATCCAGGCCCTAGATAGTGTAATCGGTCGAGAGCTGGTAGTTGATGCGTTCGAGGGCAGCGGGGAGCCCTTCCGTCTGGACGACGGAAGGGACGGCCACGCTGGAGAGGTCGGTGAATTTGGTGGAGAGGCGGGTGAGGAAGGAGGAGGTTGATGGCGTATGGTCATAGTAGCAGGGTTTGGAGATACTGAGGGAGAAAAAGAGGGATTTGGGGGGTAACCTAGTATTCAGGATAGCTTATCCGATTACTCAGGATGAATCTTGTCAGAATTTAAAAAGTTCGTAAACTTTATTTTATGGACTGAATAATATTGAAAGGAAGCCCGATGAAGAATGGGTATGATATTAATTCACAAACAAGAGGGGAAGCTCTGGAGATGATCCAATACCTGGGATTTGAAGAATCTGGTTATTGGTTCCTCGAGAACGGTGAGATTGACTTCAAACTCACAAAGTCTCAAGAAGAAACGAACATACTATACGCATTTGTTTCAAGCGACAAGGTTATGTACATTGGCAAATCAGTTCAGTCTTTGTACAAACGGATGTACCTTTACAAAAAATGTGGACCGTCTCAGCATACAAACATTAGAAATCACGCAAGGATTAAGGCTTGCTTGGAGAAAGGACAGATTATTCGGATTTTTACATTCGTACAGAAGGATCCGATGGAATATAGAGGAGTTCCGATCAATATTGGGGCGGGTCTGGAAGATAACCTTATTGCTTTACTCAACCCTGAATGGAATATCACAGGAAAAACATCATAGCAGAAAGAAAAACCATGAAAATCCACGTGGAAGTCTTCATTGCATCCAGAATATTAGGCCAAAGAAAAGGGGTGTTTTCTCCTCAAGAGGTCATTGATTTTATTGACCATAAGTTTCGTGATCAAAGATCTGGTGTTCGAACTCACACGACTGCAGTGTGTGTGGCAAATGCTCCATTAAACCATCCAACAGCTTACAACTATTTGGGGAGAACAGAACATGCGACTCTGCGGGTCTTCAAACCTGGGATTGACCTTCCAAGCCCTGGAAAGGAGAAGGCGAGAGTTTATCCTGAACGGGAAGATGTGCCTGAAAAAATCGATTTTTGCTGGCCAAGTAAGCAACAATTCGAAATTTTAACATGCAGGCGGCTTTGCTTTGTGGAGAATCTGAAAATCAGATTCTCCAACTTTTAGGCATGGGTGATATTTTCATGGTGGAGATTAGCTACCAATTTTGGGTAAATCTACACATTGTTATGGTGTAGAAAATCACCTATAGATTCAAAATAGTTATTCGTGACTCCCTGAGCAGAAGGATGTTTGGTAATGACGTAAGTTGTACGCTCTGATATAAGCGCCCAAAAACCACCTTTATCACCATAAGTATCGTTTTGACCGGAAATGGCTTGCCAGTACTGTGAGTAACCCTGCCCCATAAACACGACTGCCTTCGGTTTATATTCATTGATCCTAGACCGGATATGCTCCATGCGCCAGGGAGCGCAATAGCTGCGATAGGTAGTACGATCCTTCAGGAAGGGCAGATCCGACCAGAGATGGTAATTCCAGGCCTTGGTGCTGGGGGAAGGTAAAGGCAGCAGCTCCAGCAAGCAGGTTTCGTTGGTTTTCCTGCCAATCTTGTCTCTCTGGTAGACTCTCACATCAGAGGTAGATGAAGGCAGCCCCTTGGCAGCCAGCACTATTCTAGCCTGCTGCATCCAAGTTTTCTGCAACTTAACAGGATCGTTGAAATATTGTGGGTAATCGATAATTAAATGAAATTCGTGGATATCAACGAGCTCTGTTTTACCAAGCGTGATCCAGGCATTAAGCCTGTTGGCTACTTGATCCAAATCATTACCGCCTCCTTCTTCCATGCCAACAAACCAGTAATCCCCGAAATAATTGCCTGATCCGTAGAATGTGGTCATGAAATCTTGAAGCAGAGAGTCGTTTAGGCTCATCAGAATCCTTTTTCAATAATTGCTGTTAGGATCCATTGTATCTGATAGATTAGATTGCCGTGAAGCAGATTAGCGGTGAGAACCGCGAGTCAAAGTTTTATTTCTTGGCAGATACCTTTCTCCATCTCTTCTAGCGGGTCGGAGCGGGGACGAGGAGGGCTTCCGAACCGTTCCTCTTGGAGCATGCGTCCCAAACCATAGCGAGTGCCATGGCGCAATCGTAGTGCAACGCTCTTCATATCAATCGTATTCTTGTGATATTTTCGGCTGCGATTGGTCACCAATGGCAGGTTCTTGTTCAGGCGTGGTTTCGATTAACCATGTTGAGAATCGCTCGGCGTCAACCGCGGTCTCTTCATCAATAATAAAAACTAGATCATCTCGGCCACAGTAATAGGCTTTATTCCACCGCTCTTGTGCGCGTTTCCATTTCGGTAGAATTTCATTCTTGTAGCGGTTCATTTCGATTTGTAGATCATGGCGTATCTTTTTGTTTCGCCTGTTCAGAAAATTCGAAAGAACAATGAATATTATGAATAAAATAATTATTGAAACCATGCATGGAATAGGCACAGGAGAACTACTATTGGCAAGACTGAAAAGGGCCATGAGAAAGAGAAATGCAATGCCAGCAGTAATTATGTAAACCAACCATTCCACAAATGTGAGACAACCTGAAACATTGGGTTCTGGGGGTAAATCTGGCATGCGGAGCCTCTGCGCTAAGTTACTCATTTGTGTTGCATGACTATAAATAGTTTGAGTAGAGGAGTAAATTCTTCCTTTATAATCTGTTTGTAAGGTAGGAACTGACGCTGTTCCTTTGCTTTCCTGTACCTGAATCCCCAAGATTGCTGAAACTTTCATTACTTGATCGTTTCGCATACATCGAGGGCATGTATTAATATTTTCCCTAGGGGGTGGAGTCAATGAACCAACATTCTCTTTGATTAGGTGCTCGCTGCCGCATGCTGGACAAACTAATAAGTTTCGCTTTTCATCTCTTTGTAAATTGCTTCCGCAATAAGGACATATAAGACTAATAAATGGATCTGGCATTATTTTTACTCCCTAATCAAGTAATATTGAAGAAATTATGCACTATTAAAATTAATATCTTGGAAAAAAGTCCCAGTACTGTCAAGCATTTTTCGCACATTTAGGAATCACTTGGTAATCCTCCGCTCCTACCAACCTCCTGACCGTCCGCAGCAATTAACCTGGATTTCCCTTTCGCCCTTCTTCTATCGGTCAAGCTTTGATTGCACCGATTCCCAGCCGCGGAAACGAGAATTATCCACTCCAATCACTGTGTGAATCGAAAAAAACCAAACTCCAGTTGCTTGTCCTGACAAAAACCAGAACCCGCTGAAAACAAGTACTCGAAAATGTTAGGCGGGACTGTCAGATGAAAGCCTACTGGAAGGCAGCAAGGTTCCTTTCACGCATATCAAGCAGATAATGTGCATCCTCATTATTTGTTTCTTGTTCGTTTCAAGATTTGGCGTGTCAAGTTCCAGTTATTGCCTACTTCTGCTGATACGGTATGTGATCTTCCATTCTTCGTAAATCCGATTCTTTTCCTTAACAAAGAAGGAATTGTTATCTTCGTCTTCGCTCATCGCGCCTAGTTCCTTTGCCCAGGTGAACAGACCTTCACTTGGAGAACCGTGTACATCGACCGCGATGGCACTCAGGAAGGGGCGATTGTGTTCAATTTCATTTTTTGAGATCGCGCCGAGGATGCCGCCTACGGCACTGCCCATGTAGGCACCTGCTGTTGGGAGACCACAAGCCTGGGCGATCTCTTGATAAGTGGCAACCCCTTGATGCTGAGCAGCGTTGATCAAGATACTGTAGGTAATAAAGTATTGTTTGGTATTCTTCCAGTCTGCTGCCATTTTTCCTCCAATCTATTATCGATAATTGACAGTGTTATAAATTGAAACTTATCAATTTTCACGTCTGCTCTTCAGAATCAGGAGCCCGAAGGATTTGATGAGAATCATACACAAATTGACCAATATATTCGTACAATCCTGATTCCCTCTATCGCGCCGGTCTCCTGACCGAGCGCGTAAATTCTGTTCTTTAAAGGCCTCCAGACTGCGCTTTCAGAGAGTCCAATCAAACACAACATGGGCCCGGAAGGATTCGAACCTTCAACCAAGCGGTTATGAGCCGCCTGCTCTGCCACTGAGCTACGGGCCCCCTCAGGACTTCAATTTTACCACGAGCCGGCTCGGCACCTCAACCCGCTTGCATCTTCGCCCAGCTGTCCACCAACGATATGGTGCGGTTAAACACCAGCCTGCCCGGTTCAGAATCCGCGCTGTCCGCGGTGAAGTAACCATTTCTCACAAACTGCCAGCTCTCCCCAGGTCTGGCATCCGCCAACACGGGTTCCAGCCTGGCGCGGCACACCTGTAAGGATTTCTGATTCACATTGTCGAGGAAGGTCTCTCCCTCGGGCAGGTCCTCCGGGAATTTATCCTCAAACAGCTGCTCATACAGCCGCACTTCCGCGTCAACCGCGTGCGTGGCGCTCACCCAATGAATGGTGCCTTTCACCTTGCGCCCATCCGCGGACATTCCTCCCCGGGATTCGGGGTCATAGGTGCAGTGCACCGCAGTAATTTCTCCCCGCGCGTCTTTTTCCACCGAGGTAGCGGTGATGTAATAAGCGTTCATCAGACGCACTTCCCTGCCAAGCGCCAGGCGGAAGTACTTGGGCACCGGGTTTTCCATAAAGTCATCCCGCTCAATATACAGCTCGCGCCCGAAAGGCACCTGCCGGCTGGTCTGGCAATCCGGGTCCTGCGGGAAGTCTGAGACCGTAAAATACTCCGTCTTCCCCTCAGGGTAGTTATCCAGTACCACCTTGAGCGGCTGCAGCACAGCCATGCGGCGCTTCGCCCTCAGGTTCAGCGCGTCGCGCACAAAATGCTCCAGCAGCTCCACGTCCACAAAGCTGTCGTTTTTGGCAACCCCAACCGCCTCTAAGAAGCCGCGGATGGCTTCCGGTGGGTAGCCGCGCCGGCGCATGGCTGCCAGGGTGGGCATGCGCGGGTCTGTCCAACCCGAAACCAAACCCTCTTCCACCAGGCGGCGCAGTTTGCGTTTGCTCATGACGGTGTGGGTCAGGTTCAGCCGCGCGAATTCAATCTGCTGCGGGTGAAAGAGCCCGA
>Ga0255345_1007535_pt1 | contig 10141 bp, 9 predicted proteins | sample wastewater_treat_6_FD_192415 | JGI IMG/M metagenome (GOLD analysis project Ga0255345, IMG submission 192415) | Wastewater microbial communities from Lulu Island WWTP, Vancouver, Canada - plant20 | ecosystem: Engineered > WWTP > Wastewater > Unclassified | place: Canada: Vancouver, British... | reverse complement strand
GGCTTCAGGAATAAATTCCTGAAGTTTTTTTATTCGATTTTGATCGGAAGGGTGCGTACTTAAAAATTCTATGTTGCTGCCAGAAGAAGCAGCAGCCATTCTTTGCCAGAAAGCCACAGATTCTTGGGGATTGTATCCGGCCATAGCCAAAAAAATCAAACCAAGCCTGTCAGCTTCATATTCCTGTTTTCTTGAATAAGGCAACATCACACCCATTTCTACCCCGATTCCATAAAGGGTATTAATGCCAATCCGTGTAGCTTCCGATTTATTGGACAACAAAATATTGGTTAATTCGGCTCCGAATTGTGCCAGCATTTGCTGACTGAGACGTTCGTTGCTGTGCTTGGCTATGGCATGTGCAATTTCGTGTCCCATTACTACAGCCAACCCATCTTCATTTTTTGCTATCGGTAAAATGCCTTCAAATACCACCACTTTTCCTCCCGGCATACAAAAAGCATTTTTTGAAGTATCCTTTACCAAATTAAATTCCCAAGAAAGGTTTGCAATTTCAGACGCCAAACCGTTATTTCTCAAATATATTTCAACAGCAGATGCAATGTTGCTGCCTATTTTTTTTACTAATGCAGTATTTGTTTTGTCGGATGACAAAGGAGCTGAAGCTATAAATTCTTTATAACTTTGGCTACTCATTGATAAAATTTCTCTTTCCGGAACAAAATTCAATTGCTTTCTGCCGGTGATGAGAACACTTGAACAGGAAACCAGCAAAAGAGTCAAACAACTTAAAAAAATATATTTTCTCATAATAATGATATTTGAAAAACAAATTTTAATATTTTGAGAACAGGTTTTATCTTTGCAAAGATAATCAAAATTTAATTATTTTTTCTTGATAAAATTATTTTAGTTGTATGCAACATTTCCAAAAAAAGAAGATATTTTTCGTTAAATATTGGAAATCTTTATTGGTATTGTTTGTAATTTTATATCTGTCGTTTGCCAGCCCCTCTACCTTTAAGGATATTCCTACATTTCAACACGCCGATAAGGTTGCTCATTTTCTTATGTTTGCCCTATTTACAGGGGTTTTGATAAATGATTTTCGACACGATAAAATTGTTTTCACTTCCAAAACCGAATTTCTAATATTGAGTTTGGCATTCCCATTATTCACCGGAGCTATTATTGAATACCTGCAAGGTTCGGTTTTTCAACCACGCTCAGCAGAATGGCTCGACTTTTTTTCTGATACAATGGGAGTAGTTATCGGATTTCTTTTAATGTCTGCATTGATTCATTTTTTGAAAAAAATAAAAAAGATTATCCGAAAAGATGGATGATTCCTTAAAATATAAAATTGCCCTAACGATGATTCATGGCATAGGAAACATTCTTGCCAAAAATCTGATTGCATACATTGGAAGTGTGGAAGGAATTTTTAAGGAAAAAAGACAAAACCTGGCAAAAATTCCCGGTATTGGAGAGGTTTTGTCCAAAGAAATTGTATCACACAGCCTTATTGAACGAGCAGAGAAAGAAATTGAATTTATTTCTAAAAATCAAATCAAAGCCATTTTCTTTACTGAAAAGGATTATCCCTATCGATTGAAGGAATGTCCCGATTCTCCAATTTTGTTGTACTGTAAAGGAAACACCAACTTTAACGAAGGAAAATTTGTTGGAATAGTTGGAACACGAAGTGCCACTCAAACAGGAAAAGAAAATTGTACCAAACTTGTATCCGATCTGGCCGCAATGGTACCTCAACTCACCATAGTGAGCGGACTGGCTTATGGTATTGACATTTATTCTCATAAAGCGGCTGTAGAAAATCATTTGCCTACCATTGGTGTTCTGGGTCACGGATTGGATAGGATATACCCTGCTGCACATAGATCTACGGCTATCAAAATGCTTGCTCATGGAGCTTTGCTGACCGAATTTATTAGTGAAACAAATCCAGATAAACCAAATTTTGTAAAGCGTAACCGGATTATAGCCGGACTCTGCGATGCTTTGGTGGTAGTAGAATCGGGTATTAAAGGCGGGGCATTGATAACGGCCGAGTTGGCAAACGATTATAACAGGGATGTATTTGCTTTTCCCGGCCGTGTCGATGATATTTGGTCCAAAGGATGTAACAGTCTGATAAAATCGAATAAGGCATTTTTAATGGAAACAGCAGAAGACTTGCTTCAAATAATGAATTGGGAAAAACTGGATTCCGGTTCGGAAATAGCTCCGCAGGTTTCCATGTATTTCGATCTGGCAGAAGAAGAAAAAGAAATTTTGTTTCAGTTGAGACAACATGCCGATGGACTTCAAGTAAATGAACTGGCTATCCAAATGTCCAAACCATTCAGTAAAATTTCTTCGCTGTTGCTGCAAATGGAATTTAAAGGATTGGTAAAATGTTTACCGGGTAATATTTATCGAATAATCAAATAATTCTGATAAAAAAGAGAAGAAATTAGTGGTTGTGGTGAAACAAGTAATTGTCTATCAGATATAGTCAAGTAAAAAACAAACATTGACAGTTTGGCATTACAGCGTAAAAATATGTCATTCTGTCAATAATTTTATTCCCTTCTTCGATTACTTCTGCAACCATAAGATAAAAAATTACTCTGAAATACAGTTATTTACCGGGCAAATTAAATTATTGGAAATGCTCTGGTATTGAATTTGAATAGCTTGAGGTGTAGAGTAAAATTTAGAATTATAAAACGAAAGGAGGGTTTAACTATGGCATTAGTAAAATTTTCAGATCAATTGCCATCATTATTTGATCGTTTAATGAATAATGATTTGTTCGACTGGACTTTTCGCAACTTTTCTGAAACAAACACAACTCTTCCATCAGTTAACATTAAAGAAACCAACGATGCATACAGGTTGGAAATGGCAGCTCCAGGTCTAAAAAAAGAAGACTTCAAGATTGAAGTTAAAGATGGGGTGCTTTCAATTTCTTCAGAAAAAGTTGGTGAAGAACTGAAGGAAGGAGAAGAATTTACCCACAGGGAATACAGCTATCAATCATTTGTACGTTCTTTTACTTTGCCCGACAATGTAGAAGAAGACAAAATCGAAGCAAAGTACGAGAATGGAATATTATGCGTAAATATTCCCAAAAAGGAAGAAGCTAAAGCTAAGCCGGTTAAGCAAATCGAAATTCAATAAATTTTACTTTAACAAATGAAGGGGAACTATTGTGTTCCCCTTTATTAAATTTATTTTAACAATTTGTTGCTTGAAATATTTGTTTTATATGGAATATAAAGATTACTATAAAACACTTGGAGTAGACAAAAATGCCACTCAGGAGGAAATTAAAAAAGCTTACCGGAAACTTGCCGTAAAATACCATCCTGATAAAAATCCCGGTAACAAGGAAGCGGAAAATCAGTTTAAAATGATTAATGAAGCTTACGAAGTACTGTCCGATCCGGAAAAAAGGAAAAAATATGATGAATTGGGAACCAACTGGAACAAATTTGGTGAAGGGAACGAATATAGAGGAAGTAATCCTTTTGAAGGTTTTGGCAATCGGGGCGGAAGTCAATTTTACTATCAGGATAATTTCAACGATTTATTTGGTGGTAAAAACACTGGATTTTCGGATTTTTTCGAAGCATTTTTCGGTAAAGGAGCAACGTCAGGATTTGGTAAAAGTAATCGTCAAACCGAATTCAAAGGGCAGGATTACGAAACAGAAATCAATCTTACCCTGGAAGAGGCATATCATGGTACAAGCAGAATTATTCAAATCGATAACGAAAAAATACGTATAAAAATCAAACCAGGAGTTAACGATGGACAAGTATTAAGAATAAAAGGAAAGGGAGCAAAAGGAAGCAATCCAAACTATAATGGCGATTTGCTCATAAAAGTCAAAGTACTACCCCATCCAATTTTCGAGCGGATAGGCAATGACTTGAAAATGATTCATCAAATTAACTTGTTTGATGCAATACTGGGTGGAAAAACAATTATTGAAACACTGAATGGAAAAATAATAATTGACATTCCCGAAGGTACACAGAACAATAAAATTCTGCGTATCAAAGGAAAAGGTATGCCTGTGTATGGAAAAAGTGGAGAATACGGCGATTTGCTGATTAAATTGCAAGTGATTATTCCCGAGAACCTTACACCCGAACAAAAAAATATGTTTCGTAGATTAAAGGAAAATTTGCATTCACAAAAATAATAATTAATAGATGGATTATGTATGATTTGAACAGATTTTTCCCCGAAGACAATGAAATGTTGACAAATTTCGTAGAAGCTCTTTTTTCTGCAAATCTTCAGTATAGTGCAATGGATTTGTTTCGAGCAGGAGCTGAATCATGGAAGGAAATCGATGGGGCAGTAAAACTATCCATACAAACGCTTATAAAAGCCAATCTGAATCCGCAGATGCATTTTAAATTTCGATTTTTAACCGATATAGCAAGTGGCAACATAGTGCAAGACTGGAAAATGAGCAAAACGGGTTTTGTATTGACATTACTCAATATTCAGGGTAAAAATCCACTTTTAAACAAGTTAAAAGTAGAAATTATTGAACGCTATATCAATTAAATGAAGAAGGAAAAACAGATGTTTTTTCGACATTGCGAATAAAAAACCGATATCTAAAAATTGGAAAACTGTATCATATTTAACGCATATCAATTGAGGATAAGTATTTGTGGAAAAATTCGAAATTTCTGAAAAAACGGATAAAGTTAGCTCATGACAGATATTGCCAATATATTTTTTAAGTGTGGATGGAATTTGCACTATAGATTATTAAAAAAGTTCATACTATCAATGCATTTTGACTGAATATTATTACCAAGAAAAAAAGTGTTGGGAACATAAATCAGATGGCAATGTCTTAATTTCCATATCTCCCCTAAATAAAAAATCGTAAATTCAAGTGAAAATTAAACTTTTTGGTGCATCATTACCAATAAAATGTTAACTTTGAAACCTGTTTTAAAACGGTTTTTCAGGTAAACAGAGAGGAATAAAGCAAATTTTTTAAGAACAAAAATTTTGTACATGACAAAAAAGTAAGTAGGGTTTGGGGCAAAGCCCCGTTATTAAATATTTGAAAATAAAAAATATAAATTTTTCTACAATTTTTTTGTCATGTACTAAGGAACAAAAATTTCAATATGAAGAAAATTAAAGTCGGCATAGTGGGAGGGGCAGGATACACGGCAGGCGAGTTGTTGCGCATTCTGATTTATCATCCTGAAGTTGAAATTGTGTTTGTAAACAGCAGCAGCAATGCCGGTAATCCTTTAGCAGAAGTGCATAGCGGATTAATAGGCGAAACGGATTTGAAGTTTACTGCGGAGTTGCCACTACAGCAAATAGATGTTCTGTTTTTGTGCACAGCACACGGCGACAGCAAAAAATTCCTTGTAGAGCATGATGTTCCTTTTTCGATGAAAATGATCGATCTTTCTACCGATTTTCGTGAAAAAAGAACTGATCACGATTTTGTTTACGGTTTACCCGAGCTGAACCGAAAGGAAATACTTTCTGCCTGGCATGTAGCCAATCCCGGTTGTTTTGCTACAGCCATTCAATTGGGACTGTTGCCATTGGCAAAAAACGGCTTGTTGAAAGATGAAATTCATGTCAATGCCATTACCGGTTCTACCGGAGCCGGCGTAAAACTTTCCTCCACTTCTCATTTTAGCTGGAGAAACAACAATGTTTCCATTTACAAAGCTTTTACGCATCAGCATTTGCACGAAATCAACCAGTCGTTGCATCAGTTGCAGCCCTCTTTTGCACATGCTGTAAATTTCATTCCGGTGCGCGGAAATTTTACTCGCGGCATACTGGCGGCAAGCTACACCAAATGCGACTTGACACTCAAGGAAGCCACTGAAATTTATCGTGAATTTTACAGAGAGGCCGCTTTTACTTTTGTCGTAGATAAAAATCCGGATCTCAAACAAGTGGTAAACACCAATAAAGCATTGGTTTATCTGGAGAAACATGAAGAAAAATTACTTGTTGTATCGGTTATCGACAATTTGCTGAAAGGGGCTTCGGGACAGGCGGTGCAAAATATGAATCTGATGTTCGGACTGGAGGAAAAAATCGGTTTACAACTGAAAGCCGTCGGTTTTTGAAACCCACATGTATTGCATACACAAACACGAATGAATATAATATTCAGACATGTGGGTTCCATCAGACCTTTAAAAAATAAATTATATTCTGATGAAAATTTTAGAAAAAGCAGAATAAAGTTAAATTATGCTATAAAACATAATTTTCGAGCAAAAATTAATGAAATTACTTGTATGGAATTTCAAAAATCCTTACCTTTGTGCAGTGATTTTTTCATAGTATTAGATTTAAGGTTAACAAAGATTGGTAGTCAGGCGTGGCTACCTTTCGCGTTTTATGGGGGTATGGTTTTTTAATTTATCATCTCAACGAATTCCATCCCTGTGCCTGAAGTTCAATTTCGCCTCCGTCTCTGCCCAACAAATAACAACCTGTTTCGGGTTTGGTAATATGCCCTACAATCGAGATATTTTCCATCAGCACCAATTTTTCATAATCTTCCAGTGAAGCGGTAAAAACCAATTCGTAATCTTCTCCGCCATTGAGTGCAGCGGTAACAATATTCATGTTCATTTCTTCGGCCATTGCAGCAGCCTGAAAACTTACGGGAATTTTATCTTCGTAAATTCGGCAACCTGTCTTGCTTTGGGTGCAAATGTGCAACAGTTCCGACGATAATCCGTCCGAAATGTCCATCATAGCAGTAGGAATAATATTTTTCTCGCGCAATTGCTCAACAATATCGCGTCTTGCCTCAGGTTTGAGCTGGCGTTCCAAAATATATTCATATCCATCAAAATGAGGTTGCGCCTGTTCATTTCCTTCAAAAACCAGTTTCTCTCTTTCGAGCAATTGCAATCCCATGTAGGCAGCGCCCAAATCGCCGGATACGCAAATCAAATCGTTTTCCCTGGCGCCGTTGCGATATGTAATTCGGCCGCTTTCTCCTTCTCCCACACAGGAAATGCTGAGCGTAAGTCCTGTAAGTGATGCGCTGGTATCGCCGCCAACCAAATCAACACCGTAATTTTCACATGCCAGCAGAATACCATCATAAATCTGCTCCAAATCTTCGACCGAAAAACGTTTTGATACGCCCAATGAAACGATAATTTGTTTTGGTTGTCCGTTCATGGCGTAGATGTCGGAAAAGTTGACTATGGCAGCTTTGTAGCCCAAGTGTTTTAAAGGAACATACATTAAATCGAAATGTACGCCTTCCAGCAGAAGATCGGAAGTGAGCAGAACAAGTTTGTCATTGTACGAGAGAACGGCGGCATCGTCGCCAATACCTTTTACAGTAGAACGATTTTTTATTTTTACCTTTTCTGTCAAATGTTTGATTAACCCAAATTCTCCCAAAGCGGAAATTTCTGTACGGGGCATAATGGCCGATTTTTATGGTTTTTATTGTTTGAGGCGACAAAGTTATTCAAATTTGCCGCGTTTGACAAATTCTCACTCAAAATTCAATTTCGCATTATAAAGGTTGCAGAATGAAGATGTTCGCATGGGGTGCTAAGGTTATATGTTTTGAATAAGATTCTTTCTTTTTGGTTCTCTGTGTTTTCTTTGGTAAAATATGTTTTTAATTTTTCGTGAAAATTAGGTGTTGTACATTACGGCTCTCCCGCAATTGGAATTTTATTCTTCAATTTCTTCAAATTTAAAATCTGTAAACTTTTACCTCGCTTACTCGAAACACGCATTTTCTTGTTTTTTGTTAATTCTGAATAAAAATGCATATTAAACTCTTTTTTATTTTGCTTGTATTTGAAATTATTATTACTTTGCAAGCCAAAATAATTTTAAATTATAACCGAACCCTTTACATAAAATTTTAATTTTAATTATATTTTTGTATAGTTTAGTTTATTTCACATTTTTAGTTCTCTTTAATTGTTTATTTCATCAGAATATAATTTATTTTTTTTAAAGGTCTGATGGAACCCACATGTCTGAATATTATATTCATTCATGTTTGTGTATGTAATACATGTGGGTTTCATTGTATTTCAATTTTTTTGTTTCGCATTCTTGCATCCCCCGGCAGAGCCGTAGTATGCAATTTATCTACAAATTGTTCGAAAATTTTTTGGAAAAATGGATTTGAAGACGAGAACCAAATTGGAAAATCTATGTTAAATATATTTAATATATAAAAATTCGGTTAACTTTTTTCCGATTTTTCTTGTTTTTAAAATGAATTGAATATAATTTTGTAGCGAATATATTAATCATCAGCGTAGTCAATTCTCTTTTAACCCTATTTTGTAATAAGTGCTTATCGCATAACGATTGAATTTTAAATGCGGAAAACCATTTCTAGCTACCTGAAAATCTGTTTGTTTACACTCTTCCTGACTTTTGGAGGAAGGGCTTCGCTATATGCTGCCAACCGTTATGCCGTAGCCAATGGCAATTGGAATTCCACCTCTACATGGTCTGCCACTTCTGGCGGAAGTTCGGGTGCCAGTGTCCCTGTTAACGGTGATAATGTGTACATCGAACGCGGTTATACCGTTACTGTAACTGCTAATGCAGCCTGTAGCAATTTGTATTTTAGTACTCCAACTACCGGAAATTTGGGAACATTGACTGTCAACAGCGGAGTTACCCTGACCGTCAGTGGAGGGGTTACCTTAAACAAAGTGACTTCTGCTAATGATGTGTGGGGCACTATCTCCGGTGCAGGAATTTTGAATTGTACTTCACTCAATATTGGTAATGCGGGTAATCCTACCACTAATAATACAAACAATACCCATACATTAACTTCTACTATTGCTGTTTTGAATGTGAGCGGCAATTTAACAATAAACAGTTATTATAGAAATACAAACAGAATTCGTAACGGTGTTTTTGTGGTAAACAGTGGAACCGTTACTGTAAGTGGCACAGTAACAACATCCAATCAAAATGCTAATAATACTGCTACTTTAACTTTAGGTAATTCATCTCCCACCTTAAATCTTGCCGGAGGTCCCCCTTTTAATCTTTCAGGTACAGGAACCAATGCGATTACCTTAAATGGAACAGGAGCAACGGTAAATTATAGTGGAGCAACTCAGACAATCTATGCCTCTAATTATTATCACTTGACATTATCAGGAAGTGGAAACAAATCCCTGACAGGTACAGCGAATATACAAGGAAATTTCACCAATAATGCCACTTTTTCATATGGAACTTCTACTGTTACTTTTAATGGTACTTCTCCTCAAACCATAGGAGGAACTTCTGTTACAACCTTTTATAATTTGACGATCAACAATACCGGCACTTCCGGAAACAATACCGTTACGCTTCAGCAACCCACCACCGTAACCAATACGCTTACGTTGACATCAGGTAGAGTGAATACTACTTCTACCAATCTTCTTTCCGTTACCAATACGGCAGCAGGAGCTATTTCCGGAGGAAGTTCCTCGTCCTTTGTCAATGGTCCCTTAAAAAGATCATTGCCTGCCAACTATTCCACAGCAAGCAGTTATGTTTTCCCCGTAGGAGTAGGAACAGGCTATTATCCGTTTACACTGGTCAATCCGACCACCGGAACTACCGCACCAACCGTTCAAATAGAAGCAAAAGCAGCCAGTAATGGTGGAACATTCAATGGAACGTTGTTTTCGTTAAGTACGACCGAATACTGGACAATGACGACGACAGGAAGTTTCACGAACAGTTCCGTTTCTGTTTCCCGTCCCACTGCCATTACACCTTTTAACGTGATTGCGGGGTCGACTTCTGCGAGCGGCACTTACACATCGTTGGGTGGAACAGCCGGAACGAACGGCGTAACAAATTCTAATTTAATTGGTTCTAATCGTTATTTTGCATTGGGACGTGCCAGGTATTTGACATTATCTACGACAAGTCTTACCGGTTTTACCTATCCGGAAGGGAACGGGCCATCAGGCATTCAAAGTTTTACGGTAAATGCAGACGGATTAACCGATAATGTGATTATTGCGGCGCCTGCCAATTTTGAAATTTCACTTTCGGGAGGAACATCTTTCAACGGTAGCAGTCAGGTTACAATTCCGATTGTCTCGGGAAGTATCAACAATGTTTCCGTATATGTGCGGATGAA
>Ga0255345_1007534_pt1 | contig 10141 bp, 10 predicted proteins | sample wastewater_treat_6_FD_192415 | JGI IMG/M metagenome (GOLD analysis project Ga0255345, IMG submission 192415) | Wastewater microbial communities from Lulu Island WWTP, Vancouver, Canada - plant20 | ecosystem: Engineered > WWTP > Wastewater > Unclassified | place: Canada: Vancouver, British... | reverse complement strand
TCTTAAAAAACAATAAGAAAAACTAAATTTCAAAAAATTAGAAAAAAAAACAAGGCAAATATTCTATTTTTTAAACAAAATAAATAAATGACAAAATTAAAATTTTGAATTTAACGAATATCCCTAACTATATATGTTCCGATAGAATATGTTGATGTATATAATGGATGCCCATGGTGGGGTGAATACTTATCAAATAATGAATTCATAGGTACTAATAAGTGTTCACATGTAACAAATGTAGATGATGAAATAAAAAGTATTAGCCTGTTCCCAAATCCATTTAGAGATGTAATTTATATAGATAATTTTGATGGTGGTTATGGTCAATTAAAACTATTTAATCTATATGGAAAAGAAGTTTTGTCAACTAAAATCTATCAAAGTTCTGAGATTGTTGTGAAAGATTTAAGTGCAGGTATGTATTTATATAAAATAGACTTTGAAGATGGAAATGTATTTACTGGAAAGATAATTAAAGAGTAAACATTATAGTTTGAAAATTTTATAAAAAAGTGATTTGCGATAATGCTTAAATAAAAACAGTAAATATGAAAAAGTTAATTTTATTATTGGTGTTTTCTTTGCTATGTAGCACTTTACTTGGACAGCAAGAAGAAATTGAAAAACTCATTGGAGAAGGTGTTTATTTTCACGACAAAGGCGACTATAAAAGTGCAATTGATAAATATGATCAAGTATTGCAACTTGATGAAGACAATTTATTAGCATTGGCTGAAAAAGCAATGTCTTTAATGTATTTACAGAAATACGATGACGCTATTAAAAATTGTAAAAGAGCAATTGAAAAACATCAAGGAGACGATGGTCTAAAATTAGTTTATGTAACATGTGGAAACGCTTATGACGCATTAAAGGAAACCGACAAGTCGCTTGAAATGTATGATGAAGGGTTAAAACTATTTCCCGACTTCTTCCTGTTATATTTCAACAAAGCTATAACATTATCAAATATTGAAAGATATGAAGAAGCAATTATTTGTAGTCAAAAATCCGTATCTTTCAACCCACAACATGCGAGTTCTCACAATTCTTTGGGTAGATTACTCTGTGTATCAGAAAACAGAATTCCTGCAATTTTAGCCCTTAGCAGATTTCTAATTTTAGAACCACAAACGAATAGAGCAAAAGATAATTTGGAATTATTACAATACGTAATGAAAGCAAATGTAGAAAAAACAGGGAAAAACACTATTAATGTCAACATAAATCCCAATATGCTTAGCGACACAACTGAAGACTGAAAAATTAAAGAAAATAATTTTGCAACTACAGACTTGCTTTTAACAATGGAAACCGCATTGGACTACGACAAGAAACCTAAAAAGAAAACAGAGGTTAAAAAATTTATCGAAAAAATTGAACTTGTTTGTTCTTCATTAAAAGAATCGAAAAATGAAAATTATGGTTTTTATTGGGATTATTATGTGCCATTTTTATAGAAATGCAAGATGGAAAATTTATAAAAACATTTGCTCACATAGCATTCGCAACTTCTGGCTATCCAGATGTTGACAAGTGGCTAAAAAAACATGAAAAAGATATTAACAACTTTTATGAATGGTCAAGTAATTTCAATTGGCAACAAAATGGGAAATGAAACTCCTAAGCACGCCAGATTTAACTCCGCTGAATTTGTTTTGCGGGCTTAGTTTGTAATTTTATTGAGCGTGGAAATTTTCGTATCACTATCGTATATTTTTAGCTCATTTCGTATCATTTTTTTAATTACATAACAAAACATACAAACTTTATTTTAATCTACAAAATAAAATGTATAAATATTTATTTTTTTGAATTTATCTTTATTTGGTTAGGAGTTTTATTAGGGGTAACTTTGCAAAAATTTTTTATTTGTTATAATGACACTTAGTATTCTGAAAAAAGAGATTGTTGACCTATATTCAACTCCCATTATTCAGCAGACCTCGTTTTGGTCTATGGTGAAGAAAAATCAGGCGAAACCATTTGATTCTGATACCTTCGGCATCAAATAATCATACCCCAAACATCAAATACTTGTTTATTGATTGTTAAATATTTTAATAATCGGTTAGATTCTTAGGATAGGAACATACTTAACAAGATAGAAACAAAATAGGAGTTCAATTAATTTTGAACTCCTATTTTGAATTTTGAAATATGGTTTTCTATTTAATTATTTTAGCAATGCACCTAAAGCCTATAGGTCTATCGAGAACTTGGTCTTTATTTCCCAAAGTGTATTCTATAACATTATCCGTTATTCCCTGTGGCTTCCCAGATTTTTTATCTTTAAGAATTGACAAAGGAGGATTGAAAGTTATCTCTGCATAGGATTCAGCTTTCTTATAATCCTCTGGGCTAGGTAAAGAGAACTCTATTTGTTTTACTCCTTTTATTTTCCAATTAAATCGTTCAGTTCTCCACTTGCAATAATCTATACATTGCTCATAAGAAACACCTATCATTGGATATTTATCATAATTATTCTTCATAAAACCTACATCTGCATTTGAAAAATTTTGTTTCTCCATATTGTTTGCATTTGGGTGAATAAAAGAATAATTATAATACCTTCTAAATAATGCAGTATCTGGAATTGTTGAAAGAAATTCTTGAGAATTACTACCAAAACGGTTTTTCATATCAAATTCATATTCCCGCCAATCACTGATAGAAACCTCTGTATTGTCAATATATTTCATTTCCTTACTATCTATTTGAGTCATATAAGGAATCTTTTGAGCAATTGCAAAATTACCAATCAGAGTTGTGATACTAAACAATAATATCCCAATACATGTTATCTTCTTCATCGAATTTTATATTTATGTTTGACCATGATTTATCTGCAATAATATCAAAATATTCTTCAGTAAGATTATGTATTTCCATTATTGCCTTTTTGTCTTTCCCTCTTCTGTATACTCCCCATATTTTTAGCATAGCTATGACTAATTCGCTCCTTTCAGATAGGTTAGGTTCAAAACAATCCAACCCAAATATCCAATAAGCAGTATTATCGGAGATTTCAGAAGTTGAAAATTTTATCTTCTCTCCTTCAGGATTATACATACTGAAATTACATAAATAGCCATTAACTACTTCAGCATCTACAAGAGGAGGTTCAATGAATATTTTTTTAACATTCTCTATTTTAGCTGCTAATTTTGAGCTGTCACAACAAGGACATTCTGCATTTTTCCCTTGTCTTTTGGCATCACTTTTGCTTGAGCCATGTCCTCCTGTCCCGCACATCCATTCACCATTTTCATCATACCAGTTAGCTTCCCAAGTCCACCAACCTGTTGTTTTTGCTCTTTCTACTTTAATTTCTTTTCTCGGTTCTCTTGCCATAATATTTTTCTTTTTATTTTTTTGTCCTTAATATTAACACACACTATTCTTACATCAAGGACAGAATACTTAAATAGTGGCTTGTAGATTTTTAGTTATATCGTGTTATGATATTTCAATCGTTGACTTCGTCTCAACAAAGGAGTTTACAAACCTTATCCTTCCAAAGACGCTGTGCTTTCTTACACATACAGTGTATTTATTTGGTTACAAACACAAGCACTTTTGCCCGTAACGCAACGCTGTAAGAAATGACGTTCTCGCAAAAGTGTGCGTAAGTATTGATTGCGAAGAACATCTAAATCAAGATTTGGGTTGAATTTTGAATAATTATGATTCTTGTATTTGTCTGAGAATTTAATCTTGGTCAGGAAGGGGAGAATATGAGAATACAAAAACCTTTCTGCTTTTTTTGTTGAAAAGATAATCAGAATAGAAAGGATTAAAATAATTGTAATCAATATTTCCATACTCAAATTAAATTTATGAGAATATTACGCCTATAAACCTACAAACTTTATTTCAATCTACCAAACAAAATGTATAAATATTTATTTTTTTGAACTTCTCTTAATTTGGTTAGAAGTTTTATTAGGGGTAACTTTGCAAAAATTTTATTTCTAATAATGACACTTAGTATTCTGAAAAAAGAGATTGTTGATCTTTATTCAACTCCCATTATTCAGCAGACTTCTTTTTGGTCTATGGTGAAAAAAAATCAGGGGGTGGAGTCTTCGGCTTTTGATTCCAATGCAAGGAATAGAGATTTATATTCTAATGTTTTTCAATGCTTTTTTATTTAGTCAAACATGGATTGACGCAGGAGCAGAATGGCATTATCGGTATTATGGATTTTCGGATCTTGGTTTTTACAAAGTAAATTACGTGGCAGATACAATTATCGATGGGAAAGTTTGTCAAAAACTAGAACAATCTAAGTATGTATTTTCAGTAGATCAAAATAATCGATGTATTATTTTGGTGTTAACACACTTGAGCCTGAATTTACTTATTTATCTGGTGATACTGTATTCAGATACAAGAATAATAAGTTTAACATTTTATACAATTTTGGCGCTCAGCCAGGAGATACTTGGGATTTAGGAATTGACACCAATCAATGGCTATGTTCTAAATCTATAATTGAAGTAGATAGTGTTAAAACTATTACTATTAATGAAATGCCTTTACGTTGTCTGTTTGTTAGGCCACATGCAAATTCTAGTGGATACTTTTATGGTTGGGTAATTGAAAAATTTGGAGCATCATCGGGATATCTATTCCCACTAGAAAACAATTGTGATTCTCTCTTGGCTATTGAACTTGATGATATAAATTTTTCATGCTATAAAGACGACTCTTTCCCTTTAATTAATTATACTGATAAGGATTGTGAATATTACTGGGATTTAATTAATGTTCCTGAATTTACAATAGACAAAATTTCAATTAGTCCTAATCCAATAATTGATAAACTCACAGTAAATGTATCTGAAAATTCAGCTATTGAAAATATACGAATCTTTAACTTACAAGGAGAGCTTAAAGGCGTTTATGACAATTCTAATATAAATATATGTGATTATCAATCAGGACTTTACCTCTTAGAAGTGAGATTGACCGATGGTAAAACAATTCGTAAAAAAATAATTAAAATTTAGATTATTTCTACTTATATAGAAGAAAATAATTTTCAAAAATTTGTTGTATTTCAAAAATATTTTATAATTTTGTAACTGCCGTAACAGTAACGGTGGTAACTAAAGTTTTTAAATATGAAATTTTACGATAGAACAAAAGAAATAGCTGAATTACAAAGAATTAAAAATCTCTCTTTTAGCGAATATTCTCGAATGACTGTAGTTACAGGCAGACGAAGAATTGGCAAAACAAGTTTGATAATGAAGTCAGTTGAAGACGAACCAAGCGTCTATCTTTTTGTTGGTAGAAAAACTGAAGCAACTCTTTGCAACGAATATATTCAAGAAATTTCAAACTCTCTGAATGTGTTTGTACCACAAGAGATTTCGAGTTTTCGCTCTCTTTTTCAGTATCTTATGGAAATTGGAAAGCAACGTTCATTCCATTTGATTATTGACGAATTTCAGGAGTTTTTTAATATTAATGAGTCGATATATAGCGACATACAAAACCTTTGGGATCAGTATCGCCGAAAAACAAAAGTCAATCTTATTGTGAGTGGCTCGGTTTATTCGTTGATGAATAAAATTTTTCAAAATTCTAAAGAACCGCTTTTTGGTCGTGCCGATAATACTATTAAACTTTCACCTTTCGATACTGATACTTTGAAAACCATTATCAGCGATTATAATCCTGACTATCAGAATGATGACTTGTTGGCGTTATATACTTTTACTGGAGGTATTCCAAAGTATGTAGAACTCATTTGTGATGGCTGCGAGTTGAAAGTTGATTCTATGATTGAATTTATTGTGCGCGAAAATTCTCCTTTTATTGATGAAGGCAAAAACTTGTTAATAGAAGAATTTGGCAAAAATTATGGCACTTATTTTTCTATATTGAGTTGTATTTCTGGAGGAATTAACACGCAACCTGCTATTATGACAGCACTTGGAGAAAAAAGTATTGGTGGACACATTAAGCGATTGATAGAAGATTACAATATTTTGAAAAGAGTGCGTCCCTTTGGTGCAAAAGAAGGATCACAAACTGTTCGTTATGAGATAATTGATAATTTCTTGCAATTTTGGTTCAATTATTTTGAACGCAATCGTTCTATGATAGAAATAAAGGCGTTTTCAGGCTTACAAAATATTATAAAATCTGATTATACAACATTTTCGGGAAAAATGTTAGAGCGATATTTTCGTGCAAAGTTGGCAGAAAGTGGCTTATACCGTGAAATAGCTTCGTGGTGGGAAACTAAAGGCGAGGCAAACGAAATAGACATAGTTGCATTACTTTTTGAAAAAAACAAAGCATTGGCGGTAGAGGTAAAACGCAACAAAGAGCGTTTTCGTCCTAATATGTTTGCTGAAAAAGTAAAAAGATTAAAACAAATAGAACTGCCAAAATATACGATTGAAACTAAGTGCCTGTCGTTAGAAGATATGTAGAAATAAATTGCAAAGATTATCCGTAAAGACATCACCAAATTCCTAAAAGTTCTCAAATTTTGAAAGTTTTAGGAATTTTGTTTATGTTTTCTAAATTCTAGCGTGTATGCTTATGCTCTATTCCTCTTAAAATCAGATTTTTAACATTAAGTTTAAGGCGTTTTAGAAGTGTTCAAATGCAAGGCGTCTGAGATTGAGGACGAAGGAGCGTACCAGAAGCGATGCACTGAGCAAAGCCGAAGTGTACGTGACTGAGTCCGAATATCGAAAGCAACGTGGTTGCTGAACGAAGTTGAAGTAAAGCAGTTGGACACTTATAAAATGCCGACTATTTCTCTTTTATTAAGTAAATATAAGTCGGAAAATGGTCACTATACCCACCCATATATGTGTCGCCAACGTAAGTACGCCAAGGATATCCTTTAAAGCGACCTTCTTTTTGCATTAAATAAGGCTTGTTAAAAACATGAGCTTGATAAAATCTATAGCTTGATTTATCTTTTTCTAAAAATTCTGGCGTAATAATAATTTGGTCAAAAAGATTCCATTTATCTCTATATGCCAAAGAGCCTACACCATTTCTAAAAAGAGGTTCTGTAGCATTGTACAAGTAAGGAAGCTGAGCTTTTTCTTTTTTGTATTGTGTTTGTAAACGTTTTCTTACGCTTTTATTGTCAGGGTCATCGTTTAAGTCGCCCATAATAACAATTTTAGCTTTTGGATTAATTGTTAATATTGAGTCAACAATGCTACGAGTAACATCTGCTGCTGCAAATCTTTTTGGCTCACTTCTTTTTTCTCCACCACTACGTGAGGGCCAATGCAGAACGATAAAGTGCATTTCTTCTCCATCAAAAATACCGCTTACCAATAATTGGTCTCTTGTTCTAAAGTCAGGATCTTCTGGTGTATAAACATGGTGCATAGCAGTATTTGTAACTTTAAAGTATTCAGGACGATATAAAAGTGCGCAGTCAACTCCACGACGATCAGGTCCATCAAAATGAACGATTTGATAATTAAAGTTTTTAATATCTTTAACTTTAACCAAATCTTTTAAGACAGTAATATTTTCAATTTCGCTAAGTCCTACAATTGCTGGTGCTGTTTTGGTTACATCTTTACCAATTTTTGAAATAACAGAAGCTATTGTATCGAGTTTGGCATAGTATTTCTTTGAGTTCCATTTTTTGTTTGCATCAGGAGCAAACTCACTGTCGTTTGTGCCGGGAATTGTATCGAAAAGATTTTCAACATTATAAAAAGTAACACAAGCTATTTTGTATTCTTTTTTTTCTTGCGAAAATAAATTCGCAAATGTTAAAGCCAAACAGAAAATAAATAAAACAAAATTCTTCATAAAATAAGCCTTAAAAATTTTACTCAAAGATAATATCTTTTTTTTAATTGTTTTTCAAATGATATAAAAGTTATAAAATATTATTAACTTTGCTCACAAATATATTTTTAGATAAGTAGATGCTTGTAAAGTCTTTTGGTTCAGCTGTTAATGGAATAAATGCCGAAACAATTACTATCGAAGTTAATATTTCGAGAGGTATAAATTTTTATTTAGTTGGTTTGGCTGATTCTGCTGTTAAAGAAAGTCAACAAAGGATTATTTCTGCTTTAACGACCAATAATTTTAAGTGGCCCGGCAAAAAAATAGTAATTAATATGGCTCCTGCCGATTTGCGAAAAGAAGGTTCTGCTTACGATTTGCCAATTGCCGTAGGTATTCTCGCAGCATCTGAACAGATAAGTTTTTCAAAGTTAGAAGATTATATTATCATGGGCGAATTGTCTTTAGATGGAAATGTAAATCCAATTAAAGGTGCTTTGCCTATTGCTATAAATGCTCGTGAAAATGGTTTTAAAGGCTTGATTTTGCCTGTGGAAAATACTCAAGAAGCTGCTGTTGTTGATGGTATTGATGTTTATGGTGTGAAACACATTATGGATTTAGTAGGTTTTCTTAACGACAGCAAAGATTTAGAGCCTGTAAGAATTGATATTGAAGCAGAGTTTCAAAAAAGTGTTAAAGAATTAGAAATTGATTTTGGTGATGTAAAAGGACAAGAAAATGTTAAACGAGCATTAGAAGTTGCTGCTGCCGGTGGTCATAATATTATTTTGATTGGTCCGCCAGGTTCTGGGAAAACTATGCTTGCTAAGCGAATGCCGGGAATTTTGCCACCATTAAGTTTAGATGAGGCAATTGAAACTACAAAAATCCATTCTGTAGCTGGAAAAACTGAAGCCAATAAATCACTTCTTTTGCAACGTCCTTTTCGTTCGCCTCACCATACAATTTCTGATGTAGCTTTAGTTGGGGGCGGTACTTATCCTCAGCCGGGAGAAATTTCTTTAGCTCACAATGGAGTTTTATTTTTAGACGAGCTTCCCGAATTTAAACGCACAGTTTTAGAAGTTATGCGTCAGCCTTTGGAGGACAGAGTAGTTACAATTTCAAGAGCAAAATTTACTGTGGAATATCCTGCAAGTTTAATGCTCGTAGCAGCAATGAATCCATGTCCTTGTGGATATTATAACCATCCAGAAAAAGATTGCCTTTGCACTCAAAATTCCATTCAAAAATATTTGAATAAAATTTCAGGACCATTGCTTGATAGAATTGACATTCATCTTGAAGTTACGCCTGTAAATTTTGAAAATTTAGCACAAACAAAACCAGCAGAAAAATCTTCTGAAATTCAAAAGCGAGTTATTCAAGCACGAAAAATTCAGACAGAAAGATTTAAAAATAAGAAAAACACTTATTGCAATGCTCAAATGACATCAAAAATGATTAAGGAATTTTGTCCTTTAGATGAGGAGTCTTTGAGTTTGTTGAAAAATGCTATGGAAAAATTGGATTTGTCGGCAAGAGCTTATGATAGAATAATAAAATTATCACGCACTATTGCAGACCTTGAAAATTCAAAAGATATTATGCCTTCGCATATTGCAGAAGCAATTCATTACAGAAGTTTAGATAGAGATTCTTGGGGGAAATAATTGTGAAAAGTAAAAATTACATAATAATTATTCTTAGTTTTTTAATATTTGCATTAAACGCAAATATATACAACTACCAAAGTATTGAAATCAAGACAAATCAAGAATCTGGTAAGAATAATGTTTACTTTTCTAATTTAGAGTATTTTAATTTTACTTTTCAAAAGCAAAATTTCAAAAACGACAATTTTGTAAACTTAAAGCAGGTAAATGTTTTGTTTTCTAACAAAATTACCAAGCCTTGTTTACAAATAAAATCACAAATAATTCCCGACAACTATCTCGTTTTATATAAGATTTTTATTTATAGTAAAAATATTTTTAAAGATTATCATCAGGTTTTTCCTTTCCATTATTTCTATTAAATAGCTTGTTAAAATATTTTTAGAGGTTTTAATAATTTTATAAATTATTGACTTACAGCGTATTGTTTGTCAAGTTTAAATGTTAAATATTATAAATATAGAAATTATGGATACATCAAGTTTAATATTAGGATTAGTTTTTTTAGTTATTATTATACTACCAATAATCTTCTTAGCAAGAGCTAGTAAAAAGAAAAACAATCAAAATGAAAATTTAGATCAATATAAATAAATAGTTTTTTTGATTTATTGAGAAACACCTCTGTTTGATGAAATAGGGGTGTTTTTTTTGGGAGAATT
>Ga0255345_1007515_pt1 | contig 10163 bp, 8 predicted proteins | sample wastewater_treat_6_FD_192415 | JGI IMG/M metagenome (GOLD analysis project Ga0255345, IMG submission 192415) | Wastewater microbial communities from Lulu Island WWTP, Vancouver, Canada - plant20 | ecosystem: Engineered > WWTP > Wastewater > Unclassified | place: Canada: Vancouver, British... | reverse complement strand
GTTTTATTGAAGTTTTGTTTTAACTCTAAACCGAGCTTCAGCTTTGTCAGGAAAGGGCAGGAGACAAAATATCTTGTTGCTATACAAATCTCGTTTCAACACAAAAAAGAATCGGTTTAGAGTCAAAACGAAACGAGTCCACTTTGTCAGGAAAAGGCGGGGGACAAAATATATTGTTGCCTTACCAATCTCATTTCAGCACAAAAAAGGATCGGTTTAGAGTCAAAACGATAATAAAAAGCAGGCGAGGGAAGAGCTTTTCCCAAAGTGATTGACAAAAAGGGATAGTATACATAAATGGACTAAAATTATTTCTTTTTAAAAAGCCGCTTGTTATTTCTGCCCAGGCAGGAAGTTAACTAAGTACGGCAATGGATCTTACTAATTAATGTATTATAATTTCCCCAAAGGGAACTATAAGATAACAACGACAAATTAAGGAACTTAGATGAAAGAGGAGTTTATCCGCAATTTCTGCATTGTGGCTCATATAGATCATGGTAAATCCACTTTAGCAGATAGATTTCTGGAAGAAACACATGTAATTGGCAAAGGAACAGAGGTCTCACAAGTTTTAGATAGTATGGATCTGGAACGCGAGAAGGGAATTACTATTAAAAGTCATGCTGTGCGTATGGTTCATAACTACCAAGGTCAAGATTATGTTTTGAATCTGATTGATACCCCTGGTCATGTGGATTTTTCCTATGAGGTTTCACGTGCTTTGGCTTCTTGTGAAGGGGCTATTTTATTAGTGGATGCCTCTCAAGGAATTGAAGCACAAACAATGAGTAATTTATATTTGGCTTTGGATAACAATCTGGAAATCTTGCCTGTTATTAATAAGATTGATCTTCCCAAGGCAGATATTGAAGGCACAGAAACTGATTTATGCGAAATATTAGGTTGTTTGCCAGATGATATAATAAAAGTAAGCGCTAAAACTGGAGAGGGTGTAAAAGCACTTTTAGATGCAGTTATTACTCATTTACCAGCTCCCAAAGGAAATCCTGAAGCAACCCCTAAAGCATTGATTTTTGATTCCTATTTTGATATGTATCGGGGAGTTGTAGTTTTAGTGCGTATATTTGAAGGCCGTCTGCAAAAGGGAGATAAAATAAAGCTCTTTTCAACCGCCAAAGAATATGAAATTGAGGAAATTGGTTATCTGGGCTTAAAATTCTCGCCTCAAAATGAACTTACCTGTGGAGAAGCAGGTTATATTATTGCCAACATCAAAGAAGTAGCTGATGCCCGAGTTGGGGATACAATTACTTTAGCCAAAGGTGGTTGCGAAATTCCTTTACCTGGTTTCAGAGAACCTAAGCCTATGGTCTATAGCAGTATTTTTCCTATTAATGGGGAGGATTATGAAAATTTGGTGGAATCCATCGCCAAGCTAAAATTAAATGATGCGTCTCTGGTTTATGAAAAGGAAAGTTCAGCAGCTTTAGGATATGGTTTTCGCTGTGGATTTTTGGGAATGCTTCATCTGGAAATTGTTAAAGAGCGTCTCTTACGGGAATATAATCTTCCCATATTAGCTACCACACCCAGTGTTCCTTTTTTAATAACCCTGAAAAGTGGAGAAGAACTTCAAATAAATAATCCTGTGGATTTTCCTGATCCCAGCATTATTGAAACCATCAAAGAACCCTTTATGGAGACGGAAATAATTGTTCCAACCGATTATATAGGCAATGTTATGAAGCTGGCTAATGAGCGTCGTGGCATCCAAAATAATATTCAATATATAGATGATAAAAGAGTTGCTCTGCATTATGATCTGCCTTTAATAGAGATTATCTTCGATTTTTATGATAAACTGAAAACAGTTAGCCGCGGTTATGCTTCTTTTGATTATACTTTTAAGGACTACCGAGAAGCCAATGTTGTGAAAGTGGATATCCTGATTAATGGAGAGAAGGTAGATGCGATGAGTTTTATCTGCCATCACGATAAAGCATATAACTGGGGGAAAAGTGTTACCGAAACCCTTTCTGAAGTTATTCCCAAGCATCTTTTCAAAATTGCCCTACAAGCGGCAATCGGGGGTAAAGTAATAGCCAGAAGTACTATTTCACCATTACGGAAGGATGTTTTGGCAAAATGTTACGGTGGAGATGTTTCCCGTAAACGCAAGCTATTGGAAAAACAGAAGGAAGGTAAAAAAAAGATGAAAGAAATTGGATCGGTTACTGTTCCTCAAGAAGCTTTTCTTTCTGTTTTGAGAGCAGATAGGGAATAAGGGTGTGCTGTTCACCTAAGTTACGCTATTATTTAATCTACATTTTATTTGTCTTCGTCTCACCGCTTTTGGCGCTAACCATTGGAAAAGTAAATTTTGTCGGTATTTCCGGAATCGAAGAATCTGAATTAATAAAAGCCAGTGGCATAAAATCAGGACAGGAATACAATCCTGAGCTGATTAATAATGCAACTGCCAAACTCTATAAGTACTTTCAGGATATGGGCAGATATTTTATCGTGATCTCTGCTCCAGATCTTATTCCGGAAGAGGGAGAAACTCTTTCCTTTCTTTTTCATCTTCAGGAAAAAGCTCCTTCCGACGAAATGCAAATCCGCTTTGCAGGTATGCAATATTTCAGCGAAGCAAAATTATATCAATTTCTGCTGCTCTCCCCCGAAAGGAATTACCATTTAAATCAGCTGCCAGGAATTATGCAGCAGGTTCTTTCTCTGTATAATAGCAGAGGATATCTATTTGCCAAAGTTCAGCTTGATTCTTTAGTTCTGGAAGATAAATTAACCGCATATATTGGTATTGAAGAAGGCAAACCTTTACGCGTAAATAATTATATCTTTCGCGGAAATAAAGTTACGAAGGATAAAACCCTTCTGCAGCTTTCCGGATTAGATAATTTGGACATCATTACTCTGGAATCCATAACGCAAGCACAAGAAAACATCCTTCGCAAGAGTTACATCCGCCAATGCTTCATTGAACCTATAAACGATAATACCTTATTAATAAATGTTGAAGAAGGTAAAATGACCTATCTGGAAGGCGTTTTGGGAATGAATCGCATTAATAATACAACCAAACTCTCAGGTCAAATCCGACTGCAGTTTTTAAACCTTTGGGGAACAGATCGCGCCATAAACCTTTTCTGGAAACAAATTCCTTCTTCAATTAGCGAATTATCGTTAACCTATCATGAATCTGGTATACCTAGAATTCCAATCGCTGCGGATTTAGAACTTTATAGAGCACAACAAGATTCCACTTGGATAAAAACCCGAGGATTAATTGATATATATTATCAGATGCTTAAACACAGCTTAGGCATTGAACTCGCCAGCGAAAAATTAAGTCCCGGTTCTCGCTTTCCTGCCATTATCGCTAAAGAAAATGCCCAAAGTATTGCTGCCTTTTGGAATTACAAAAATTCTCAAGGTGGCATAAATCCTTATAAAGGTTTGGAATTTAAAGCTCTATACCGTCTAACAGGGAGCAACTTAACAAAGCATTTATTCGGAGCTACAGAAGCAGGAGCAAAAGGTTATCTTCCTGTTAGCAATCATTTTGTTGGCTTTTTAGGAGTGGAAATTCGCAATTTGGAAAATAAGAAAGCAGAACTATGGCAACAGTATAAAATGGGCGGTTACGGAACTTTACGAGGTTATTACGAGGATGAGTTTAACTCCTTTCGCTTGGGTTGGATTAATTATGAATTGCGTTATCGCCTAAATCCAGAATCACGAATTTACTTATTTTTTGATCAGGGGTTTATTGGAAAAGAAAATAATAAATTAAAAACAGATATTTTTGGGTCGGGATTTGGAATTAAAATAAATACCCGCTTAGGTTTATTAGGATTAGAATACGCTTTGGGATATAGGGATAAACACTTATCAGACCTTGGTTCTGGGATGATTCATTTAGGACTTGATCTAGCTATCTAAAAAAAAATGCTTGCCAAGAATGCGAACTGTAAAAAAGCTGTCTTATATTAACAAGTATATAGATGTGTCTAAGGACTGTGTGAAGGATCGACAAGGGTTTTTACCCTATCAGGCCTTCAATAGAATCGGCAAATTTTTATATGTCTTGCCAATAACTAACAAAAAAACCTAAGTACCCAAATGGGAATTTACTTATGGAGGAATCAATGAAAAAAGTTCTCTTAATCACTTTACTCGCTATGTTGCTGATCAGCACACTTGTTACTGGTTGCAAACAGAAAGCAGAAGAACCTCAAGTAGAAGAGACAGCTCCAATTGAGGAAACAACTCCTCAAGTTGATACTACTATTGCTCCTACTCAAGGCGAAACTCCTGCAACTCAGACCCCAACTGGCAAATAGTAATTCAGCTTAAAAAAACAATAGCGCAGTCCTTAAAAAACGGGTGTCCTCGGATGCCCGTTTTTTTTACTAACAAAATGAATTAGAGGTCTATTGAAAGAAATGTAATTGCTATTTAGCTGATCCTACGAGTGTTATTTTTTGGAAGATAGCATAAGTTATTTGTAAAATAAAAGGTTATAAAGTTGAAAGGGTTGAAACCCTTCGTTATTACCTGTCGTCCCGCTGGGACTTTTTTTGAAATCCTGTAAATCCTCAGTTCCAAATTTCAATCTCTAAAATCCCAATAATCCTGTTCATCCCAGGCCTATTTTTTCTCTCCGCCCTAAGCCCTCAGCCCTCTGCCCTCTGCCCTCAGCCCTCAGCTCTCTGCCCTCTGCAAAATCTGCTTTAGTTACAATTTATTCATTCTTTCTGCAGCCAACATCACTGCATCAATAATTTGTTGATAGCCCGTGCATCTGCAAATATTTCCTTTCATTACATTTCTCGCTTCTTCGCGAGTGGGCTTTTTATTTTTCAGCAAAAAGGCATAGGCAGTTAAAATCATTCCTGGAGTGCAAAAACCACATTGAATAGCTCCAGCATCAATAAATGCCTGCTGAACGGGATGTAAAGTTCCATCTGGATTTGCCAGTCCCTCAATCGTGATAATTTGTTTATCGCAGACATCTTTTAGTTTTAGCAGGCAGGAACGCCTGGGTTGATAATTTACTAAAACAGTGCAACTTCCACACATTCCGATGTCGCAACCGATTTTGGTTCCGGTTAAATTTAGATTTTCCCGCAAATAGGTAGAAAGTTTTGTTTCGGCATATTCTTTGGGGACATTATATTCGATGTCATTAACCGTAATTTTCATTTTTGCCTCCCTTGAACATAGTCCTTTACTTGCTGTGCCATAGGCAAATCGGTAAATCTTTTTCCGGTGGCTCTGTAAAGGGCATTGGCAATTGCCGGAGCAGTAATTTCCAAAGCCGGCTCTCCAATTCCTTTTGTTTTGGAAGGGGAATTGGGGTCTGCATTTTCTATTATAATTGCCGTCATCTCAGGCAAATCCGTGCTACGCAAGACATAATATTTGTTAAAATTGCTAACCTGTGGCTTGCCATTAATGAGAGGAAAATTTTCGTAAAGAGCATAACCTGCTCCCATAGCCATTCCTCCGTAAATTTGACCTTCCAGTAAAGCCGGATTTATCGCCTTGCCAATATCATGAGCGGCAACCAGATTCATCAGAGTAATTTTACCCGTTCTATTGTTTACCTTCAATTCAACCGCCTGACAGCTGTAGATCCAACTAAAATAAGCATTTCCGTGTCCGGTATTTTCATCCCAGCTAATTGGAGGAGCTGAAAATACCCCGAAGGCATAAGGATAAATTTGATGCTCATAACATAAACGCACTGCCTCAAAATAATCGGCTATTACATTGCCCTGAGCAGAATATACAGAACCGTCTTTATAGGTACAGTCCGTTATATTATAGGTTTTTTCCACTCCTGCACAGAGACGCTCTTTAATAATTTTGGCAGCATTAATAACTGAGCTACCACCCATAATTGTTCCTCTGGAAGCAACTGTAGATCCTCCATCGGGAATATTGGAAGTGGAAGGTAAACGATAACGAATAAGTTCTTTAGGGATGCCAAGTTCTTCCGAGGCAATTAAAATCATCGCACTTTGAGCTCCCTGCCCATTTTCGTGAACCCCGGTTTCCAATAAAACGCTGCCATCGGGTTGAATATTAATGATGGCACTATTCATATCGGTTCCTTCTGCTCCTAAACTAACCCCCCTATAACAAATTGCATAGCCGATTCCATACCAGTCCTCAATTTCAGGCTTGCCAAAACTACATTTTTTCACTTTATTTGCATAATCAATCTCTTTCAGAACGCTTTCCATAACTTGGTTTAAAGAAACCGTATGATTATTTAGCTTCTGATGGGTGATCGTAACGGAATCCTGATGCACCATATTTATTTTACGCAATTCAGTGGCATCCATATTTAATCTTTCTGCTGCCATCTCAACTAATTGTTCTATGGCAAAATTTACTTGCGGCGAGCCAAAACCTCGGAAAGCACCAGAAAAAATGTTATTGGTATAAACACCATAAACATCACTCTGCACATTGGGAACCTCATAACAGCCACAACTTTGAACTGTGGAACGCCAAGTTACCCAGGGAGTTACACTACAATATGCACCTCCGTCTGCTACAATCCGAACTTGAATAAAGACGATTTTCCCGTTATTTTTTAGCCCCATTTTGTATTGTAGCTTGTAAGGATGCCGTTTATAACTTTCCTGCATACTCATTTCCCTGGTATAAGTTAACTTCACAGGCCTTTTTGTTAAATACGCACATAAAGCTGCCCGGGCACAAACTAATGCTGCTGTGTCATCTTTGCCGCCAAAGCCTCCACCCATTGGTATATTTTTTACTTCCACTTCACTTAATTTACAGCCCAAAGTGGAGGCAACAAACCTTCTGGTAGAAAAAGGATGTTGCATACTACCCAGCACTTCTAAAACGCCATCCTGTCTTAAAAAACACAGTGCTGTTTCCGGTTCCAGATAAGAATGTTCCACGCGTGAAGTATTAAACTCCTGTTCAATAATGAGATCTGCTTCTTTTTCGCCTTTATCTATATCGCCAGTTCGCACTTTATGGTAGTTACAAATATTGCTCCCAAAATCAGGATTAACTATAGGACTGTTCTCTTTTATCGCTTCTTCGGGATCAAAAACAGCGGGTAATTCTGATAACTCCACTTTTATCAATGGCAAAGCTGAAATGGCTATTTCTCGGGTTTCTGCCACTATCAAAGCAAGAACATCCCCCGCGGATCGAATTCTTTTATTAACGAGAGTAGGACAGTCCATAATAATCTGGCCATATTTGATGTTGCCGGGGATATCTTTTGCCGTATAAACAGCTACCACACCTTTCTGCTTAAGCGCTTCAGTAGAATCTATGTTATTTATTATAGCACTGGCAACTTGAGAATGTAAAGGGACGGCATAAAGCATATTGGGCAACTTATAATCATCGGCATATTTTGCTCTGCCGGTAACTTTGGCAATGGCATCGTTACGAAAGGCATTATTAAACTTCATTATGATGCCTCCTCAATTCATAATGACTCCAAAAATCAAGCCAGGGATTAGGTGTATTTGCCCAACTGGGAACAACAGGAATAGGGGCTCCCAATCGTTCACAATTGAGTTTATCTTCTTCTATATTGAAACCCATCAGTCGAGCCGGATTTATGCTTATATAAGTGAAAAGCTGATCCATACTCAATTTTCCGGTTGCTACCAGTTGCTCGGCCAGCAAAGAAAAAAGAACTCCGCTTCCGGCAATTCCCATTGGAGTTTCTGCAGGATACAAAGCTCCTATATCTTTTGTCTCCGTAGGAAAAGCACAATGGTCACTGGCTATAATATCAAAAATCCCATCTTGTAAAAGTTCCAATAAAAGACCTCTACTGTTTTCGCTTCTTAAAGGTGGAGAACAAAGCCAGCGATGACCTTCTAGGTCATTCAAAACCTCTTCATTCAAAAGCAGATAATGAGGTGTTGTTTCACAAGTAATATAATCCGCTTCCTTTTTTGCCTGCTGAATTAAAAGCGCTGCCTGCGGAGAAGAAATATGAACTAAATGAATAGGATAATGGTGTTTTATGGACAAGTTAAGCACTTTATCCACTGCCCTAATTTCTGCTTTTTCTGGACGCCGCAAACAGTGGTCTGAAGGTTTATGAAAAGGGTAACGCTCACTATATTCACTGATAATTTCATCATCCTCACAGTGTATCAATAGCCGCTTTTTCGGATTTGGCATATCTATCATAAAATGTTCAATACTTTCATAGCTTTGATATAATCCACTTTCGCGATAGGTTGTATACAGCTTAAAATCGGTATCATTTTTGAAGATGATTTCAAGTTTACGCATATCCAGGTTTCTGGGAGTTAGATGCCAAAAAACCTTTCCTGAAAAACTGCGTGAAGCTTTGCGCATTCTGGATAATTTGGCAGAAAGGGATTCATTGGGGCTTTCGGTTACAAATACACCAATGCCTTCTAAACCGTTATGCTCATATAAACGGTTGAAACTCTTCCAGCTATCAGCTAAAAGGTGTCCGCCAATAGTTTCGCCTATATGTACATGAAAATCGTATATTCCGGTTGCTTTCATATTTTTACGGCTCCAGGATCTTTCAAACCATGACCGGTAATTAGTAAAACAATATCCTCGTTACTATTTATCCATTTTTTGGCAAGCGCTTTTTGCAGTCCTGCCAAAGTTGCCACCGAAGATGGCTCAGCAAAAACACCTGTTTCTGCTGCCAGTTTTAACTGTGCTTCCTGAATTTCAAAATCGCTCACCCGAATACACTTTCCTCTTGTTTCTTTCAATGCTTTAACTGACCAATGCGCTAATGCCGGTGTTTTAACTTTGATGGAATCGGCAATGGTAATAGGATTTTCAGCATCCTTGTATCTTCCTGTTTCCCAATAAGATGTAATAGCATCACTGCTTTCTGCCTGCACACATAAAAGCTGAGGCAATTTTTGTATAATGCCGGCTCTTTGCAAATCCACAAATGCTTTGTAGATACCAGTTAAAATAACTCCATCCCCCACCGGAATAATTATCCAATCTGGAACCTTAAAACCGTTCTGAATATAAATCTCCAGTCCGGCGCTCTTTTTGCCATCTATAGTCAAAGGATGATAACCTGTATTTCTACACATACAATTATGGGTTTTAGTATATTCCAAAGCGGCTTTGAAGGCATCATCATAGCTACCCTGAACTTTATGCAGTTCTGCATTATGCACTTGAATTTGAATAAGTTTTGCCGGAGGAGCACTCTCAGGAGCAAAAATAACAATTTTTAATCTGGCTGAGGCACCTAAACAAGCAAGTGAACAAGCTGCATTTCCAGTACTGGCAGTTACGATTTCTGTAATTCCTTTTTGCAAAGCATCCGCTACTACCAATTGAGTGGCACGATCTTTATAACTTCCGCTGGGATTTAAACCATCAAATTTTATTCCAATTGGGTAGCTGGAGGACGCCATTCTCTCGCTTTCTAAACCCAAAATCTCCGTTCTAAAAAAAGGTGTATTCCCAACCGGAAGTGGAGGATAAAATTCAGGATTTACTGCACTGAATAAAAGCGGGTCGGGCCTCTCTTTCCATCTTTTTCCTATTTCTGCATAGTTAAATATAGCTTCCAAAACTCCTTTTAAGGGCATTCCGGGTAGATAATCCCTACCACATTCATCACAAAGATAATGCAGTTCGTTGGGATCAAATTCTTTCCCACATTCAATGCAGCGGTAATAACTCAAGTTACTTTTCATTTATTCCTCATACAGATTAAATAGGTCTGGGATGAACAAGGTAGCAAGGATTTTCACCCCTCGACCTCTCGACCCCTCGACTTTTTCACTTTTCCACTTTTTCCGGCGGAACGGCGTCCGCCGCTACCTAAAACTATCACTGGGTTTCACCTTTCCACTCCTCGACTCCTCGACCCCTCGACCCCTCGACTTCTCGACTTTTTCACATTTCCACTTTTTCCGGCGGAACGGCGTCCGCCGCTACCTAAAACTATCACTGGGTTTCACCTTTCCACTCCTCGACCCCCCGACTCCTCGACCCCTCGACTCCTCGACCCCCCGACCCCTCGACCTCTTCATCCCTGCTCCAATCTATATACCAAAGCAGCATAAAACGCAGCTGCCTTTGTTAAATGTTCAATCGGGATTGCTTCATTAGGTGAATGGGCATAAATTTCATTGCCAGGTCCT
>Ga0255345_1007504_pt1 | contig 10176 bp, 6 predicted proteins | sample wastewater_treat_6_FD_192415 | JGI IMG/M metagenome (GOLD analysis project Ga0255345, IMG submission 192415) | Wastewater microbial communities from Lulu Island WWTP, Vancouver, Canada - plant20 | ecosystem: Engineered > WWTP > Wastewater > Unclassified | place: Canada: Vancouver, British... | reverse complement strand
AAAAGCAGCCAAAGACAAAAAGAGAGCAAAAACATTTTTTTTTATAGATATCTCCTTTAAATTAATAACACACACTGCGTATTATATTGCAAAGGTCTCTTTAAAATCAACTGTTTTAGACTAATTTATTAAACCCCAATATTTAATTATTGTGAATTCTTCTGAGATCAAAACCCGTTTTTTGGTGAAGTATGCAAACATATAAATCAGCCCCCGTAAATCGGTTTTACTGTTTAATAATTGAGGTTTACCGTTTATCTCTATTGACAGTGAACCTTTAAGGCATTAGAATGAGTCGATTATTCGGAGGTTGAAGTGGCAAAACCGGGCAAACACAACGCAAACAATTTGAGTGAGTATTTAAATGAAATGGCTCTCGATGAAGAGACAATTCTTTCTAATTTGGCTTTTGAACCAGTTATAATAGGACGGCAGTTATTAGAAAACCATTTCGGCGTAAATGATTTTCATGGGGTTGAGGCAAACAGAATTCTTTTGGCCGCTATGTTAAGGCTGATTGAAGAAGAAGAAACTCTTAATCTTGCTAATTTGATGTATATCTTAGACGATAAAGAGATAAACGAGAAAAAGAGTAAATTAGACAAAGTCGGCGGAGAAGATCGGATTTCAGGGTTATTTTTGAACCCGTTTTTAAAGCCGGGTGTAAAAATGTTTGACGACATTGAGCCTGTGATTAAAAGAATCAGAGACCGCAATGTTCGTATGACCGCTCATAAGGCTATGGTTCAATATGCCGAAAGAATAATGGTCGATGATAAAGATTCGTTTGAAACTTTAGGTAATTGTATTCAGTCTTTGCGCTCGATTTTCCTTGAGGGCAGTACCGGATATATGAAAACACTTGAATCTCACATTGATGAGATGCAGGAAATGGTTAATTTAAGGCGGATCAAACGACAGAGTTACCTCGGGTTAGAAACGAATTTCCCTATATTAATGGAAAAACTCAACGGTTTTCAGAAAGAATTTTATTTAATAACCGGTGGGGTGGGCATGGGAAAATCGACTTTTGCCACTCAGTTAGCATGGGATTTAACGGTTTTGAACCCTGAGCTTACGGTTTTATATTTCAGTTTAGACTTAAACCGCTTGGATGTTACGGCTAAGATTGTGTCGCAGGCGGCAGAGCTTCCGATTGACTATGTTAAAAACCCATATTCAGAAAGACCCGATCTTGAAGAACTTCGGCAGAAGGGCTTAAATGTTGTCGGTTCTAAAAGCGATCGCTTGATGATCATAGATGAGTCTACCGGGCGACTTTTTATAGATGACATAAAAAAGCACGTAAGGCGAACTCGGCTTGAACGAGGCGGAGAAGTAGCGGTTGTTATAGATCCCTTGTTTAAGATTTTACTTCGTAACCAGCACAATTTTGGGTTTAATGAAAAATGTAATATTATTGCTTCAGAATTAAAGAGTCTTGCGGCGGTTGAGGGAGTCAGCGTCATTGCTACGGCGGGGCTTCCGAAAGCTATCAGCAATCGTCGACCTGTAAAAGAAGACTTAGAGGAAATCATGGGGTTATTATACGACCCTTACGCTATATTTTTTCTGTATTGCGATTATTTGAACAATTTTGATACTCCGTTTTTAGAATGGGAATGGGGAAAAGAAGACAGTTTCATGATTCCTATAACAGAGGCATTGATTGCGAAAAATAAGATGGGTTCGGTGAATTCAAGAATTTTTTACCGATATTTCGAGGCTTATTCGAAGTTTAAGGAATGCGCACCTCAAGAAGTAGAAAATTATACCGCTATGATTGACAACTTAGAAAAGTTCAAAGAAAACCAGAACAGCCAAAAAAATAAAAGTTGCACTCTTAAGCGACAGGAGGAATTTTGATGAAAGATGCGGCTTTTGAATTTTTTCAAAGGGGTATCGGTTTTCAGCAAAGGGGTTTTTTTGATGTTGCTGTTCAGGAATACGACAAGGCTTTAAAGATAGAGCCCGACAACATAGATATTTTGTTGAACTGCGGGGCGGCTTGTTTACAGCGCGGCTGGGTAGATCGTGCCATTGAGTTGCTTGTTCGTGTATTGGAAAAGGATACGGATAACACTTTAGCGCTTTATAATTTAGGCAAAGCTTTTTTGTATTCTGAGGACTATGAAGACGCGTTAGAAGTTTTTGTTCGGCTTCACAAGCTTTCTCCCGACGATAAAGATGTCAAAAGACTGATAGCTTCATCATTACGGCAAATTGGTAAGTATCGGGAAGCGGTTGAGATAAATTTAGGATTGGTTGAGTATATATCCGGTGACATTAACGCTCTATTAGAGCTGGCAGGCGACTTAAAGATGTTAGAGCGTTTTGACGAGGCGTTGTCGGTTTATAAAAAAGCTTGTGATGTTGCCTGTGATTCTGTTGATCCTTTTATCGGGGTTTATTCATGTTACATCAGGCTCGGAAACGTTGAAAAGGCTATGGCTGCTTTAAAGCGGGCTATTCTGATAGAACCTTGTAATCAAAAGCTTGTGATAATGCTTGTTGACTTAAATTTAAACGAGGGTAAAATTCAAGAGGCTGCGGATACAATAACAAAGGCTATGGAGACTATTCCTAATGCCGATTTGTTATGGGAAAAATACAATGAGATGGTGCGCCGGCTTCCGGTGTTAAAAAAGAAAACTACTGTGGCCAATTATGTTGATACGCACAGCAAGCACGAAACAGAAGTTTACGACGTTTTAGATGCTTTGTATGACGGGCGCATTGCTTTGGATTTTGCTTTAAAAGAGTTTGAGGCTTTAAGAAGCCGCGAGCCCGGTGATTTATTGATTGCGGATGAGCTTGCGAATATTTATTTTCAGTCTCGTCAATATGATAAGGCGGCAGAGATTTATTCCGATTTACTTATAAATTATCCTGAGAAGTATAAGCATCGCATTGATTTGGCAAAGTCTCTGACAATGAAGGGCGACATTGACGCGGCGCGCACGATACTTAAAGATTCGATACGAGATTTGGGGCACGCTCCCGAATTTGAATTGGCTTTGGTTGAGTTGGACTTGTTTGACAAAGATTTTGGCAAGGCTGCGGCGAGACTCGAAATGGTTTTGAAGGAATACCCCGATGAGGTTCACGCGTTGTTTTTATACGCCTATACGGCAATCAGGCTTAATGAGTTTGAGACCGCAGAAAAAGTTTTCGGCAAATTGTTTGCGGGCAATCATTTTGATGAAGAGCTTGCAGTTTGGTATTCTCGGCTTTGTATTTTGCGGGGCAATTATGATATAGCCTTCAAAATTTGGAATTCTTTCTCTGACGGCATGGAGAGTTTGGTAGAGATTATTTCGCGTGTTGAGCTGACTCTTGCTTCAGGTGACAGTCGCGGGATTATGAAATATCTGCAAAAGATCGGCGATTACCATCCCAGATTTATTGAAGACCACATGTTATTTGGTAAGGCGTTCTTTTTTGCGGGCGATTTTGTTTCGGCGCAGCGTGAGTTTGATTTGGTGATTCGGTTTGAGCCGAGCAATGCGGAGGCGTTGTCCATGTCTGCCATGAATTCATTGATAAGGAATAAACTCGCGAAGTTTTGGAATTATTGGCAATTGGCCGTGAGCAGCGATTCTTTGTATGCTGTTTTGCCTGTGTTGATTTTAAAAGACAGTTTTAACTTCACTCAAAAAGAGCGTTTAAAGGGGCATACTCAAAAAATATTAGAATTATCTAAGATGACAAAGGTTGATCATGATCGCCTTGTGCATTTAATGGAGGTTTTGTAAATCAGATGGAAAAGAGTAAAGTTAGAAAACAGGTTGATTCAAAGAGTTTGCCTGAGCTTAAAAGGGCGGTTAAGCGGCTGGAAAAGGTGTCGCAAAAAAGATTAAATGACGCTATATGCGATATTATCGATTTGGGCGGCTACTCTGTTGCCGTGTTACTTGAATCTTTAAAGGGGTTTTCTCCTGAACTTCAGTTGGCGATTGTGAAAAAAATTGAAGATTTTTTATATTTTCACCCAAGAAAGGGTGTAAAGCTGTTCGATAGAATTAAAAAAGTTATTCCCGATGTTGACGAATCTTGTCGCGGTCATCTTTTGGCGGCTTTGTCCGATATTTCAGAGACGATGGAAGGTGGGGAAGACGCCTTATCGGCCTTGGCAGACGAAGCTGCCGAGTTGCTGTCTTCGGGGGCTGATTTAATGAGAGCGAGTAAGGCAATAGATATTGCCGTTAAAGCCGGGAAGCGTGATATTATTCCTGTTGTTATCGGTTTAATGATAAAGTCTGTTTCAGAAACGGATAACTATCAAAATTATCATTTTATTGAGACGTCTTTGTTGGCTTTAAAGAGATTGGGTGGCGAACCGTTACTCAGATTATTGATAAATCATGACTCGGAGTCGGCTTTAAGACAGATTCGTCTTGAGTGGCGCAATAAATACGATGCTCTTCTTGCGGATGTAATGAAGTCTCTTGCGGGTGCCGATTCGGATTTCGCGCAGGTTTTGCTTAAGATAATCGATTTATCGGAGTTTAATTTACCGTTCTCGGCTATGATAAGCGAGGGTTTGACTCACCCCGATAAGTGGGTTAGACAGTCTGCGGCTTCTTCTATGCAGAAGGCCGGTGACAGTCTTGAGCCTGAGTCTTTATCTCGTTTGTTGAGTGATGATGCTTCGGAGGTTCGTTTAATGGCCGTGACTTCTCTGGGGGGCTTCGATGTGTCAAAGACGGGCGTGATTTTGGAAGATCTTGCGTTAAGGGCCTCAGAGAGCTTCGATGTTCGTTTAAATGCTTTATATGCTTTGTATTCTCAAAAGAACTTAGATTCGTTGGTTTCGGTTTATAAGCAATGCGACAATGACCGGGTATATGTAAATGCAATTGGCTTGGCTTCTTTGTTAATGCCTCATTCCGGGGGTGTGAGCACTTTAATTGATGTCTACGCCAAGATTAGAGAAGAAATGCTGCCTGAAGTTTTACATTACGTTATGGAGCTTTTTGAACCCGAAGATTTAAGTTTGCTCGCATCAGCTCATTTTGCTGTTTCGGGGGCTGCTCGAGAGCGTGTTATAGGCCTTATTAAGGTGTTTGCGGAAAAGAAATCCGGCGATCGTCTTAATCTGGCTTTGCAGAGGTTGGGGGACGCGGAAAGGTCTGCTTTGAAACTGCTTATTGGTGATAAGACTCGCACTAACGGATAAAGCTCGGGCTGCCGACAGACTCACGTTGCCGATAAGGCCCGGTCAGCCGATATGACTCACGCTAACGGATGAAACACCTGTAAGAATTGATACAGGCCTAAAAAGATTGAATTTTTTGAATACCGCCTTTTGGCGGTATTTTTTTATGCATAATTATCATATTTTTGAGTGATTTAATGATAATATTATCGATTTATTTGTTTTTATCGTTAAATATGATAACATTATCGATATTTATTTAAATATGTGACATAAAACTGATAATATTGTGTTGTTGTCGATAATGTGATGGTTTTTTTCTGGTTTTTGTTTGCGGTTTTTTTTATGTTGGTTCGTAAAATTTACGTTTTGTATTTTTTATTTTTTGTTTTTTTAGGGGGTGAGCTGGGGTGCCGACGGTAGGGGATTTGTGGAAAGCAGTTTTTTTGTTCTTTAAAATAATAAAATAATGTACAACGTGGGGTTGCGCTTTTTTATAAAATTTGAGTATAATGAAAGAACACGGAACTAATTGAATGGTTTTATTCAGTATAAGAGTATAACAACAAGGGGGTTGCCAATATGAGGCACCAATCAGTAGTAGCACGTAAAACAGTATTAGACCGGTTCGTTTTTCTTTCGTTAGCCGTTTTGTTTTTTGTATCGGCTTCATCGGCTTTTGCCGCCCCCAACACGTTAAGAGAAACCAAAACTTATAAGCAACCTAAACAGGTTAATGCCAAAAACCCAAAGGCTCTTTATAAGCAAATTATGTTGCGTATTGATGAAATTGAACAACGCGCGCCCCAGTGCCAAACGGAGATATTTGGCTTGCGCGATGATATAAATCAGTTTTATTCTTTTGTTGTTGCCGATTTGACCGATCCCGTCGACAAGACCGGCAAACCTATAGTCGCAGACCTTCAAAAGGGTAACGACATGTATGACAATTGCGAGGGCTTAAATGATGAATCCTTAAAAAGAGCTTTGTTGAAGTTGGTAAACAACCATATTTCCGTTGGTTATCAGAGAGCTCAAGATCTCGTGTTCGGTGATTTAGACAACAGAGACGGCTGGGTTGAATGCGTTTATACCGGCAGAAAACTTAAAACAGCCGGAGAACCTTCTGCGACTAATATGAATATTGAACATACCTGGCCTCAGTCTAAGGGCGCTCAAGGTATCGCGAAATGTGATCTTCACCATCTTTTCCCGGCAGATTCGAAAGCTAACGGCATCAGAGGCAATAACCCCTTCGGATTTGTATTAAGACCTTCCTGGGAAGAAGGCGGAAGCAAGACTGACCGCGATGTGTTTGAAGTTCGTAAAGAGCAGCGCGGCAATACCGCTCGCGGTATGTTCTACTTCGCTATTCGCTATAATATGCACATAGACGATGCCGAAGAAGCAACTTTGAGAAAATGGCACAAAGAAGATCCTGTTGATCAGAATGAAAAGAAACGCAACGACAGAGTTCAGAATTTCCAGAATAACAGAAACCCGTTTGTTGACAGACCTGATTTTGTTGATATGATCAGCGATTTTTAATTGATATTGATTAGACACCTCATATTTACGGCAGTGCAGGCTTAGGCCTGCGCTGTCTTTTCTATTAATATGAATTAGTATGGAATGACATTTTATGTTATACTGTCCAAAATTTTAAACGGCGGTATGTATGAAAAACACTATATTAGAAAGATTTCTTAAATACACGGCTATAAATACTCGTTCAGACGATGAATCAACACAAACACCCTCGACACTCGGACAGTTTGATTTAGCACGCGTTGTTGAATCTGAGCTTAAAGCTATGGGGCTATGCGATGTTGTGTTAGACGAAAAGTGTTATTTGACGGCAATGTTGCCTACTAACAGCGACAAAAACAGGCCGGCAATAGGTTTTATCGCCCATCTTGATACTTCTCCCGATTCTTCGGGTGAAAATGTTAAACCTCAAGTTATAAGAGGCTACCAAGGCGAAGTTATAAAGCTCGGAAACACTTCTTATATACTTGATCCCGAGGAATACACCTGTCTAAAAAGCTGTATCGGCCAAGACATCATTACCACAGACGGAACCACCCTATTGGGTGCCGATAATAAGGCGGGCGTCTGCGAAATAATTTGCGCGATTGAATATTTGTTGGCGCACCCCGAAATAGAACACGGAGATGTATTTGTAGGTTTCACGCCTGATGAAGAAATCGGACGCGGCGCGGACTTTTTCCCCTTAGACCGTTTTAAAGCTTCTTGGGCCTACACAATAGACGGCGGCCCTCTCGGTGAGCTTGAATACGAAAACTTCAATGCGGCGCAGGCGGTTATTGAGTTTGAGGGGGTCAATATACATCCGGGCAGCGCAAAAGGCTTTATGGTGAACAGCCAAACATTGGCCGCTGAATTTCACGCGACCATGCCGGCAGCAGAAACCCCCGAAAATACTGACGGTTACGAGGGCTTTTTCCATTTAATCGACATGAGCGGAAGCGTAGAAAAGAGTAAATTGGTTTACTTGATTCGCGATTTTGACAAAGAAAATTTCGAGGCCAGAAAAACTTTTTTGGCCAAAAAGACGGCAGAGCTTAATGAGCGCTTTGAAAAGCCTCGCGCAACCCTTTCGATTAAGGATTCTTATAAAAATATGCGCGAAAAGGTTGAAGAACACCCGCATGTTATTGAAATCGCAAAAAATGCAATGGAACAGGCGGGGGTAACGCCCCATATAGTGCCTATTAGAGGTGGAACTGACGGAGCGCGACTATCTTACATGGGGTTGCCCTGCCCCAATATTTTTACGGGCGGATACAATTTTCACGGAAGGCATGAGTTCATATCTCTTGATTCGATGGTGAAGGCGGTCGAGACAATAGTTAAGATAGCAGAAAATATTTAGCAGATGTTTCCCAAAGAAACAAAAATTTATGTTGAAGGCGATTCGGTTGATGTGAGTAACTTAGCCGAAAACTCAGCGGTTGCATCGGGCTCCGGCTGGGGACAAATCTCTGAGGGACTTGTTGAAAGGGTTGAATCTCAAGAAGATAAAGCCTGTGTTTTGTTCAAAATAACCACGACCGGGGGGCATACCATATCGTGCACCCCCGATCATTGTTTTTATGCGCGAATTGACCCTTCGGTCAAGTGTTATTCTGTGTATTTGCAGGAGCGTTCTTCGTTGGGTTTCAGGCTTGGTGTCAGTTTTGACCTAATCGGAGAGCTGACTCAGCCGTCATCGCACAGTGCCAAATTTGACAAAAAGGCTTTGGGCGAGGTAACTGACAGGATTTGGATAATAGAAAACACCGGAAGCCTTGCCGAGGCGAATTTTATTCAAAAGTTTTCTGTTTATCGGTATGGGATACCCGACATCCCTTTTCAGGCAAAAAAGACAGATTTAATCGATATAGGCAACGATTTTACAAAAATGATTTTTGAGAACATTGATACTCCTTCAAAGGCTAAGGCATTGTTGGATGATTCGTTCATGTTTTTGGACTCTCCTCATGTCACGATGCGTTTTTCTGATTCAAATGCGCCTGTAAGCAGTTCAATTCAGTTTACTATTTTTGGCGGGCCCGAGAGGCCTGATGGTCGGGGTTTTTCAAATCTTATTCAGATTAGCGGGGCGAAGGATCAAAATCTTAAGGGTGAGGGTGAGGGTGAGAAGACTGTAAGAAGGCGCAAGAGCATTCATGGCAATTGGCAATTAGAGATAACCAGAGACGATTTAGACGAAGCGGAGCTTTTTGTTAAGACTTTATCGCATTTAGACAACCTTGAAGTTGTCAAGAAGATTCAGATTTCAAAAAATCATTCGTATTATGTGCTTCCTGTTTCTCATGTAAAGCGCGGCATGTCTGTTCCTATAATTAACAATAAGGGAAAAATCGAAGAAGATTCTGTGTGCGGTATAGAGATTGAGGATTATGAAGGCCCGCTTTATTTGCCGCGTATATCAGATTATCGAAATTTGATTGCGAACGGTTTTTTTGTTGGAGCATAGTTAAAGATTGAGAGTAAAATGGATAAAATAGACACAATTATAAATCAGTTAAACGACCGGCAGCGCGAAGCGGTTAAGCAAACTCAGGGCCCTTTGTTGGTTGTTGCGGGTGCCGGTTCGGGTAAAACTAAGATGCTTACGGTTCGCATAGCGTATTTAATCGAGCGTTGCGGTGTTGATGCGAGTGAAATTTTGGCTGTGACTTTCACGAATAAAGCGGCGCGTGAGATGCGCGAGCGTGTTCGTTCGATGGTTTCTGAGGGGGATAAGGTCAGTTTAACTACTTTCCACTCTTTTTGTTGCGGGCTTTTGCGCAGATGGCAGCAGTATGCCGGTTTTTCGACGGCCTTTACCATCTATGACGACTCTGACAGCGAAAAGCTGATGAAGAATGTTTTAAAAGAGTTAAAGATTAACACCAAAGCTCTTACTCCAAAAACTGTGTTAGAGTGTATTTCTTCTGCGAAGAACGAACTTATAGAGCCGTATGATTATTGCGCTTCTGTGGGCAATTCGCCCGCGTCGGCCAATATTCAAAAGATTTACGAAGCCTATCAAAACGCTCTTATGGCCAACCAGGCCGTTGATTTTGATGATTTAATATTTAAGACGTATTTGATGCTAAAAAATCATCCTGAGCTCCTAGAATCGCTTCAGCGTCGTTATAAATATTTTTTGGTCGATGAGTATCAGGATACTAACCACGCGCAGTATAGGCTTATATCTATGATTTCTTCCGCGTCGGGCAATCTTTGTGTTGTCGGCGACGAAGACCAGTCTATTTACAGTTGGCGCGGCGCCACCATCAGAAATATTCAGGATTTTGCCTCTGATTTTCCGGGCGCGCGCGTTGTAAAGCTAGAGCAGAATTATCGTTCGACGCAAATTATTTTAGACGCGGCCGGCGCGGTTATCGCGAAGAATGCGAGTGCTCACCCCAAAAAGCTTTGGACAGAGAAGGCGGGCGGTGACAAGCTGGTGTTTTATCGAGCAGCCGATGACCGTGAAGAAGCTT
>Ga0255345_1007496_pt1 | contig 10184 bp, 10 predicted proteins | sample wastewater_treat_6_FD_192415 | JGI IMG/M metagenome (GOLD analysis project Ga0255345, IMG submission 192415) | Wastewater microbial communities from Lulu Island WWTP, Vancouver, Canada - plant20 | ecosystem: Engineered > WWTP > Wastewater > Unclassified | place: Canada: Vancouver, British... | reverse complement strand
GTGGCCTCCTGAGGTGCTCTGAGTGACCTTGGCACGCCGGAAGCCCCTGAAATGAAGGCTTGCTTTAGGCCCCGATGCAATTATGCTTTGGTCAAGATGAACGGTAAAAACAACTTTGTCTTTTGCCCGGTAACTTTGTCCCATTACTACTGTTAGGGCGCAACAATTTCACTAGGGAGTCAACCATGAGTTACGTAGAGAGTACCCTCTTAAGCGGAGAGCAGGTCGTATACAAGGCAAAGATCCATTGGTTCATTTTTGTTCCAGGCGTTTTGCTCTGCGTATTCGGCATCTATCTATTCACCGTAGATACAGAGGGAGGTACCGGCCCGGTTTTCGGACTATTCGCATTGCTGTTCGGATTTGCATCTCTGCTGAAGGCGTTCATTCAGAGGGTCACTACCGAACTTGCGATCACAACCAAGAGAGTCATAGCCAAAGTTGGCCTTATTCGTCGTGCCACAATGGAACTCAATCACAGCAAAGTTGAGAGCTTTCACGTAGATCAAAGTATTCTCGGGCGCATTTTCGGCTTCGGAACTCTCGTCGTGAATGGCACTGGAGGCGGAAAAACGCCTGTACCAAACATTGATTCTCCGCTGGAGTTTCGCCGCGAAGCGATGCAAACAATTGATGCGTCGCAGTCCCGGTGAAGCGCCCCAACCAGGCGCTCCAGCGGACGGGCCACTCGCTGCGCTCGTGTCCCTCCGCTGAGCTTCGGCGTTGGGCCAATAGCGCGCGCCTTCTATGAAAAAGAGCTTCTCGACAACTTGCTGCCTGCTCCTGATATGTGGAGTGTGCCACGCTCAGGGAGTTTTTGAGTCATACCTGACTGCCAGCTTCGGTGGCACGGCATCGCTCGTCGCCGGTGTGGGATACTTCCGTGTGACCGGGACGACCGTGGATTATCAGTTGGCTATGTTCGGGGAGGCAAATGGCAGTCTTGCACCGGTTTTCGCGACTACGACCTTCGAGACGACTTTTACCACCGGGATCGGAGAGGTGATCACAAAATCAGGTTGCCGTTTATATCCTCCCAATCCGTTTCTTCCGATCCCTGGCCCGTCAGGCCCATACACTTGCCCAGCACAGGTGACATGGGCGGATTATTGGGGCAGTTTCGAGCTCCCGGAGGGACAGATTGCGGAGCTGTTCACAGGCGGTGGTTGGCTGCAGATTCCCTCCTCCGGCTGGGCAGTTCAGATTCAAGGTGGCATCGCACCCGTTCCAGAGCCTTCCTCGATAGCGTTGCTGGTCCTAGGGTTGGTTTGTGGACTACACCGAAAATGGAGGACTTGGCCCAACAAGATCACTGGAGCGAACAGCCGCCCCGCTTCTCCGCTCGACAGCGGGCGGCAGTTCGGATGCGCCTCGTGCGCGCCACCGTCACCGTCGGCGGCTGTCGCTCAGTTTTGTCGTTAGCCCACTTCAAGCCATGAGAGCATTCATCGTTTTTCTCCTATCGTGCGCGGCGGTGTTCGGTGCGGACGGTGACATTCGGGTCGTCACTACCGCCAAGACGAATACGGAGACAGCGAGCGTTACCACCAAGGATTTCTACACCAGGTCTGGTCAGACCAATCTGGTGCGTCACACCAACACCAAGGCGGGAGTTGTCCAGATTCGGATTCACCGGTTTTATCACGCTGGCAGTTTGGTTGGAGATTTTGTTGCCATGCCGGATTCCTCCGGCTTCACCACAGAGGCGGGCACTCCATATTCCGTGAGCTTGGAGTGCGACGCCGCACGCAATCCAAAGTCGGTCGTCATCGGCACGAAGGATGGCGTCATTCTGGATGCGTTCAGCTACACCAACGGCGTATTCTCTCCCGTTGAGAGTTCGCGCCTCGCCAAAGCGAACGTGGCAGGTTCACAGACGAGAGCAGTGATGGAGGAGTTGAGCGAGAGGAGCAAGAAACGATGACATGGGCTAACAAGGTCACTGGAGCGAACAGCCGCCCCACTCCTCCGCTCGAAGCCGGCCGGCAGTTCGGATGCGCCTCGTGCGCTCCACCGTCCTTGTCGGCGGCTGTCGCTCAGTTCTGGCGTTATGCCATGACGAGCGTCGTGGCGCGTTCGAGCACCAGCAACCATCAATGCACACACAATGAAAACCAGCATCAGAACCAAGGTCACAATCGGAACAGCGGTCATCGCATTGGCTCTCGCCAGCGCGAGCTTCGCACAAACCACCAGCACATCGCTGACACCGGAGCAGTTGGCCGAGCGGCGTGCCGCCGCTCGGCAACGAGCTGAGGAGTCCATTCGTTACCTCAACGAACTGATGGCCAAGGCACAGGCCGAGGCCGAAGCGCGACGCGCCCTGCTGCCGCCGAGGCCACCGCTTGACCCTGAAGCGGTCAAGGTGGCCAGAGAGAAACAACGCTACGCCAAGCGACGTGAACTGGCTCCGTGGCTCTTTGGCGCAGACGGTTTGCCGAATGACAAGGGACGGGAGTTCTTCGAGAACAAGGCCGGGCGCGAACGGGCGTTGGCTGCCAGCCGACTGTCCGGAATTCGTCCGAAGGTCAGCCTTGAGCGGCTTCTTGGCCGGCGCGGAACGAGGCCAAGCGACTTGCCCGCTCTTGTCGTGGAAGGCCCGGCGGACGGCGGCGAGGACCCGCTGTACTTGACCGATTGGTTTTACGATGCCCAACAGAACCTGACATGGTTTCGGCTCTGGCTCGTAAACGCGCCGCTCGACGAGTGGTGGGAGGTCTATCATGCGCCGTCTCTCCAATCGACAGCGTGGCAGCTTGCGCGACTCGGCCCGCCGGATGCTGTTTCCGGAGACGTTCAGCAGTTCTGGGTTGCCGTTCCGGGCCAGCCGCAGCAGGCCTATTTCCAGATCTTTCTGAACAAGGACAGTGATTACGATGGAATTCCAGACGGCTACGAAGTCGCAATCCTCAAGACGGACCCGCTCAACCCGGATTCCAACTCGACTCGCGACGCCAACGGGGATGGGCTGCCGGATTATCCGGCACTCGGAGGGAATGGTATTGCGGATGGGGACGAGGATTTTGACGCTGACGGCCTTACCACATCATACGAGCTTGCGCTGGGGGTGGACCCGCTTGTTCCGCAATCCGGCACCGATACAGACGCCGACGGACTGCCCGACTGGGTGGAATCGCTCATCACGCTCTATACCGGCGACCCAGCGCCCGCGCCGCTGACCGATTCGGATGGCGACGGTGTGGACAATTTCACCGAATGGACAATTCGCACGGATCCATCGTACGGCTTCGATGCTGCCTTCGCGGATTTTTCCGGACTTCCGGATGAGCAGCGAGTCATTCTACCTGTTCACATCCAGTTCACTGCACCTCCTGCTGGCTTTCAACCCGCTGGCGGCGGTTCAGCCACGACGGACGACGAGGCGTATATCCACTTCACCGTTGCTGGAGTTGAGGGCACTTGCGGACACCTTCAGGTCCTTAAGGACACGGCAGCAGATGGATCGCCCGCCCCCGGCACAGATACGTTTCGATGGAGCGTTGCGTTTGGTCAGCGGATCTACAACACGCTTCCGGTGTTGCAGCCGGACGAGCAAGACCTGGCACTCATCCAAAACATACTCATCGAGGCGACGGATACGGCTGCGGAGGTGTGGAAGAAGGCGAAGGTGTCAGAGAATCTCTATCAACTCGCAGAAAACAGCTTGGTCTATTTGCAATACCGATCTGTTCAGCGCGCCGTCATTCAGTTCCGCCAGCTTCAGTTGATGATCACAGCACAACCTTTGCCGCAGGGCATTCTCCTTCGCACGCGGCGCGCACTCGCGGTTGTCCACACGGAAGCCACCATTTTCCGCGAGGTCACTTTTGAATTAGGAAGCCGCCCCACATCGACTGACGCCTTCGCCAAGTCCGGTGCCTGGGTTGCTGGAGCGGGTCGGGTTGCACAGTGCCTCAGCATCTACAACAATGTCATGCAGGCGTGGCCGCTCCTGGAGCAGTACCTTTTCGATGTTCAGCGGCAGTGCGATTCCGGGGCGTCCGCGGAATTGTTGGGTTACGCCTTGGCGCAATTGGCGGACGATATTCAGCCGGGTTTTGTTCTCTTCCCGTTTCCGCTCATCATCGGGGACATTCTCTGCGAACTGAATCCCGGCTGTGATTCGAGTTGCAACTAGCCACACGTCTCCCGATCTCCGGGATTTTGCCTGAGGGCCGGAATCCATGCGCTTGCGGTACAGCGATGAAACCTGACGAGCACGACAACGGGAAGAGCACAGGTTACGGCCTGTTTGCTCCACTCCTCGCGTGCGCCTATGGCGTTTTCGCGCTGTGCTGCAAGCGCCGGACGAAACTCGGCCTGCCCATGAACGACGAGGACGCCATTTGGTTCTCGATCCCGGTCTTCGGACTGGCCCTGTTCTTCCACGCGCGCTACTTTAGCTATTACCGGCGGCATCTGTGGCTGCGTTGGGGTCTGATGATGTTGGCAATTCTCATAATGGTCGCCGGCTTGCTGGGCGTCCTTGTGCCCGGAATGCGCCGTTTCGTATGAAGCACCGGGAGCACAAGAGTTCCCCCGGCTTTCCGCTCCGGCATGTCATCTCCGCGTTTACGCTGGTCGAGTTGCTGGTGGTTATTGCCATCATCGCCATTCTGGCGGCGTTGCTCCTGCCCGCGCTCGCTGGCGCGAAAGCCTCCGCACGCAGCGCGGCCTGCAAAAGTAACCTGCGGCAACTTGGCATCGCCCTCATCAGCTTTGCCCACGACAACGAGCACTATCCGGCAGACGTTCATTGGGACACGAGCATCAGCCCGTTCACCACCTACGGCTGGCCGGCGAGCCTGCTGCCGTACGTGAGCAGTAACACGGCGCTCTTTCGCTGCCCCGCGACGGGGCCGGAGTTTGATTGGCCGACAAACCGTTCTCCCAAGGGTTACCCTTTTCCGTTCAACATCGACACAGGCACCTCCCGATTCAGCTACGGCTACAACCACTGGGCGGTGGCGAATGTCAGCGGCTACGGCCTGGGTGGAGCGCCCGGTTCAGAAGTGCCCGAGTCCAGAGTGCTCAAGCCCGCCGACATGATCGCTATTGGTGACAGTGACGGCAACGGCGTCGCGGATGGAGACATTACCTTCCATCGCGTACCAACACCGAGCGGTCCGCAGGCGTCTTTTCCGCCCGGCAATCGTCACAAGGGTGGCGCGAACATCGTTTTCTGCGACGGGCATGTGGAGTGGGCGAAGCAATCGAAGTGGATTGAGCGCACCGACGAAGTTGCCCGGCGCTGGAACAACGACAATAAGCCGCACCGGGAGCTTTGGGTCAGCAGGGGCGGGATGTAGCCCAAAGCCAGCCTGCGGATTGAGTCAGAAAATGCGAGAAACATGGCATAACAAGGTCACTGGAGCGAACAGCCGCCCCGCTTCGCAGTTCGAGAGTCGCGGGCTTCGGCGACGCGCTCTGGTGATCGAGCGTCACGGGCGTTATCACGGCGGGGCGGCTGTCGCTCAGTTCGGTCGTTAGCCTGCTATGACACCGCACAAGAATCTCGCTGCTTGTTGTGTGCTCGCGATGGTGAGCTTCGCAGGAGTCGCCGCCTTTGGACAAGCACCCGAGGTCATTCTCCATTCGTCCTCCCAAATTCCGCAGTCGGTGCTTTTGAGCATCCGCCCGCACTCGACGGGCTGGGTCTTGCTGGAGGCTTCATCAGATTTGGCGAGTTGGCAGCCCGTCGTGAATTTGCTGACGACCAACAGTAGCGGCCCGTTTGTAGATTATCCTCCGAGCAATTCGCTCGTCCGGTTTTACCGGGCACGTTCACCCGGCGTTACAGCGACGCAGGCTTTGAGTTCTTGGCAGGCCGTTCGGCCTGCCCACTTCCAGTATGTATTGCAGAACACGAAGCTGGACGCAGGTGGGATTGTCTGGTCTGGCACAGTGACCATCTCTAACGGCGTGAAGACGGTTACGAATGTGACAGCCAACGGCATTCCGACCACCAGCTTTGACCCAGCCGATTTTCTGGCGCCCGAGGAGGTATTTGCACTGATTACCACCGTAGAGTCGCAGGGGGTGAAGTTGGCGCATGTTACCTACGACGAGCAGTGGAGTTTCCCCGCCAGCGTTGTCGTCGTTTTCAGCACCCCTACGCCCATCACTGATTACCGTATGTCGGAGTTTGTAGATTTGTCAGTTGCACATGGGCAGGCTAACAAGGTCACTGGAGCGAACAGCCGCCCCGCTTCTCCGCTCGACGCCGGGCGGCAGTTCGGACGCGCCGCGTGCGCTCCACCGTTTCTGTCGACGGCTGTCGCTCAGTTCTGTCGTTAGCAGCGTCCGCACCTCCCACCCCACATGGCGTTTCAACCGCAGAACAAAGAGCGGTTCGAGCGCTTGCGCGCTCTCACTCCCCTGGCCGCCGTGCGCGCATGGCTGGACGGCGACTTCGGGATCGGCGATGAGCCGGCGCTGCTCGCCGCCATTCGCCGCGACCCGCGAGTTACCGGCTCCGACGACGACATCACCGACGTCATCTGCGAGGCGATGGACGACGGCTTGGACGCGGCGGCGTGCCTGGAGCGTCTGGCCACTCCGAGATAATTTATGCAAGAGTCACCAGCCAGCAGCGAGTGTGGACAGGTCGCTGGCGACGTTGAAGATTGCCTCAATTCGAGCAAGGAGAAATGCCTCGCGCCATCCGGAGCCAGCGCGGAATTCTCCCGGTGAAATAGAAACGACGTTGTGCTGATTTGAGCGGAGTCGTCGTCTTTTGGGTGGCTACACAATTGCGCCGGTTGAGACCGCCCGGCATCATGACGATCCAGGCAATTTGATCGCGACGAAGTGTCGCGGCAACGCAACGGCCATCCGCGAGCGGACGACGGGGAGCCGGGTCGTGGAGCTGCTTCGAAACTTGGCGGCGGCACTGCCGGCCGATTACCGCAGTTGTTGGAGTTCGCACAGGCGACGATAGGCCGGGTGAGTCTCCCGCAGGACGGCGGGCGACCCGTCGCCCGTCACGCGGCCCGCCTCAAAAAACAAGAGCCGGTGGGCAAAAGCAATGGAACTGAACCGGTGCGCAATCATCACGGTGGTGCGACCGCGCATGAGTTGCTCCAAGGCCCGGCGCACCATCTCTTCGCTCTCCGAATCGAGCGCGCTGGTGGCCTCATCCAGCAGGAGGATGGGAGCGTCTTTCAGAAAGGCGCGCGCGATGGCCAGGCGTTGTCGTTGCCCGCCCGAAAGCGCCATTCCGCGTTCGCCTACCACCGTGTCGTATCCCTGCGGCAGGGTCGCAATGAATTCCGCCGCGCACGCCCGTTCCGCCGCCGTCCGCACCTCCGCGTCACTCGCGGAGAGGCGGCCCGCGCGGATGTTTTCAGCGATGGTGGTGTTAAACAACGCCGGGGACTGCGGCACAATCGCAATCCGCGAGCGCAACGCGTTCTTATCCAACGCCCGCAGGTCCACGCCCCCCAGACAGACCCGTCCCGCGGTCGGGTCATAAAAACGGGGTAACAACAGGGCAAACGTCGTCTTGCCCGCTCCGCTTGGCCCAACCAGCGCCACCACTTCTCCCGGCTGAATGGTCACTTCCACCTCCGCCAGCGCCGGCGGGGCCTTGGCGCTGCGGCTGGGATAACGAAAACTCACCCGCTCAAACCGAATGGCACTGGCTTCCGGCGGCAGCGGACGGGGCGTCGCCGGCGACGCCACGGTATCTTCCGCGTCGAGAATTTCCTCCAGGCGTTCCAGCGACGGCGTCCGAGCCTTGATCATCGCGTGCAGGCCGCCGAGCTTTTTGACGGGTTCATAGGCCAGATACAACGCCACGCCCAAGGCGCTGAACGTCGCGAAGTCAATGCCGGAACGCACGCCGAAATACAGCGCCGCCATGAACCCGCAGGCGCTGACAAATTCGACCAACGGCGTGACCACCGATTGATACTTCACCGTTTTCAGCCACAACCGGAAAATCTCGCGAATCCGGGCCTGAAACCGCGCGGTCTGCACGGGTTGCAGGTTGTAGGCCTGGATTTCCAGCGGCGATTGCAGCGCTTCGGTCACCCCGGCCGCCAAATCGCCGCTTTGGCGCGCGGCCAACTTGGCCCGCTTGAACAACCGGCGGGTGATCAGGCGGAGCGGCAGCACGCAAAGCGGCACACTCAACAATGCCACCAGCACAAACAGCGCGTTGCGCTCCACCACCGAGAGATACCCCAGATAAGACACCGCCGCGACCAGCACCAGGGGTTGCTTGATGGCATCATTGCTCAACGTTACCACCATGGTTCGCAATTGTTCCGAGTCGTTGACCAGGCGGCTGACTAAATCGCCGGATTTGTGTTGGTGATAAAAGGCCAGGGGCAGCTCCTGCAACTTGGCGAAAACCGCCAGACGAAGTCGCTCCAGAAAAATGAACCCCGCTTGGTTGATGAGGTAACGGTTAAGAAACGCGCCCAGTCCGCGCAGGAGAAAGATCGCTGGCAATCCCAGGCAGGCCACCAAAAGCAGTTTGTCCTGGTAGGATTCACCAAACAACGACCGGGCCGCCGCCACCACTCGCGGCGACGCCTCCGCCTCGCGCCCGAAGAAGATCGGCAGGACGGTTTTAACCATCGCGGGCAATCCCGCCCCGCTCAAGGCCGCGTAGGCCATCCCCGCCAGCAGCCCCCCGGTCAGCGGGATGATGGCCGGCCGCAAAAACGGTCGCAACCGCCGCCAGCGCCGGCGCCATGAAGTATTCGTGGTGCGTTGTTTGACAGTTCCCATTACGTGTCGCCTCGCGGCGAGCCTGTCCGGAACTTACGCCAGGCGCTCTCCGCCCGAAAAGGTCTTTTTATCAGCGCTACGGAATCAGGCCCTTAAAAGCTTGGCAAGCCTGGCCCTCAGTGTTGCCATTCCACGACGGGCTCGCTCAGCATTTCACACCGTCAATTTCCAGGCGCACCATTTTGACGCGAATCTGGCCGTCGGCATTCGGGGGGTGTTGGGTCAGATAATGGTCCAAGACGGCGGTAATAAAATCTTCCCGTGCGGCCGGCGTCACCCGTTGCGTGTAGGGCAGCCATGTGGTTCGAAACCAGCCGGCCAAGGCCGTGCGTTCCGGGAAAACCGCTTCCGTGTGGGTCACCCGTACCGCCCGCATCGTTAGACCTTGATCCGGCAGCCAGCGTGCGTACGCCGATGGATCATAAAAGAAATAGGGCCGCGTGAGTTTACGAAAAAAATCGCGCCAAGGCTTTTGGCGCAGCGTGGCGCGCACGGCTAAAAAAACGTCCTGGGCGTTGCCGTGTCCTCCACAAAAAACCAGCAACCGTCCGCCCGGCACCAAGCAGGCGGCCGCACCTCGCAGAAACGCGGGATGATCATCCACCCAATGCAATGCGGCGTTTGAGAGGACCACCTCGAATGCTTCACGAAACTGCAAATTCCGGGCGTCCATTTCCTGGAAATGCAGATTGGGAAACCGCGCCGACGGAAACGTTGCCCGGGCATGCCGGATCATGTCCGCGGAAATATCCACCCCGACGACTCTCCCATGCGGCACGCGCTGCGCAATTTGTGCGGTGACCCAGCCATCGCCGCATCCCACATCGAGGACGCGTTCCGTCCCGCGCAACGCCAACCCGGCCAACAGTTCCCGGGCCCAGACGTGCTGCATCGCGGAGTTTTCCGCGTAGGCGGCAGGATCCCATTGGAGTCCCGGTTTCACATGAGTCCCGCGGTTTCAGGGAAGCCGCACCGGATGTTCATGCTTTGCACGGCCTGGCCGCTGGCGCCTTTGACCAGATTATCCTCCGCGCTCACCACCAACAGCCGACCAGTGCGCGGATCCAATCGCCACGCAATTTCACAGACATTCGTGCCGGTGACATTTTTGGTGTCGGGCAGCGCCCGGCCTTCCAGCAACCGCACAAACGGTTCCTGCGCGTAGGCCGCGCGATACGCGGCAGCGATTTTTTCGCCCACCGCCGCCGCCTCGGCCGAATTGCGGCAGGGCGTCGCCGGAGTCAGATAAAGCGTGGTCAGGATGCCACGGTTAACCGGGATTAAATGCGGGGTAAACTGAATCGTCACCGCCGTACCGGCGGCGAGGGATAATTCCTGTTCGATTTCCGAGAGGTGTCGGTGCTTGGGCAGGCCATAGGCGCGCACGCTTTCGTTGCATTCACAGAACAGGTAGTCCAACTCGGCTTTGCGCCCCGCGCCGCTGA
>Ga0255345_1007494_pt1 | contig 10186 bp, 6 predicted proteins | sample wastewater_treat_6_FD_192415 | JGI IMG/M metagenome (GOLD analysis project Ga0255345, IMG submission 192415) | Wastewater microbial communities from Lulu Island WWTP, Vancouver, Canada - plant20 | ecosystem: Engineered > WWTP > Wastewater > Unclassified | place: Canada: Vancouver, British... | reverse complement strand
TACATAAATTCCACCTTATCCATTCCTGGTCCACTCCCCAGTTGTTTACTTCAAACCTATACCCATATTGAGAGGGATGAGCCGTGCGAGGGAGGGAGATACTTTTTAGAGCTGTCTGAACATTTTCCTTTGTGGTGGAGGGTACTTTTATCTTAGTGGGTTTAGACTGATCCTTTGAGAGCTTTGTCTCCTGCCCATCTATTCTCATATATACATCTTCTGGAGCATCTACTGGTTCATTGACCTCTACTTTGTAATAGCCTGTGATGCTTGGAGAGTATTGTTCGCCAATATTACATCTATCCTTTCTCATATGTCTTCCTGTTATCGACCCTGAATCTCCCTCTTTTAAGTATGTTGGAGAGTTAGGATATACTTGAACTCGATTTTCGCTTAAAATAGTTGCGAAATTGGCAGAAGAGTATTCATAGAGATTGCGATTGTAGAGGGTCCCCAGTACTGAAGAGAGAGACATTTGTGTATCTCCCTGTGTACAAGATACCCTTACCAAGGATGGGTTGTTGGAATTTTCTGAAAGACCTCCTGTTGCACATAAGCCAGAAACACAGAGATCCAATTGAGCAGGTTTAGGTAATGGGTCATTAGTTTCTACCTTAAATCTACCTGTTCTTGTTGGAGAGTATTTCCAATTATTATCACACCAGTTTAAGGTCTCGAAAGAACCAGTTACAGAACCAGTATTTCCTTCAGTTTGGAGATAGGAAACCGGAGTAAAGTTTACACGGTTTGTTGATGATACTGTTTCAAACAGCTGCGTATTGCTAGAGTCTCTTGCGAAATAGTTGTACCTTATCCCCTTAGCTTCTGGAAGACTTACTGCAGGAATATATACTTCTGGGGTTTCTCCCTCACATACTAGAGGAATCACAGTATCACTTGTTTCAGAAAGTGAAATAGTGTAAGGGTTTAGTCTAAAGGTTAAGCTAGATGGCTTGTAGGATGGTTGACTTATATCTATTATATTAGTTTCTAAACAGAAGTAGCCTGTTTTCCAATTAGAGTATTGCGTGGCATTTTCAGGGCATTTCTTGTTAGAGTGTCTTGCCGCAAATCGAGCAGGGCCAGCTGCAGGAGAAAAACTACCAGATGCAGGATAAACTTGGTTGGTACCTGCATATGTATTAGATGTCCCTCCAGAGTATGCATTATATAGTGCATAGTTATAACTAGCATTAGTTGGCGTTGCATTAGAGTAAACCTTTCTACTAGAGCTTCCGTCATAAAGTATTTTTAATGGACTGCTAGATGTTGTATTGCTTATATTATACTCTGTATTACCTATTTTAACTGTTAGAGTAGTTGGTACAGCAGGGATTGGTGGTGCAACACATTTAAAACAATTATCTGTAGTAGTACCACAAGACTCCCCGCAATTATCAAGTTTTGTGCAGGAAGCCGTCCCATCATTTGAACAACCAGGACCAGAACAAGAGGAAAGTCTAGAGCCACAGTTTGGGGTACAAGAATTGCAGACTGTGCGTGTACATCCTTGTTCTCGAGCACAACAGCCTCCAGTAAACGGTTCGTCATATGTTGTACAATTAGTGGTATTACAATAAATCCCCATATATCTATAGTTACAAGGTGGCATATTACATACCCATCCAGAATACCTATCGTATTTTTGAGTACAATAAGAACCATGATTATTGCAGCCCATTGGCCAATCTATAACAGTTGTTCCCATACAGTACCATCCCTCTCCGCACGCTAAATCAGCAAAAACTGGAGAAATGGAGAGAAAGGAGAAAAAGAAAAGGAAAACAACAATTCCTCTCAACTTAGTAATATAAAAACTTCTCTCTCTCTTTAACATAAATTAAAATCTCAAAACTAGAACTTAATCCTCTTGTTAATTATTTTTTTTAATTAAACTTATCAATTCAAATTCTAAATTCCCTAAGTTCCCATCTAAATATTCTTCTACCAATAACTCATCCCATTCATCATACTCTTTTATCAAAACTTGCATATTATAAGTAGTATCTAATTCTAAAAATTCAGACACATTCGACCCTGTTAGGACTTTTTCTGTCAAATCAATACCTTTATCTGTATGTTGAAAAATTTTAAAACCATAGGAGATAACTTCCTCCCTTATCTCCTTCCCTTCTATATACATAATAACATCTAAAATCATCTGTCCATCTTCAGTAATAAAAAAGGATTTTATTTCAGTATTAATAACTCCAAGCACATCTTGAGAGAGATGGTTTTCAAGATTAGAAAGAGAAGTGATATAATAGCCTCTGTTAGCAACTTTGTTCATTTCTTCTGTATGATGACTTCTGTATAGTATTGGTTCGACGTCTGTACAATACTCTATTAATTTATTTGCCTTCGAGTCATCCATAAGCTCAATAACTATTTTCTTTAATCTGCTATTTCTAGTTCCTAACAGTGACTTCTTATATCTCATATTTACAACGACTGGAATTGGTAAATCGTAGTTATCATAAGGATTAACCCATTCAACAATTCCCTCCTCTTTTACACAAAACTCCACTTCTTTCATAGACGAGTCATTCAATAATAATAACGATATACAAGTTTTACCTGAGGAATCCTCTTCGAAGTTTTTAAGAAAAACCTCACACTCTCTTGTTACACGAGTTTTGTGTTTCTCTATCTGGCAAAATTCATTAAGTTCTGGATAATCTCCAAACAAATCTTTATCATGATTCGTTTCAAAATATTTAAAATACAAAATTAGTAATATCCCCGTCACTACAATCAGGATTGGTAAAAATAGGAACTTGGTTAATATAAAATTCTTCTTTTTTATACTCTGAGCCTTAGGTTGAGTTATTTCCATTTGGGCATTTGTTATGATTAAAAATATCTTGTATCCTAAAATCTATGGCTCTTCAAATATAAAACATTTTACTACTCAAATCAACCTATGCACATAAAAGATGAGAATATATTTATCTTATAAAAATACAAAATCTGACATAATCTCTTCTTGAATTCATCTTTCAAGTTAATCGTTTTCTCTTAACACATATATACCCTCTCCCAAAACACTTTGAAACCCCTTCTCTTCGTAAAAATAGTTTATAAATACCCTTCCATCACCATATCTATTCGCTTCTGCGTATATAACATAATCCGCATCAAAGAAAGAGATTTTATTCACAACAAAGCCTATTCTCTCTTTATCAAGGTTTATTATAATATCCCCTATCTCTAGAAACTCTGGAGAATCTATCCCTCTGTAAATCATTCCTCCATGAGGATTGGGAAAGGATAGAAGATCTGGATTCTGTAATACCTCTTTTGAAATTATTTCTTCAAGGAGAAATGATTTGCTTTCTTCTTTTTGTTTGCTAATAAAATAATTCTCTATGTCTTGTATACTTAATTCTGGATAAAGTAAGTTAGAAGCTATCAAAAAGTTTAGCTCAGCTACACCTGTCTTCTCTCCGTATGAAATGTATTCAATTGCTTTTTGAAGATTAGTCAATTTTTCAATTGTTAATGTCCCTTTTTGTCTCATTTCTTCTAGGTATTCCTCATACCAGTTACTTTCTCTTAACTGAGTTCCTAAGGGTATTTCTGGTTTAATTAATGCCTCATTGATTGTAGTACCTAATTTTAAAATACTTATCGTCTCAAAGCGATTATCTTCAATATAAGCACGGAAACCGTTTAAAAACTCTTTGTCATAGCAGAATTTCACAAAATGATAAACCTCAGATACTTTCGAATATTTTGAAACATAAAAAGGAAATGAACCATCTGTATCCCAGTTATCCTCTAATACTTCCTTCATATAACCACCACCTATTCGATTGCGTTCTTTAAACTTCTCTATATCCATAGTTGAATTAGGGACATAATCAAGAAAGTCAACTCTATTGCGCTCTAAATCCTCTGCCATTATTATAATGACTGAGTTTCCCCTTGTAAGCCATGGATCCCCATAAATATTTGGAAACCCTAATTGAATATGATAACCATCAGGAGTTAAAACAGAAATTGTAGCTTTTATGTCAAATATAAATCCTGGAGGAACTAAAATTTCTGAAACTTGCCCTTCATGATTGATGAATCCATCTTCTTGAAGTTCAAAACTATACAAATGAGCGCCTTGATTACCAACCACAAAATAAAATGGGACTGTTGGATGATAATCTCTTCGCCTATCAAACAATAAATATTCACTATCCCATTTTGTAAAATTAAAAATTTCCGAATCTATTCCTCCCCAATCCTTTCTAATCACAAAAACATTTTCCTCTAAAATATTTTTCAAACTATCTCCTTCTATTTCCTTCATATCAATACTTCTCCTTTCCTCATCCGTAGAAATGACAGTCAAAACATATTCTCCATTTTCGCTCATTTGTTTATCTAAAACAGTAATAAATCTTATTTCAACAGCATCATCTACCACCTCACTGCCTTCAGATATCACATCGTCATCTAATATAGACATAACATCACCTCTTTGGAGAAAATCTGGTGCTATATAACCACCATATATTAATACTTTATCATTCCAACCTAATTCTCCTTCACGAACAAGTACACTGTCAGGATTAACATTTACTCCTAGAAGATTAAACTTTTCATAAAGAGACTTTACATTCATTCCATCTGTCCGAAATTTAATATCTTGATTTTCAATTAAAATATCTCCTTTTATTTGATCAAAACTCAGATTAGGGACAGCTAGTTCAGGAAACTCCTCTGAAAGAAAAGCTATTAACCCTACATCAACTGTTAATTTAGAATCAACTCTATTTTCTAGACTTTGGTTATTGATATTATGTACAATATCCTTTATTTCTTGAATAATATCTTTCTCTTCTATTCCTTCTTTTGTATTGTCTTCTTTAATATGTCCCTCCCCATCTAAACCTAAACCAATACTAGTACTAGAATCTAAAATACTATACTCCTCTACCCTAAAAGGATCTTTATCTAATAAAGGTAAACTAACAGGAGCTTTTTCATTTAATATCTCCTTATCAATATTTCTATTTGCATTAACTACAGAACCCCTTGTAGATAATAATCCCGCACCAACAAGTATACCTCCAATCACTTTATTCGCTGAGAATTTTCTATTCTTACTGTACTTTGTATCATCTCTTTCATTCTCTTCTACAGCACTGTTCTCTCTACGCTCACCTCCTTCATAGCCAGTTTCCAAACTACCCTCTAATCCATCCATTGAAATATCTCTGCTACTATTGGTCTCATCACTAAACCCTTCTATACCGGAAATTTCGTTAGGCATTTTTATTTAACGTAAAATTATATAAATATAACTATAGGTTATTATATCCCATAATTTAAATTTAGGCAATGGTACTGAAAAGTTGGCAGCGGGAACAAAAAGAGGTTGGAAATACAAGAAGTAAGTCTTCTATTTTTATTTAATATGTTAGTAATAACTAATGATTAAACAAATATTATTTAATCACACATCAAATATACTATCACATTTATATATCATTTCAAATAGATACAAAAATTGCTCCTCCCCCCAACCTTACGGAAGTGAGGGAGGAAGGTTATAACCCAAGGTGAGGGACTTGCACCCTACTAGTTAGCTAAACTCTGGAGTCCTATCCTCCATGCACCTTGCATATCTGTATTATTTCTCAATTATAGCAAAACTCATCACCTTAATGACTCACTTTGAGGAAAACACTCTCTACCCCCTATACATCCTCCCTGATTCTTTCTTAGTAACAACCTCTGTTATCCTATTAACCAATGTTTGTTTTGAATAATATAATTGACACATATGGTAATTACGTGATACAATCAACACATGAAAGATTTATTAATGATAGAAAAAATACTTGTAACTAAGGGTAGAATCATAACAAGAGAACAATTAAGTTTATACCTAAAGAAGTATAAAGATAAAAACAAAAAAATATCCTCCCTTATAAGCAAGGGACTTTTGGTAAAATTAAAAAGAGGAACCTACTACATATCAAAAATAGGCAGCCTGGGTTACACCTCTATTTCAAATTACATACTTGCCAACACTATTGGAGAACAATCATTTGTTTCTTTTGAGGGTGCTTTAAAATATCACGGACTGTTTAATCAAGGATTAAGGAAATACAAATCGATATCATTAAAACAGTATTTAACTAAAACACTTGAAGGAACAATCTATGAATACATTAATGTCAAAGAAGAACAATATTTTGGCTTAAACCTTGAAAAAGTAGATGGAGGCAATGCCAAAATTGCATTAAAAGAAAGGGCTTTACTAGATATACTAGAATACAAAAGATCAATTAATACCGTTAGTCTTGTTTTGGAGAAATTGATTGAATATGATACAGAAATAGATATTCAATTACTTGTTAAATATGCCCTACACTACTCCCAAACAACTACAAAAACATTAGGGTTGTTACTTGACATCGCCCATATTGATAGTAAAGGATTGGAAAAATACATAAACAGAAAATCTACCTCACGTATGTTAAATACATCTGATATGTTTAGTAATAGGTGGAGATTATACTACGATTCTATATTATTAGAAAAACAAGAAATATGAATCAAATATCACGAGAGAAGCTAGAATACACAGCTAAAAAAGTACTACATTACCCTCTTCACGATGCTGAAAAAGATTATTTCCTCACACTTGCTATGAAATTAATTTCCCTATCTCCACTATCCCAAAAACTCATTTTTAAAGGTGGTACTGCAATACATCACTGCTATTTAGACCAATTACGATTCTCAGAAGATTTAGACTTTACCTCTTTAGACAAGAGTATTAAAGCTGAAGATATTAAAAAGATCTTAACTGAAAGGGATCTTTTTGAAGTTAAAAAAGAATACAAATCAAAAGCTACTTTTAAGATAGAAAGACTAAAATATGATGGTGTCCTTGACACTCCCAACAGTATCAAAATTGAGGTTGACTGTTTTCAAAATGTAGTACTTCCCTCTATCCAGAGAAAATACAAAAATGCTTGGGGTATAGTTTTTAATACCAATGTAATGGACCCTATTGAAATATGTGCAGAAAAATTACGAGCCTGTAACGATAGGTTCAGATACAGAGATTTCTATGATTTATATATGATGGTAAAAACACTTGATCTTAACTTACAACATGCTATAACCTTGATACCTAAGAAAGAAATCCGGAAACCTTTTTCTAAAAAGAACATTATAAACAACCTTCATCTTGCTCTCAACGAAATATCAAAAGAAGACGATACAGTTATCTACAAAAAAAATATCTCTGAAAAAGATATGATTGAATTTTTTAACAGTTTTAAATTACCTACTTTAAAAACCCTCATACATCCCCTCTAATTCTTTCTTAGTAACAACCTCTGTTATCCCCTTATCCCTACCCCATTCTACTAACCTAGGAAACCTTAAAGAATATATATCTGTATCTTTTTTCTTAGTAACCTCATCAGCCTCTACTGTAAAAACAATATTAGGCTCTACCCAAACATCAGGAATTAAAATATCCTCTACTTTAACATTCTTAGGTCTTTTCTCTAAAACTAAACCCTTCAAAGAATCAAATATACTCCTCAACTGCTCATCACTAAAACCAGTACCTACATTACAAACACTCTCAAAAATATCTTCCTTTTCATTGTAGAGACCACCCAATACAGACCCTATACCCAAACCACTTCTTCTTCCAGAACCCATATTGTAGCCTAGTAATACTAGATCTATACTATCAACTAACTTCTTGTTCATAGATTTCTTAAGCTTTATCCATTCATAATTCCTTACACCTGGTAGATATCCTCCTTTTTTACTCTTAACTATAACTCCCTCATGTCCAAGATCAATCGTACTGTTAAAAATCTCACTGAGTTCATCTAGGGAATTTACTGTTTTTGTATCCTCCATAACTATACCCCCATTGGTACTAACATCTCTCAGTATACCCACTCTTTCTTCTGCATCCCTCTGAGAAAGATCTCTTCCATTTAAATACAAAATATCAAACACCATCGCCTTAACAGGGATGGTACTACTCATCTCCTTAACCTCATACTTCCTTCTCCTTTGCATAGTCTCCTGGAATGTAAGAAATTTACTACCTCCTACATTCCAACCCAATACCTCTGAATCTAATATGAGGGACTCCTCCTTCATATCCATAACCTCCCTTACTATCTCGGGAAACATCTTAGTAACATCTTCTAAATTTCTAGTAAAAAGCCTTACTGTGCAATCACTTTTGTTTACTACAAAGAGAGAATTTTCCTTCTCTTCAACAGTATATTTCTGCCATATATTCTTACTCTCAACTAAATCCTCATGCCTAAATTTATGTATCTGACATCTAAGACCATCATACTTGCTCTGTACAAGAATTGAATCTCCTAATCTTTCAAAAACCTCTTCAAATGAAGAGACCCTCTCTACTAACCTTGGCTTAACAGGAATACCTGGTTGCATTCTTACACCCTTCAATGCTTTCAATACCCTCTCCTTCGTACCCTCTACTACTAACGAACATATGTACCCAATATCTGCATACACTCCATATGCCCTATCCAACTCATCTCTCATACCTTTGTCTTGCTGTATTACAAATGAGAATACATCTAACAAAGTCTTATCATTTACCCCAAATCTAAGAGTACCACATACTATTCTAGAAAAATACTTAGCTTCTAGAGGAGAAATTCTACCTAATATGTCTGCTATTATTCTGTTTTTAATATCAACAGAGCCTGTACCAACAGTATTCACTATTTCCCAAAATATCTCATATATTTCACCTAAAGTGATCTCTTTTGATGTATATCCAAGCTTTTCAGTAAAATACTGTACTGTATCACCTATATCCCCTAACTCTTTCCTTTTTTCATTAATACTCTCTTTGAGCTCTGCTACTTTAATTAAATCCTTTAACAGAGACAGAAAACTCTTCTCAGAATAGTTGAATTCACTACTTACAAAAGAAGGTGCCACTCTACCTAATATGAGATATGAAAGTATTTGAGCCTCCTCTTTACTTAAAGTTTTGTAAAGATCTGAAAGAATCTGGGTTATTTCATTACGAGAAGGTGTTTGTTCAAGAACATCAAAAACCTTAGATATTTGAAAAAATGTTGTTTTACTCATATTTATTGTATATATAGGTGGTGGCCTTTGTAGTGCCTAACTGTTTAACCAGACCGTTCTGTACCAGTACATCCATATCCCTTCTCACTGTCCTTGTAGAAACTGTAGGTATCAGGTCATATATCTGCTTTGGTGTCATTTTCTCTTTCACTCTTATTTCCTCTAATATTTCTCTCTGTCTTTTGTTTAGTTTTGTTTCAGTGCTGTTAGCTATTTTTACTCTACTCTTTTGAAGTTTAACAGAAAAAGAAGGATGTACATCTTTTTTACCCTTACCCTGTCTCAAAAAGGTGATCAAAAAGAGGCCGAGTACAAATGCCCCCAGAGTTATTAATTTGAACAGAAAGGAATCGTTGTTTCTTCTTCTAGTTTGCATAACATACATTATATATATTTATGATTGCTTTGTTAATGACTCTATTTCTACTTTAATTCGGCCATATTATCACCTACAGAGGAATGAACTACTAAAGGTACCTCTAAGGAAACCACTCCTTCCATTGTTTCTTTAGCTTTTTTAACAAACTCCTTAACACAGCTTTCCTTTACTTCAAATATGAGTTCATCATGAATCTGTAATATTATGTGAGCTTTCTCATTAAAATCCTTTTCTATCAATTCATCTAACTTTATCATTGCTAACTTCATTATATCCGCCTCACTACCCTGTATTGGCATGTTAATAGCTTCCCTTTGTGCTTCTCTAACCATCCTTGTATTTTTAGATCTTAACCCTCTAATATGTCTTGTTGTCCCAAACATTGTCTGTACATAGCCTTTTTTGTAAGCTTCTTTCTCTAACCCTCTGATATACTCTTCTACTCCTTTGTAATTTTCAAAATAGTTTTGTATATATTCTGATGCTTGCTGAGCATCTATTCCTAACATACTGGCTAATCCGTATGCCGTTTGTCCAAAAAGGATACCAAAATTAACTGTCTTACCAACACTCCTTTCTTTTTCTGTTACTTCTGTAACCTCTTTATCCATGAGTCTTGCTGCCGTAGCCCTATGTATATCCAAATCATTGTTAAAATCCTTAATTAAGAAATCATCTTTTGACATA
>Ga0255345_1007493_pt1 | contig 10188 bp, 17 predicted proteins | sample wastewater_treat_6_FD_192415 | JGI IMG/M metagenome (GOLD analysis project Ga0255345, IMG submission 192415) | Wastewater microbial communities from Lulu Island WWTP, Vancouver, Canada - plant20 | ecosystem: Engineered > WWTP > Wastewater > Unclassified | place: Canada: Vancouver, British... | reverse complement strand
TAAGCGCAAAGAAAAAGGGGCCACAGTGTTTACCTGCAACCCCTTGATTTATTTGGTGAGCCCTGTCGGGATCGAACCGACAACCTACTGATTAAGAGTCATATTTTGCTATTTTCACGACCTTTCATGAAGCATAAATAAACCCTTGACAAATAGGATACTTGTCATTAGATTACCATCAAAGTGACACTTCATGAAACATCGTTTTTCAGGGGATAAAGTGGGAATATAGTGGGAACACCGAAACCTACTGATTAAGGGCCAATTAACGAAGGGGGTTAATCATGGCAACGAGAAAATGGAAGAAAACGAACCACGCGGGGCTTAGGTATTTTGAGCATGAAACCCGGAAGCATGGCAAGAAGAAAGACCGTTATTATGCAATCCGGTTTCGTCTTGACGGGCAATTGCATGAATACGGGATCGGCTGGCTATCCGACGGGATACCCGAAGCCATACGCAAGGAAGAACCGAACCTAGGGTTTGAGGACTACTGTTTAAAGCTTCTTCGGCAATACAAGTCAAATGTCAAGACCGGTACCGGGCCGAAGTCACCGAAGGAAAAGCGGGCTATCGAATTGGTTAAACAAATGGAAGCCGAACAGGAACGGAAGCAAGCGGAAAAGGAAAGCGTCACCTTCGGCCAATTCATGACGGAAACCTACTTGCCGCAAAGCAAACTGGACAAGAAGGCCAAAACGCATGAAATTGAAGCCATGCTCTATGAAAGACACATGGCCGATATAATAGCCCCCCTACCCTTCAGCGATATAAGCGCCTTTCACTTGGAAAAGATCAAAAAGACAATGGCCGATAAGAAATTGAGCGCCCGAACTATTCAATATGTGTTGCAGATCATAAGGCACGCTTTTAAAAGAGCAAAGGACAACAAGATATTTGACGGGGATTCACCGACAAAAGCTGTTAAATGGCCAAAGCCGGACAATATGAAATTGCGTTACCTAACCATTGACGAAGCCGAAAAACTATTGGCCGCGCTTGCCACGAAATCCCAAACCCTGCATGATGCGGCTTTGTTATCATTGCATTGCGGCTTACGCTTCGGGGAAATCGCGGCATTGACTTGGCCCTGCGTCAACCTTGAACAAGGCACCTTGGCCATTTTAAACGCTAAGACAGGATCAAGAACGGCTTACTTGACGGAACGAGCCAAAGCCATGCTAGAAATCAGACTGCAAAACCAAAAGAAAAATAAGAAACGGGACAAGCTTATATTTCCGAAACGATCCGGCAAGAAAGGCGTCATGATTCAAGCCTCAAAGGTTTTTCGTGATGCCATTGACGAATTAAAGCTTAATGAAGGCATTACAGACAGGAAGCAGCAAGTCACGTTTCACACCTTGCGGCATACATACGCGACGCACCTTTACGAAAGCACACATGACCTTTATTTGACCCAAAGAAGCCTTGGCCATGCAACGGGAACCATGACGGCCAGGTATGCGAAAATGAGCGAAAGCCGATTGCGTGAAGGCGCGGCGGCATTACAAGCGGCATTTACAAACGGCGCAAAGAAGGCCGGTCAAATAGTGAATTTTCCCAAGTCATAAACCTGCTGCATCAAAAAGGAGATTTGAAAATGAAAAAAACAATCTCTTCTGAATCGAACCAGACGCCCTTACAGACCCCGAAGCAAAATACATCCTATCCTTCGGATCGGTTGACTCCCTCAGAAAGAGAACGCTTGAGGCGAAGGAAGAGAGAAGCAAACGAATACCTCCAAAAGTTCTTCGAGGAGAACAAACCGGACTGGCTTAAATAAACCATCTACGAACGTAGCCACCATCCAAAAATTGAACGAAGGTTTGTTTGATAATGGCCATATTGACACCATTCGGGAAAAGGGTTTAATATATAACTATGGAATACAAGGAATCTACAGAGGGTTTAATAAACCCGAAAATTAAATACAAGATACTGAAGCCGGGAGAGTATCCGGTTCAGGTGCAGTCGGTGTATCTCTGGCCCGAGAAGAAGCCAGACTTCGAGGACTTTTACGAGGAGCGAAGGCATCTTCCGCCTGGATTCTGGGAAGAAATGCCACGGATCAGACCTTCAATGCCTACTTCCGAACCGGAGAAATCACTTCCTCCAATATATCAGCGCAAAAAACAGGTAAATAAAAAGCCATAAAACTAAAGAGAATCTTCCGATGAACTTGGGACATTGCTCATGTTCGAACCAGTGAGAAAAGCGCTGACCTAGGATTGAGGAATTTTTCTGTAAAGTAAAAGCCGGGGATAGGCACGGAAGTCATGAGCCGGGCCGAAAAGCGGAAAACCCTATCCGCCTTCCCCTTCTTAACCATAGGGCCGCTAAGGGGGCGGAAGTGGACGAACCTTATTCAATCTTAAATTTCAACGAAATTAAACGGCAAGCGGCAAAAGTTGCAGCCCTATCCCGCAGTGTCACAGAAATAACCCTGCACATCCCTGATATACCCCTAAACGATTCTGCGAACACATACCCGCATTACACTTTTGCAGTAAAGCTAAGCTTGACAAGTGCGAAACTGGATTCGATGATCAGCAAATGCCCATCAGAAACTGATTTTGACAATATGCTCAAAGACGATAGCTTGAATACGATGAAGGCATTAAACAGCAAACTAAACCAAATGGAGGCGGATTTTAACAATGCCGTACCCTCCGATATTGACGCGGTCCTTGAAATTGCACAAGGGTTTAGAAAATCATGGACCACAGGAAATGCCGGTATGAGGCAAAACATAGACCGATTTTACAAACCTGCTCACAGACCTACGCTTCCTATTTTTTGGGATATGATTGTGTTGACAAGTGATGGCGCTTATCCGCAAGATTTACGAACAGACCCGGAAGGAATGATCCGCGTTTTTCCGGATGAACCTACACCCACCATAGAAAGCACACCGACCCCACAATCACAACCGCAAGAGGAATATTATTTTAAACAAAACGTCAATCATTGGAAAATTAGATTTAAAAACGAATTTGCCCCACACATTGACCACGTTGACGGGCTTCTCTATATCGCGCACATACTTGGGAAGCAGGGCAAAGATATTTCAGATCAAATCTTATATCAATTAGCCAAGGGGGTGTCTTCGAAGGAAACGATTGATGAAAATGAAATGACTGAACTAAATTTAATCAAAGGATTTCGAGCACAACCAATCGCCACAGACAAAGAAAGAAAGATTTGTCAGGCAAAATATAGTGAACTAGAAGGCAAGCTTGAAACAGCAGGTTTAGAAGAGCAAGAAGATATTAAAGAGCAAATGGAAAAATTGGTGCCGTATTTAAAAACAAAAAAAAGGAACTTTGCTGATTCTAACGACAAAAAAGCACAATCAAACGTGAAAAAGCGAATTGACCTTGCGTATGATAAATTGGAACAAGAAAATATGAAGGAACTGGCCAAACATTTAAAAGATACCATCAAGACCGGCTACTATGGCCGCAGATATGTTGGCCCCGTTACCTGGGAAATAGAAATTAACAAATAAAAACAAAAAAACATCATAAACTTTTTGAAGCCATTGCAAGTAATTGATTGTAATGGCTTTTTTGTTTCATCTTCCCTTTATCTTCCCCTCGAAGGAAGAAATCTTCCGTCCAAAGTCAGACCTACCGCACAGAGCACAAAAAACTTCCATAAGGGGGCATTATGAACAGACAAACAGAAAAGAATGAAGAAGAAAAGGCAAAGCGTGAAGAGGTATTGGCGGCAATCGCCGAAGAACTTCCGCCGGTGGTTTTTCGGAACTGGCATAAGTGGCGGGATGTATTGCCTATGGCCCCGCGCACCGTTGCCAATGAGGACAGTATCGGCAAAGGCCCAAAGGAATTTATATACGTCGGCAGGGTGAAGGGCTATCCGCGAGAATCCTTTCTCGCCTACCTTCGGGAGCGAATACGCTTCACAGAAGAGAAGGAAAACACCATGCTGAACGGGAACACGCCATGAACTCACCTAAACCCGACCTAATGACCGTCATAGAGAGAGAAGGCATTGAACTCAGACGCGGAAAGGCTTGTTGCCCTTTTCATGAGGAGAAAAATCCTTCATTTATCGTCAACCAGAAAAAACAAACCTACCACTGTTTTGGATGCGGAGCACATGGGGACGTTATCGCGCTTATCCAGAAGCTCCACGGATATGATTTTAAAGACGCCTGTAAATATTTGGGGATTACACCCGGAAAACCAGCACCCGTTGACCCCACCCTCCAACGTCGGCGGACCATTCAGGAGAGATTTGAAACTGCCATATCAGAAATTTACTACCAACTTTGTGATTATTCGCAGCACCTGCACCGACTGCGCCTGAAAGTCAAAAGGAACCCTTCCGCCTTAACGGAGGCAGGCGCGGTTTTGTTCGCGCGTAGCATGGGTGAATTGGCTGAAGTGGAACACAAGATTGACACTCTTGTGACCGGAACATTTGAAGAACAAATTTCAATACTGGGAGAGACGAGGAAAAATGATTGCACAAAAACTATCAGCAGAGCAGCTTGACGCTTTTGAGAAAATACAGAGGGCGGCTGGCCAGTATCATAGCCGAGGTGTAAGTAGCGAAGACGAAAAACAGAAACAACCAACACAAGCAGAAATCCTTTTAAGCATTGCCAATGAAAAGCTGATAATTTTTCATGATCAGCAAAGAGAACCCTTCTGTTCAGTGCAAAACAAAACCTATCCACTCAAGGCTAGCCGCGTGAAAGATATTTTGAGTTACGAATATTACAAACAGACCGGGAAAGCCCCTAACTCAGACTCATTGACGCAAGCTATTAGCACCCTAAAGGGCAAGTCATTATTTGAAGCGCCGACAATTAAGCTTCATAATAGAGTGGCGTTTCATGAATTTGCTATCTGGTATGACATGGCGGATGGTACTGCAACGAAGATAATGGCCAACCACTGGGAACAAACAGAGGTGTTTCCTATTCTGTTTCGAAACTATTCACACCAGAAGAAACAAGCATTACCCGCGAAAGACGGCAATTTGTGGGAAGTGTTTGATTTTCTGAATGTTGAAAACAAGAATCAACTCCTTGTCGCTGTCTATATCGTAAGCTGCTTTATTCCAGATATACCACATCCGATTTTTCATCCGCATGGCGCACAGGGGAGCGGGAAGACAACCTTTTGCCGGGTACTGAAGGCGCTGATCGACCCTTCCGGACTATCAACACTCATCATGCAGCGGGATTATGCTCAACTTATTCAGGCGATAGCACATCACCATTTTGTCCCATTCGATAACCTGTCTGACCTTCCGGGATGGGCGTCGGATATTCTGGCGATTGCCTGTACCGGCGGCGGTTTGGCCAAAAGACAACTATATACGGACGAAGACGACATCGTTCTTTCCGTTCGGCGCTGCATCGGCATCAATGCCATCAATTTACTTATCCAACGCGCCGACTTGATGGACAGGGCTATATTGCTCCATCTGGACAGAATCGAACCATCCCGGCGCAAAGATGAAACCCAATTCTGGTTGGAATTTGAGCAAAAAAAAGCCGGGATACTGGGCGGCATCTTCAACACCTTGTCGCGGGCAATGGCTATTTATCCGAAGGTGAAGCTGCAATATCTCCCGCGCATGGCGGATTTTGCCAAGTGGGGATATGCCATAGGCGAAGCGTTGAAGCGAGGAGGCGGAGATGATTTTCTCAAATCCTACGCTGACAATATCTCAAAACAGAATGAAGAAATCATCCTCAGCAACACCCTGATTATTGCCATCCTGAAGGAAATGAACGAAAAAACCCTATGGGAAGGAACTATTAAGACCGTCTATGAAAGACTGGTTGAGATAGCTGCACCGGATAAACACGACCCTACATTTCCCAAAACAGAACGCAAGCTAAGAGCGCATCTAGAACGGGCAAAGACCACCCTTGCCCAGCAGGGCATTCATTTCACCATCGGAGTCAGAACAGCTCAGGGTATTCCGATCACTTTTAAGAGGACTGACTTCCCTGAAGATACAAAAATAAGTTCATTTGATACATTTGCTTCATCAAATACACAGGAACAGGGGGGCGTGGACGCCGATAATGTAGATAATGAAGCAAATGAAGCAAATTTTCATAACTCGGGGAATCAGAACGTCTTAGACTTCACCGGTGAAACGATTGAGGTGGTGTCATGACATATACAGTTATCGAAAATATTAAAATTCGAACATCCAAGGGTGACTATACGCTATCACCCGGACAGAGAATTGAACTTTCCGAAGATGCAGCGGATAAGCTTTTGAAAAGTGGCAAGATCAGAGCGGAGTTGCCAACTGTAAATCCCATCTGGAAAAATACCTATCCGGAAGTCTCACCGGAAGCAGAACGGGCAACCTTGCAAGAAGTCATGGGTGATATGGTTCAAGCTGCCTGCCAACAGATTATAGAGGACTATAAAGCACGGGGGATAGCATCCTATAAGTCAACACCCGAAAACCAATGGGCGGAGAATGAAATCTCAAGGCTTTATCACGCTGTGTTGGACGGAAAGGCGAGCATGGAGGACTTCAAACAAGCCTGTGAGCACTGGCTAGACCCAATCAGCAGCTACAAAGCGATATCTAAAAGCACAGGAGGGGGAAATGACACGAAATAAATTACTGCGCCGATTAGAAGCATTGGAAGAGATCGTCAAACCAAAAGTATGTGAAGAAATACCACCGGCGGCACAGGCGATTATTGATCGGCTGATGGCTTACAGGACGAAAGCAAGGGTGGACGTTGAGAAGATGAAAGCCACACCAGAGGGGGAAAAGCATGAAAAATGAGTTAGAAATCACTAGAAACGGGCAAGAAATCAACCCAAAACAGAAGCGGGCCATAGCCTTTCTTGTGGCCGCAAAGGATATTGAATCCGGTTGCCGGGCCGCCGGAATCAGCACGACCACCTATTACGATTGGATGAAAAATCCGGTCTTTGCCGAAGCCATAGACATACAGAGAAACACCCTTATCACCGATGCCATGCAGAGATTAAGACAAGGGATCGGCGCGGCGGTTGATAAACTGATTGCTTTGGTTAAAAGCGAAAATGAAGAAGTGGCTAGGAAAGCCAGCACGTCAATAGTGGAAATAGCGTTGAAGATGCGAGAATCTGAAGAAATAGAGGATCGGATTGAAAGCATTGAAAAAATCGTTCTTGAACGGAGGACATACCGATGAGCAACAGATTGTCAAAAAGATTGAAGCGAATCGAAACTCTATTAGGTAGCGAACCACAGAATAGGAAACCGTTGTCGCCAGAACTTTCCGCAGAAATTCCCGTCGCTATCGAATGGATAAAAACTGGTCAGGGGAGCAAACCTTTAAACCTGAAATTTACAGGGCCTATAACAGAGGGAGTGCCGCCGGGATTTCAGGAAATGGAAGAAAGGTTACGACAGGCAGTTGCGGCAGCAAAAGAAGAAAAAAGACAGGGGAAAAGTAGCGCGAGACTAGACTACTATGAACGACTAGGGCATGTGTTTTTTGGTGAACCGATGGAAAAATCATTTCAGAGCGGAGGGCAAACCGATGAAGATAAAAGCAAGACTCGATAAGATCGAACAGGCACTAAATGAGGCCGACACAGCGGGCAAGCCGGTGTTCAGGGCATTTCACAAGGGCGAAGAGATACCACCGCCGGAACCGGGAATACTGCACGTTATTTTTCAGATGCCGGTGCCTAAGCCGGTGCCAATTAACGAGATTCGTTAGGTTTCAATTATCGATAGTATCTTCCGGGTCCCTGCCGATACGTTTCTCGATCCATCGGGTTCGTGCTTTGCCGATACGTTTCTCGATCCAGAGGGTTTGTACTTTGCTGGTACGTTTCTCTATCCATCGGGTTTGTACTTTGCCGATACGTTTCTCGATCCATCGGGTTTGTACTTTGCCGATACGTTTCTCGATCCATCGGGTTTGTACTTTGCCGATACGTTTCTCGATCCATCGGGTAACCCGCCGCATATGCTGTTGAACACGACAGTATGATCACGAATGCAACTAAAAGTGTTTTTATTACTTTCATGGCATTTCTCCTCTTGAAAGTGTTGTTAATGTTGGGGCAAACAATTAATATGTTTGGTCGTTCTTATCGATTTTCTGAAAAATTATTACTCTTTTTTAAAAAAGAACGCAAAGAAAAAATGCTTTGAAATCCAATCCAGCATACTTTTACAGCTATGCAAAGAAAAACCAAGAAACTGCAAGGATAAACCCTGATATTTCACCGATAAACAAACTCCATGCATTTCCCATCTTTTCTGCAAGCCATGATGACCCTTTTTCTTCGAATTCTGCTTTGAGTTGAGAGTCAGCCTGAGTCTTACGAAAGTTTTGTGGAATAATAATGATCAATATCAAAACAGATGCGAGAAATGGCAAAATTGTAAACGATCCTTTACCCACAACCCAACTAAAAACAAACCATCCAAATGCCACGGCAGAAATGGAAGAAACAACACCAACGATGAAGCCAGCAATTGTGGAACGTAACTGGACAGATGCCCAGATGAGTGCAAAAGATATTGGTACACCGACTACAAGCCCTGCTAGTCTAGACGCTAAAAATGATAAAGGTATGACCAAAATATACGCTAGTAGAGTCCGCATTTTATATCCTTAATCATAACGAAAAGCTCACCCGGAGGCACACGAGAGAGCGATCAGGTGGTGCGATTTGTTTGGCTAATCTAATCATTTAATCTTTTTCTCTTGAACAATTTTTCGCCCATAAACATCTCTTGCGACCGGTTTCCATTTATAATTGCCTGAATTAATTTTTCGCTGTAAGTTGCGTGTTGCCTTTACAGAACCCGGCTTGCCCAATTCTGGAGAGTTATATTGTCTTACTCTGTATCTTTCTCCTTTATAACGGTAAGTATCGCCATCTATGGCCTTTGCACCATTATATGATTTGTATTCGGATGCCGATCGTTTTCCCTTTGCATAAACATCCGTGCCGGATAATAATAAAAATGCAATAACTGCAACTACCATTAATATTACTATTTTCTGCATAAAATATCTCCCTTCACGTCTAAATAAAAGCAAATCCGCTGCGACCTCAATGGCCACTAGACAGTCCATTTCGTTCTACCGATTGATCTCAACTGCTAGTGGTGTATTTTGAACTTCTACGTCTAATCGTGTATTTTGAACTTCTACATCAACTGAACCACCTTGAACTCTCACAAGGGGAATCTGCTTGATAAGGTTAGCCTTCTGGGCTTGCGGAGCTGAAATTAATGAATTAAGAGTGATTGGCGTTGGTAACCGATACAGTATAAGAAGTTGTAACAATACAAGGAAACCCAGCAACCCTACTACGATGTATCGAAATCGATTTTCTGACATTGATATTCTCCTTTTTTAGCTTGCTCAACGAAAATATTAGCCGGAGCCTAGCGATCGGCTCAAACGTTTTGTTCGCATTTGCGCTGCTTGATTCCGCCCAGCTCATACGTTTGGGTCCAGTGACCTCGTAAGATTGTATGTACTGCTATTTTACTATGCCCATCCTTTTCTTGAGTTTCATCGCCATTTTCTCATCACCACAGGCGCTGTGTGTTGCTACTTGACACATCCCTATAAATAATTGCGCTCCAGCTTGAAACTGAATGAGAAATTCAATTCTTGGTTCTGGGGAACCTATTAGTCTGTAAATATCCTTAGAAAATGTCTTTGTAAGAGTAAGCATGTCACCTCTACAATCTAAATATTTATCTCTGTAACTCCATGCTCTTGATCCATCTTCTGCATTCATCGACAAACTTAAGGACTTGTCGAACTCCAGTTGATCACCTATATTTCTAATGTGATCGTATGCAATTCCCATCATTGATGTAAGCTGAAAAGCTTTTAAAGCATCTTCCAATTCACTTTTTGGTGCAATCTCGCGTGATATATTAGACACATCATAACCTTCTCTTTTCAGTTGCAAGATAGACCCAAGGAAATATTCTTCCCTTGATGTTTCAAATGTTCGCACAAGACTGGCAATGATCTGCGCAAAATCTATCTTTTCAATGTATATTTTTCTATCAAACAAGCTATAATACTCCCCAAAAACTGGACAGAGCAATAAGGTGGGTGATAGTCTGCCATAACCGAGAAGGAGAGAGGATATGGCAAAACAAATGCGGAAGAGTTACGATGCGGCTTTTAAAGCCAAAGTT
>Ga0255345_1007481_pt1 | contig 10201 bp, 8 predicted proteins | sample wastewater_treat_6_FD_192415 | JGI IMG/M metagenome (GOLD analysis project Ga0255345, IMG submission 192415) | Wastewater microbial communities from Lulu Island WWTP, Vancouver, Canada - plant20 | ecosystem: Engineered > WWTP > Wastewater > Unclassified | place: Canada: Vancouver, British... | reverse complement strand
AAGGTCGTGATCGCGGCCGCGCTGCTTCATGAGCCCAAGATCCTCTTCATGGACGAACCCACGGTAGGGCTCGACCCGAGGAGCGCTCGCATGGTCAAGGACATCCTCCGCGAGCTGGCTCACGAGGGCGTGACTGTGTTTATGACCACCCACGTCCTTGAGATCGCTGAGCGCATGTGCGACCGAATCGGCATCATCCAAAAAGGTAGGCTTCTCACTGTGGGCACTATGGACGACCTTCGTGCTGCCGCCGCGGCTAAGGGGGCTGTCGCGGGCGCGGAGGGCGCAGCAGGCGCCACGCTGGAAGACCTCTTCCTCGAGTTGACCGGGGGCGCGGACTACGCCGAAGTCTCTCGGTATCTGGAGGGCTGATGGCAGTGGACAAAGCTCTTGTCATACTTGGAGCCGAATTCAGGCAGTTCCTGAACGGATCAGTCGGGACTGGTGCTCGCCGCAGCAAGGTGCGAAAGCTCCTGAAGAGCTGGGGCGGATACGTTTTCCTACTGGCCATAGCCATCTTCATAGGCAGGGGAGTCTACAAGTTCGCCGCCGGCATGAACGTGGCGTTGGCCGATTACCCCGATATCGCCAGACTGATATGGGTCAACTTGCTGTCGGCCGCTTCACTGACCGTCTTCATCATGCTCTTCATGACGGGCGTATCCGTGGTTTACCAGTCGCTGTACGAGGCAGGGGACGTGAAGTTCCTGCTGGGAACGCCCGCGTCCGTCGGAGCCGTAGTAGGCGCTAAGCTCGTCATGTCGCTGGTGACTAACATGTTTGCCATTCTCCCGTTCCTGTACCCCGTCTGGGTGGGGTTCGGGGCAGCGTCGCACGCCCCGGCCTCCTTCTACTTCCTCGTGTTACTGTCGCAGGCGCTGGCGGCAGCGATGTTCACGTCTTTCGTAGCCCTGGTCGTGATGGTCATCATGAGGTACGTTTCGTCCCCGAAGATGCGCCAGGTCATTCTGGTCGGCTCACTAGTGATAGGCTTCATGATATTCGCTGCGACCCAGGCGTTCAGCGCTGCGATGTCGCGCAACAACGGGCTCAGCTTCGAGGACATCGCCCGGATAGCGCAGGGCGTCAACCTCGGCAAGGCGGCGTGGTTGCCGCATGTGTGGATGCTGAAGACAGCGTTGCTCACCATGCCCGGGTATGGCTATTCGGTGTGGACCTCGCTACTCCCGCTGGCGGCCGCCGCCGTGCTCATCAGCTGGGCTGCCATCGCGCTGTCGGCCCGCGCCTTTGTTGGCGGATGGACTCACGCGAAGGAGACTGCTCCGTCTGCGCGGGGCAAGGCGTCATCTTCGCGGCGCGCAGGCCGGACTCTCATCAACAGGCTTCAGGGCGCCGGATGGGCCATCTTCGCCCGAGACCTCATAATGCTCTTCCGCCAGCCGGTAATGTGGTACGGGGTGCTGGTGTCGATAGTAGCGTCGGCATTCTTCGTGTTCAACATCTCAGGCGCGGGCAACCCAGCCCTCATTCGCGACATGGTCGTGGTCATCTTCACGATGATGGCCGCCGTGTCGACGGGGCAGTTTGCGGGCCTGGCGATCAGCCTCGACGGCGAAGGGCTGTGGCTGATGAAGTCTGCGCCGATTTCGCCGTCCACCTACTACTTGGCGAAACTCGCCTTCGCGACGGCGCCGGGCGTCGCCGTGCTGGCGGTTCTCTTTGTGGGTGTGTCGTTTGTGACATCAGTGCCGCAGCATCCTCTGTACGTGTCGATCCCGGTTGGTCTGGCTGTACTATCGGTACTGTCTGCACTGTCGGTAATGTCCGACGCGATAAAGCCCAACTTCAATGTGCGTCTTTCGTCAACAGGAAACCAAAAGCAGAAGGACCCGGGCAAGGCCCTTCTGACCACTTTTGGGAGCCAGATAGGCAGTGTGGCGCTCGGGGCCGTATTCGCTTTTCCCACCTACTATTCGCGTATCGGATGGTTCTCGGGCTGGACCGATGCGACTGCAAGGGCTGTGAGTTTGGGGCTCTTGGCTGTTCTGGCCGTCGTGGCGCACGCCGTCGCGGCGCGGGTGTCGATCAAGCGGATCCGGATTCTGTTCGGCGGAGGCCTAGACTGATCGGCGCGCTGTCGGGAATCCTGGAATCCTGGATCGGGTAGCCACGGGCCGATGAGCAAAACAAAGGGCGAATTACCCGGCGCCTCGTTACCTGTGGGTTTTCCATACGGCTTTTGGCGAGGCCGTACCGGAAATCCAATGGTTCTGCACCCACAGGCTTGCCTGTAAGTGCCCGGCCGTGAGGCCTCCTTCTTCATCCGGGCTCTGTCCAACAAACGTGCAGCTAGGACCGCCGGGATAATATGGGACCTAGATATCGGGCCCTGCGGGTCTCCATGCGAGGCGCCGCAGGGCCCAAAACGCCCCCCGATTTCGCTCCAACGCTCTGAACGGTAGGGTATTCCACTAGGATGACGAAGAGGCCGCGTGGTTCTCCTACAGGCTGGGCAGAGCCCTTCTCTGAACGCATAACAGAACGCAGCCTACGCATTGCGAGCTAACCTATTACTGGTTAACCTAGCAACCGCAGAGCTTGCTTCACATGTGTGGCCGCCTGCATGTCGAGCTCCTTCGCTTGCCGGATAAGCCGGGCTATCTCTTCTCTCGTCTCGCGCTTAGCAAGCGCCTGCGCCTGCTTCTCGCCCATTCTCATGCCGCCGATGGCCTCGCCCATTCGCAGGGCCAGGAGGGCTTCCTCGCCGAACAGCTGAGATGCCTTTTCCATCTCCGCCTCAGCCTCCGGGAACAGCGCAGCTTGCTCTTGCATGAAGCGATGCGCCTGATACCTGTCTCCTATCATACACGCACCATCGATCTGGCACATCAGGCGTTCCATCAGCAAGGGAAGGGGCGCGCCTGCCGGGAACTCCGATTCGCTCAGCAGGGCATCGGCCCAGGCATCGTAAGCTGCGTAACCGGCTGCTCGCTCATATACCCTTGGGGTTTCCATGATCTCTAGCGCGTATGTCAGGGTATCGATAAGCAAGGTCTTCTCGTCCGACGGCCCATCTTTACGTTCGCCCAACGCGAGGATGACAACGGTGTCGGGATGCTCGTACCAGCCCTGACGCACGAAGTAACCGCAAGGCTCCTTCTCAATACCGGACGCGTACTCCGGCATGTCTTGAAAGAAGTTCCACCCAAGCAGCGTTTCGCCGCCATCGCGATAGCCTGTGATGACGCATGCTTCCGGCGGGCCGATGATGCCGAAACCGATAACCGGACGTCCGGCGTCTATCTCACGGCTGATCAGATCCACAAAAGCCTGCTTGTCTCCGGTTTTGACAGCCTTGCTTTCACCCTCAAGACCTGCAAGTAGAGCAGGGTGTTCGGGTTTGCACAGTAACGTGCAGTCTCTGCCCATCGCGTCCATCGCACGGCGCAGGGGCTGTGTTACATCCGGCCTGATGCCCAGGATGCCTACATTGCCGCCGTCCCAATACTCGGTGTTCCAGAGCAGCCTGAAGGCTGCCCCGGTTATCGCCATCAGGTGATGGTAGGCTACTGGCTGCCCTATGAAGCCCAAGCATGCCTTCAATGATGAGGGAAATGGCGTGCACTCGCATTCTGCGCTGAAGTAGCTCACTTTGGGAACACCGTACAACACAGATGAACTCGGATCGATTATGTTCGCGCTATCCATCAGGATCACCTTCTCTCGCATTGACTGAACAGCGGGGCCGTAAATGCCCTGAGTGATCAACATGCTCCCTACCGATCGTTCTTGCTGCCTAAAACGCGAAGGCGGTTCGCCGAAAGCTCGCCTGAAAGCCCTGGTGAACGAATCATGTGAGGCAAAACCGTAATCCATGGCGATGTCCGACACAGGCCTGCCTGTGCTCACCAGCTCAAAGGCGGCGTGGCTCAGCTTGCGGCCGATGATGTATCGCGAGATTGTCTTGCCGGTCACTCGAGAGAACACAGCCCGGGAGTGTGATAGCGAAAAGCCGATCACTTTCGCTACCTGCTCTGGTTGCATGTCCTCTGCTACACGATTCTCGACGAAGTCGAGCGCTGACTTGATCGCCATCGAGTAGTCTGCCGGCATTGTGTCACCGCCTTCGACTTAGCTTGTTCTGGTCGCGCGACCATCCTGATTATACGTGGGCCGGACAGCGTCTGCTCGACAATTCTGATGAAGCTGAGCCTTCCGGTGCGCTGGGCAGAAGGGAATGTGGATCGGAATATGGACGCGAACGTAAATGACCGCGGTAAGGCCCATGCCCTGCCGCGGTCCACACTGTGCATGCTGCTACGTTACATGCCGCTATACCTTACTCAGGCAGGTTCTTGAAGCAGAGGAACCAGTCCTGACACTCGTAGTCCTCGCCTGCGCCTGCGACTCTGTCGGCGGCCTGCCCGCACGATCCCGGCGGCGGAACGATGACCTTCTCGCCCGGGCGCCAGTCTGCCGGGGTGGCTACCTTGAACTTGTCGGAAGTCTGCATGGCGCAAAGCAACCGCTTGATCTCGTCGAAATTGCGTCCATTCGAGAGCGGGTAGTATACCAGGGCGCGTATGGTCCCCTCGGGATCGATGAAGAAGACGGCGCGCACGGCCTGTGTGTCGCTGGCCGAGGGCTGGACCATGCCGTACTTCTTGGCAACCTCCATTTTGAGGTCGGCGATGAGCGGGAACTTGACCTCCACATTCTCCATGTCGCGGAACTTGATCTTCTCCTTGATCGTCCGCAGCCATGCGATGTGGCTGAAGTTGCTGTCGATGGAGAGGCCGATCAGCTCGCAGTTGAGCGCCTTGAACTCCTCCGCCATGGACGCAAAGGTCATGAACTCGGTGGTACATACGGGGGTGAAGTCGGCTGGGTGACTGAACAGGATTACCCACTTGCCCTTGTAGTCGTCGGGGAACGAGATCTTGCCCTGGGTGGTTACGGCCTCAAAGCTCGGAGCCTTCTCTCCGATCAGCGGAATACGTACGATCTCCTGGCAGCACGGGGTATTTGCGTTTTCACTCATATGTACATTCTCCTCTCGTGAGCACCTTTCAGCGATGCCCTGTGTGTTGTGTTGACTGTTTTGGCTTCGCCGACTGAATCGGCTAGACTTGCCCTGCGCAGTGCCGGCAAAGCCCGCGTAGTTCCAGACGAACTGACTCCACATGCCCAACCCCGTCTATTTCGTCGGGCGCATCGAGCGGGTCGAGCTCGGGGCAGTGGACATCGTATACCGCGCCACACCGTGAGCACACAAAATGGTGATGAGGCGACACATCTGCATCGAAACGTGCCTTCTCGCGCGGCGGGCCCACAGTCGTTATGAGCCCGATGTCGTTGAGCATCCACAGGTTCCGGTACACAGTATCCAAAGAGATGGTTGGGATCTTGCGGCGGACACCATGGAAGATACTCTCCGCGTCGGGATGATCCCGCGATTTTGCCACCTCCTCGAAGATGACCATACGCTGGTATGTCAGCTTCAGGCCCTTGCATTTGCACATTTCCCTGAAGCGATCGAGACGTTGCTCAGTCTCGCCCTCGTTCATCTGTGCATGCTCCTTCAAATAAGAGTAGTTCTTAACTAAGACGATATCGTAATTGTGGAGCAATGTCAAGTGCCGGCGCATTGTCTGTACCGACGCATCGTCTGTACCGACGCCTCGTGCAGCTGAGAGATTGCCGTGTCGGACCAACCAACGTCTGATTCCATGAAAATAACCGACGGAAAACCAACTACTGCGGAGTGCTGTATGTCCTTGCTACAGGCGACTCGGTATACTTTGACGATGCCTATCAAAGGTTCTTTGACCGTGTCAAGAAGGGCGAGGCGCCGGGCTACCCCAAATTCAAAAGCAAGCACGACCGTGATCGCTCCTACACAACCAGATTCACCAATGGGAACATCAAGGTGCTGGATAAGCACGTTAGGCTTCCGAAGCTGGGGCTCGTCAAATGTCGAATCTCCAGGCAAGTCGAGGATCGCATCTTGTCGGCAACGGTATCTCAAAAATCAAGCGGCAAATACTTCGTGTCTATCACCTGCACGGATGTAGTGCAGGAATCGCTGAAGCCAACAGGTGCAATCGTCAGCTATCGCGAAAACCTAATCTGCACGGAAACGCTTATACCTAAGAACATGGTCAAGAATCGCAAGCTGGCGAAGGCAATCTCCGATGCGGCGTGGGGTGAAGTTGCACGGCAGCTGGAGTACAAAACGCTGTGGTATGGCAGGGCGCTGATCAAGGTGGATCGATCCTACGCCAGCACCCAGACATGCAACGTATGCGGGTGCAAGAATAGTGAAACAAAGAACCTAACAGTTCGCGAGTGGGATTGCCCGAATTGCGGCACGCACCATGATAGGGATGCAAACGGCGCCAGGAACATCCCAGAAGAAGGACTGCGTATTGTAAACACGGTTTAGCATCAGTTTGTACGGCAGGAACTGCCGGAAGCTACGCCTGTGGAAACCGTACAAGACCAGCAATGGCAACGGTCGATGAAGCAGGAATCCCGCGACTTCAGTCGTGGGAGGTTCAAGGTGCCGGATACCGTGCTGTTGCTTCCAAGACTCTTCATGCACTGAGGCTCTGCGAGAGGGCTCAGGCAGGGTTCGGGTATGGTCCTGGCGACCGACCCGAACCCTGCTGCCGTTTCCTTTGGGCCTTTGGCTAGCCGATCCGGACAGGGACTAGAGGAAGAAGCATCAAGATGGCGAATGGTGCAAGACTATGTTAGGGAGTGGGTAAGTTGGGCTATGAGATAGTGACAGATTCATCCGCGGACCTCACGGACGAGCTGATTGAGCAATATGGAATTCACATCGTTTCCCTTAGCTTTCGTATCGGCGGGGAGGAATTTCCCTGCTATGTAAGAGGGCAGAAAACCGAGTACAAGCAGTTTTACGACAGGATGAGGAAAGGGGAGATGGTGGACACCTCGCTCATCGACATGTCGGCTTGCAAAGACACGTTCGAGGGGATTCTGAAAAGAGGCAACGACGTACTCTACATAGGCTTTTCATCGGCACTGAGCGGCAGCTACAACGCGGCCGCGATGGTGGCTGACAGTCTGCGCGAGGCCTACCCGGAGCGTAGGATACTGACCGTTGACTCGCTGTCGGCGTCGATGGGCGAGGGACTGTTGGTCTACTACGCGGCGGAGCAGCGGCGCGCGGGCAAGTCCATAGACGAGGTGAGCGACTGGCTCATTGCGAACCGTCTGCATCTCTGCCACTGGTTCACAGTCGACGACCTGTTTCACCTGAAAAGAGGCGGGAGGATATCTGCCGCAACGGCCTTAGTGGGAACAGTTCTGGGAGTCAAGCCCGTGCTGCATGTTGACGATGAAGGCAAACTTGTTGCTGTGGGCAAAGTGCGTGGCAGGCGAAAATCGCTTGAGGCGCTGGTAGACGAGATGGAGAAGACGTGCGCACACCCGACGGAGCAGGTGGTGTTCATATCCCACGGCGACAGCATTGAGGATGCTCAGTACGTCGAGCGGCTGGTACGGGAGCGGCTGAACGTGAAGGATGTCCAGATAAACTACGTCGACCCGGTAATAGGCGCCCATTCCGGGCCCGGCACCATCGCATTGTTCTTCATGGGCGCGCAGCGATAGGTCCGGCAGCAGCGCAGCACGGATTGTACCGAGCTGCGCTGCGTGTAGTGTCCAATGAAAGGCGAGGCGTGACAGCGATGGCCACGTTTGACGATTTCCAGAAGGTCGATATCAGAATCGGCACGGTTGTCGAGGCCACGCCATTTCCCGAGGCCCGTGTGCCGGCAATCAAGCTCATCATCGATTTGGGTGAACTCGGCCTCAGGCGTTCGAGCGCCCAGATCACGCGGCGCTATCCCCCGGAGGCCCTCGTGGGCAGGCAGGTGGCGGCAGTCGTGAACATGCCGCCACGGCGCATTGCGGGGTTTGAGTCGGAGGTGCTCGTGCTCGGGGGAATACCCGAGCCAGGCGATGTGGTGCTGCTGGCGCCCGATCAGCATGTTGCCAACGGCACGCAGGTTGGATAGTCGATCATGTGGACGCATTCTTGGCGATGTGTCGATAAATCGAACAAGCAGCGTACACCTCATATCGTTTACACCGCTTCGTCGTAAGCCCCGGCGAACTGGCTATTGTACAGGTCGTAGTAGAACCCGCGCTTGGCCATGAGGGCCTTATGGTTGCCTTGCTCGACGATGCTGCCGTTGTCCATGACCAGTATGATGTCGGCGTTGCGGATCGTTGAAAGCCGATGCGCGATCACGAAGCTGGTCCGGTCTTTCATCAGTTCCGACATGGCCTCCTGTATGAGCACTTCAGTGCGGGTATCGACCGAGCTTGTGGCCTCATCTAGAATGAGTATCTCGGGATCGGCCAGGAAAGCCCGGGCGATGGTCAGCAACTGCTTCTGCCCTTGGGATATGTTGGACGCGTCATCGTCCAGCTTAGTATTGTAGCCGTCGGGCAGGGTGCGCACGAAGTGGTCGACGTAGGCCGCCCTGGCTGCCGCCATTATCTCCTGCTCGGAGGCGTTTTCGCGACCGTACGCGATGTTGTCGCGGATTGTGCCGGCAAACAGCCAAGTGTCCTGGAGCACCATTCCGAATAGACTTCGCAGGCTATTCCGGGTCATGCTCCGGATGTCCACACCGTCGATGGTGATACTGCCCTCGTCTATGTCATAGAAGCGCATCAGCAGGTTGACCAGGGTTGTTTTACCTGCCCCGGTTGGGCCGACTATGGCCACAGTCTGACCGGGCTCGACGTCCAGATGCATGTGCTCGATGAGCGGCGTTTCGGCCTTGTACCTGAACGACACGTTGTCGAACACCACATGCCCTGCGACATGTTCGAGCTTGACCGGGTTGGCGGTGTCGGGGACTTCCTCCTGCTCATCGAGGAGCTCGAACACACGCTCGGCCGACGCGACGGTGGACTGAAGGATGTTCATGATGCTCGCGGTCTGGACGATTGGCTGTGTGAACTGCCTTGAATACTGGATGAACGCCTGCACATCGCCGAGGGACAGGGCGCCGCTTGCCACCTTCATGCCTCCGATGACACACACAGCCACGTAGTTCAGGTTATTGATGAACTGCATGCCTGGCTGGATCGTGCTCGATATGAAATGCGCTTTGAAGCCCGCCTGGAACAGGCGCTCATTCTCCTTATCGAACGCGTCGACGGCTGTTTGCTGCCGGTTGAACACCTTGACTATGTTGTGCCCAGTGTACATCTCCTCTATATGGCTGTTGAGAGCGCCGGTGCTTTCCCACTGAGCGGCGAACTGCTTCTGGGAGCGCTTGGCTATCATAAGAGTCACCACGACGCTCAGAGGCAGTGTAGCCAGTGCGATTGCGGCAAGCAGCGGGCTTATGGAGAACATCATGATGAGCACGCCGATCACCGTGAACGCCGCCGTGGTGAGCTGGTTCAGGCTCTGCTGCAGTGAGCTGGCGATGTTGTCGATGTCGTTGGTCAGGCGGCTCAGGATCTCGCCGCGTGTGTTGCTGTCGTAGTACTTAAGGGGAAGACGCGCAAGCTTCGCGTCGGCCTCTTTGCGCAGGCCATACACAGTGCGCTGCGAGACACCCGCCATGACGTAATGCTGCATCCAGCCGAACAGGGCGCTCACAAGGTAGATGCCTGCCAAGGTGAGCAGCACTCGCCCGATGGCGGCGAAGTCGACGCCTCGACCTGGCACGATATTCATCCCGGACACCATATCCGCCATGCGGTCCTTTCCGACGGCCTTGAGCATGGCGATAATGGACTCCTTAGTGAGGCCCGGAGGCAGTTGCTTGCCGATGACTCCTTCAAACAGAAGGTTGGTCGCCCGCCCTAGGATCTTGGGCCCGATGATGGATAGGGCCACGCTGATCAGGGCCATGACCATTACGGCGGCAACCTGCTCTTTATGTGGCCTCAGGTAGCCGGCGAGCCTTCTGAGCGATCCTTTGAAGTCCTTGGCCCGCTCCGTGGGCATCATTGCGCCCATGGGGCCATGGCCACGCCCTCCTCCTGGACCTCGACGCGTGGCTGGGCCTGGGCCCGGACCTGGGCCTGGGCCGGCTGCCGGACCTGCAATTGGGCCCCGCATACCTGGCCTTGCAGGCGACTGGGCAGATTGCTGCGCGAACCGTGTGGACTGTGTTTCCTTGTTCATGCGACTTCCTCCTCAGCGAGCTGCGAAAACACGATCTCGCGGTAGACCGCGCAG
>Ga0255345_1007479_pt1 | contig 10202 bp, 7 predicted proteins | sample wastewater_treat_6_FD_192415 | JGI IMG/M metagenome (GOLD analysis project Ga0255345, IMG submission 192415) | Wastewater microbial communities from Lulu Island WWTP, Vancouver, Canada - plant20 | ecosystem: Engineered > WWTP > Wastewater > Unclassified | place: Canada: Vancouver, British... | reverse complement strand
TGGAGAAGTATAGTCGCGTGGTCACCCGGGAAGAGATAGCCAAGAACGATTACAATATCTCTCCGAGCCGTTATATCCATACCGGCAAAGAGGAGGGATATCGGCCGCTGGAGGAGATCGTCGAAGAGCTAGACGCGCTGGAAAAGAAGGCGAAAAAAACGGACAAAGCGCTGAGGACGATCCTCAAACAACTGGGGGTGGATGCATGAACGAGAAATCTCCCGCCGCCATGAACAACGAATTTACAGGCAGTCTGGTCATTTACCAAACCGAAGATGGCAAGGCTCAGATAGAATGTCGACTGGTAGACCAGACCATTTGGCTGTCGCAGGCGCTCATGGGAGAACTGTTTGATCGTTCAAAGCCAACCATTAACGAACACCTCAAGAATCTCTTCGAGGAAGGCGAACTTGATCCGAAATCAGTTGTTCGGAATTTCCGAACAACTGCTGCTGACGGCAAAACTTACGACGTGCTTTACTACAATCTGGAGGCCATTCTGGCTGTTGGCTTCAGAGTTAAATCGCCTCGTGGCACGCAATTCCGTCGCTGGGCTAATACTCAGCTTCGCGAATTGATCGTTAAAGGCTTTGTCATGGACGACGAGCGTCTCAAGAATCCCGGGGGTTGGGACTACTTTGATGAACTTCTCGCCCGCATCCGCGAGATTCGGGCGTCGGAAAAGCGCTTTTACCAAAAAGTGCGCGATCTTTTCGCTCTCAGTAGCGATTACCGTGTTCGTGAAAAGGAAACCGTGATCTTTTTCGCTGAAGTGCAGAACAAGCTCCTCTACGCCGCCACCCGCCAGACCGCCGCCGAGCTTGTCGTCGCTCGCGCCGACCCGAACCAGCCCAACATGGGACTTACCACGTGGAGTGGCTCCCGCGTTCGGAAGCACGATATCATCATCGCCAAGAACTACCTTAGTGAGGACGAAATTGACACCCTCAACCGCTTGGTTGTTATTTTCCTCGAGCAGGCCGAACTCCGCGTCAAGCAACGCAAGTATCTCACCCTCGACTACTGGCGTTCCAGCGTGGATCGCATGCTGGCTTCTAACGACCAGCCTCTGCTTGAAGGCCTCGGTGCTGTCAGTCACGAGGAGATGAAAACCATCGCAGTCGAACGTTATGATAATTTCGATGCCAAGCGTTGCCAACAAGAGGCCATCGCCGCCGATGCCGAGGATTTGAAAGCCATTGAAGACCTTGAAAGAAGGCTCAAACAGAAGGGGAGGAGAGCGTGAGTGAATGGCGCACATGCGCCGTGTCTGATTCGTTCGTTAAGAACAAGGTCGGACGGCAGAACCAAATTCCCGCGAAAGAGATCGTAGGGTTTGGACGCTTCCCTGTTGTCGATCAAGGGCAGAAGTTTGTTGCCGGTTACTGTGATGACGAAAGCAAGGTCATTGATTTCGACTTGCCGCTTATCGTGTTCGGTGACCATACCCGCTGCTTAAAGTACGTCGATTTCCCGTTCGTACTTGGGGCTGACGGAACCAAGGTTCTCCTTCCGAATAAAAAGCTTTATGACCCGAAGTTTTACTTTTTTGCGTTGTTGACATTGGATGTTCCGAGTCGTGGTTACAACCGCCATTTCAAGGTTCTCTGCGAGCGACTCATCCCGCTTCCCCCGCTCCCCGAGCAGAAGAAGATCGCACACATTCTTTCGACGGTGCAGCGGGCGATCGAGGCGCAGGAGCGGATCATTCAGACCACCACCGAGTTGAAGAAGACTCTCATGCACAAGCTCTTCACCGAAGGCCTTCGCAACGAACCCCAAAAGCAAACCGAGATCGGCCTGATTCCCGAGAGTTGGGAGGTGTGCCAAGTTGGGGATGTTGCAACAATCCAGAGTGGAGGAACACCATCACGAGATGTCCCAGAGAATTGGATCGACGGAACGATACCGTGGGTGAAAACTACGGAAATTAACTATTGCGAGATCAACAACACTGAAGAGTATATTACGCCGATTGGTCTTGTTAACTCTGCTGCTCGTCTTTTCCCCAAGGGGACTCTGTTGATGGCAATGTATGGTCAGGGTGTTACCCGTGGAAGAGTAGGAATCTTGGGAATTGATGCGGCAACGAACCAAGCCTGTGCATCAATCATACCGACGGATCAAGCGCAAATATCTTCAATCTTCTTGTATTACTTTTTCGAATACCACTACGAAAACCTCCGACAACTCGGCCATGGCGCGAACCAGCGAAACATGAATGCCGCTCTGATTCGTAGTTTTCCCCTTGCATTTCCGAAGCCGGACGAGCAGGCTACTCTGGTAACCGCACTTGAGTCATTTGATCAGAAATGTGCCCTACACGAACGTAAGAAGGCCCAACTCCAAAACCTTTTCCACACTCTCCTTCACGAATTGATGACCGCGAAGACTCGCGTTAATCAATTGAACACCCCAATGGAGTAATCAACAACCATGAATGTTCATAATCCAGACCAGTATATGGCGAGTTTGCGCCAAATAATCGCACAAGGGCGAAAGCGTATAGGATTGTTTGTCGGCGCTGGTGCTCCGGCAGGAATTAAACAACCCAATTCTGACTCTCCATTGATTCCAGCGGTTGGGGTTTTAACTACAATCGTTCTCCAAGCTCTAAATGAAAAGTATGGAGAAACCTTGAAAAGCCTTATAAGTGAGTTAGGAGAAAACCCAAATATTGAAATCATTCTGTCGCGTGTCCGCAGTCTCGCCAGTGTGATTGGAAAAGCAAAGGTGCATGGTCTCGACGGAAGCGGATTTGATGAGCTGGGAAAAGCGATTTGCACCGAAATCGAAAAAATTGTAAACTAAGATCTCCCAGACGGGCCGTCGCCATACACTGAAATTGTGGCTTGGATCACAGGAACAGATCGTCCACATCCCATCGAAATATTCACAACGAATTACGATCTTCTCTTTGAGCAGGCGATGGAGCGGTCAAAAACGCCTTACTTTGATGGATTTTCGGGCGCAAATGAACCATTCTTTGATCCATCTTCAGTGGCAAACAATGATCTCCCTTCTCGTTGGGTTCGTTTATGGAAACTACACGGTTCGGTGAGTTGGGGTACTAACAAAAAGAACGAGGTAATTCGTGTTGGGCAAAGGCAGGCAACCCATCTGATCTACCCCGAACACCTGAAATACGACCAAACTCAAAAAGCGCCATATTCAGCTCTTTTTGATCGACTTCGCGCATTCTTGATGACTCCGGACACCTTGTTAGTAGCGACTGGGTTTTCATTTGCTGACGCACACATTTCAGCCAGAATCGACGAATGCCTAGCGGCGAATCCAAACGCAAGTGTATTCGCATTTCAGTTCAAGAATTTGAGCGATGAAATCTATGCATCAGCGATCGCGAGGCGACGATCAAATATGAGTGTTTACGCAAGAGACCAAGCGTTCATAAATGGCGTCGCGGCTCCTTGGCTACCCGGCAATCCGCCAACACGAGATTGGTATTCCGTACGCGAGAGTTATTGGACAGAAGGTACTGGAGAAACCGCTGGGTGCTTTGAGCTCGGGCGCTTTGATCGCTTTGCACGTTTCTTCGCATCTGCTGGATCAACGCAATATACCCCAGAACCGCCTGCTGAACCTGAGAAAGGAGAGGTGGCTCCCGCATGAAGACTCAACCAACTCTTTTAGGTCATGTTGGTGCGGTATCCGGAGCCAAGCTGAGCGTGAAACTGTCGCCAGTGGTTTCATCGGGCATCTCGATTATTGGTGGCAAGAGCTATAAAATTGGACAAGTGGGGAGTTTTGCTAGGATTCCTCAAGGATATCACGATCTCTACGGCCTCGTTTCAGAAGCTGGAGCCAACGCAATACCCGAAGCGTTGGACACCCACATTAGTAGTGGCAGTGAGCGTTGGATTACCGTTCAGTTGGTCGGCGAAATCATGGGTTCCTCCTTCGAACGCGGTATAAGTCAATATCCAAACGTTAATGACGAGGTTCATCTTGTTACTGAGAGCGATCTTGCTGCGATATACGGTGCCAAAGAACAGGGACAAATCATCATCGGACGGCTTGCGAGTGCTGATGGTATCCCTGTAAAACTCGATTTAGAGAAGCTCGTTACCCGCCATAGTGCGGTTCTCGGGTCAACGGGTTCAGGGAAGTCAACAACCGTTGCGAGTCTTCTTAGATCCATTGCATCAGGGCCTGAAGGAGCTAATGCAGGCTTTTCAAGTTCACGCATTCTTCTCCTCGATATTCATGGTGAATATTCACATGCCCTGTCCGATGTTGCAAAAGTCTTTAAGATCAATCCAGAAGAGAACCAAACGCAACTCCATATCCCTTTCTGGGCGTTAGATCCAAACGACTTGATTGGCTTCCTTATGGGGCGCCTCGACGACAAACCCCTCACTGCCATTCTTGATAAGATCTATGAATACAAAAAGTCACAAGCAAATGCAAATGTACGAGCGGGATTAAACATTGCTTCTATGACATCTGACACTCCAATACCGTTCAGCCTCAAAAAACTATGGTTTGAATTGTTGGAACCGGAGATTAAGACATGGGCAGACCAAGCTCGCTCAGATCCGGCTCTAGAGGAGGAGGGAAACGCTGATAAACTCATCCCGCCAAAATACAAGCCTCATGGAGCAGGTTCCACGGCACCATTCACTAACCAGACTGGTGTTTTGGGCATTCGACGTCCATTGGATCAACTGAGGTCAAGACTGCTTGACAAAAAATATGATTTTTTGCTTCATCCTGGGGATTGGGAACCTGATCTAAATGGGAATGTAAAAAAAGATCTTGATACACTATTGGCGGATTGGCTGGGTCACGATAAGTCAATCACCATCTTGGATTTATCCGGAGTCCCAAGCCTCGTATTGGATCAGCTTATAGGTGCAATTCTCCGAATCCTGTATGAAGCTCTGTTTTGGGGAAGAGATAGATCGGAAGGAGGCATTGCGAGACCGCTTCTTGTTGTGATGGAAGAAGCACATCGCTATCTTTCAAAGGATACACATGGTCCGTCTCGCTCAATGGTTCAGCGTATTGTTAAAGAAGGTCGAAAATTCGGAGTCGGCGCGATGATCGTCAGCCAACGCCCGACCGAAGTTGACGAAACGATTCTTTCCCAATGCGGCACTTTTGTTGCAATGAGACAGACAAATTCATCAGATCGAAGCAAGGTGCAGGCGTCCTTGCCAGACAACCTAACAGGAATAGTCGATAGTCTCCCTGTTCTCAGAACAGGGGAAGCAATTATTACGGGTGAGGCAGCGCGACTTCCTGTACGATGCCGAATTTCACTTCCTGCCGAAGGTTCGAGGCCGAACAGTGAAGATCCAGAAGTAACCAAGGCGTGGGCAGCAACTCGCCGACCAGAGGACTATGATCGCCTCGCTGCCTCATGGAGGGCACAAAACCCCCGATGGGCCGCAATCAGAATTTCCCGAACACCAACCCCTAAAAACGAAAGTGAAGCCATGGAAAGAACCCCTGTTACATCCTCAAACGTCGTCTCAATTGGATACGATTCTCAGGCAGAAACACTTGAGGTTGAGTTCAAGAGCGGCGTCTATCAGTATTACAATGTTCCTCAATCGATCTACGACCAAATGATGGTAGCTGACTCCATTGGTAAGTTCTTGAACGTCTACATCAAACCCGTTTATCCGTACTCAAAAGTTTGACTTAGTCGCCCTATGCCCAAACCCACCGAACATAAGACCGTGCAAGCCCGGCTTCTGACATACGCGCAGGAGATCGGGTGGACGTATGTGCCGAGGGCTGAGGCGGAGGCGCGGCGCAGGTTCGATCCCGGCGGTGCGACGCAAGAGGAGCGGGCGCGGTCGGCATCGCTTTTCTTCGGCGAACGCCTGCATGCACAGGTGTGCGCGTTCAATCCGCAGTATCGCGAGACCGAGGGGGCGCTGGTCGGTGAGTTTCAGCGGTTGCACAGCGATATCTACGGCAATCGGGATTTTTTGGAGGTGTTACGCAACCGGCGCACCTTTTTCTGCGAGGAGGAGCGGCGTGAGCTGGATCTGACTGTGATCGACTACGGTGACCTTGACCGACCGCATGACGCGCGGCGCAACGTGTATGAGGTGACCGAGGAGTTCGTGGTCAGCAACAGTCGCTTTACCACACGCGAGGACGTGGTCTTTCTCATCAATGGCATCCCTGTGCTTTTCGTGGAGTGCAAGAACGCGACCAAAAGCGAAGCTGTCGCCTTGGGCGTGGATCAGATCCGGCGTTACCACACCGAGACGCCGGAAAGCATGGTGCCGCAGATGCTCTTCACGGCAACCGAGGCGATCGGTTTTGCGTACGGCGTGACGTGGAATACGGTGCGGCGCAATATCTTCAACTGGAAAAGTGAGGAAGCCGGCAACCTCGAAGCGAAAGTGAAGACGTTCTGTGCGGTGCCGCATGTGCTGCGGCTGCTGCGGGATTTCATCGTGTTCGCGGAGAAGGATGAGGAGCTGCAGAAAATCATCCTGCGCCAACATCAGGCGGCAGCCGTGGATCGGGCTGTGGCGCGGTGTTTAGACCCGATTCGCACGCGCGGGTTGGTCTGGCACACGCAGGGCAGCGGCAAGACCCACACGCTGATGAAGAGCGCGGAGCTGCTCTTCAGAGCCCCTGAGGCGGAGAAGCCAACGGTGCTGCTGCTGATCGACCGCAACGAATTGGAAGACCAGATGCTCAAGAATTTGGCGTCGGTGGGTCTGGGCAACGTGGCGCACGCGGACTCAATGGCGGCGCTGGTTCGTCTGCTGCGCTCGGACTACCGGGGGATCATCGTGACGATGATCCACAAGTTCCGCGACATGCCGGCGAACCTTAACACGCGTCCGAACATCTACGTGCTCATTGACGAAGCGCACCGCACCACCGGCGGCGACCTCGGCACCTTTTTGATGGCGGGGCTGCCCAACGCGACATTCATCGGCTTTACCGGAACGCCGATAGACAAGACCGCCTACGGTCGCGGCACGTTCAAGACCTTCGGCTGTGAGGATGACAAGGGATATTTGCACAAGTACTCCATTGCGGAGAGTATCGCGGACGGCACGACCTTGCCGCTCTACTATGGCATGGCGCCGAACGAGATGCTGGTGCCGCACGAGGTGATGGAGGAGGAGTTTCTCGCTTTGGCCGAGACCGAAGGGGTGTCAGATGTCGAGGAACTGAACCAGATTCTCGACCGGGCGGTGAATCTCAAGAACTTCCTTAAAGGCAAGGAGCGTGTGGCACAGGTGGCGGCCTATGTGGCCGAGCACTACCGGACGAATGTTGAGCCCATGGGCTATAAGGCCTTTCTGGTGGCGGTAGACCGCGAGGCGTGCGTCTTCTACAAGGAGGCGCTAGACACTCTGTTGCCGCCAGAGTATTCGGAGATCGTCTTCACAGGTAACAACAATGATCCGCCGCACCTTAAGCGCTGGCATCTTGATCCTCAGCGCGAGAAGCATATCCGCAATGACTTCAAAAAGCCGAACCAGACACCCAAAATCCTGATTGTCACCGAAAAGCTACTGACCGGGTTCGACGCGCCGATCCTCTACGCGATGTATCTGGACAAGCCCATGCGCGATCACACGCTTTTGCAGGCAATCGCGCGGGTGAACCGTCCCTACGAAAATGAGGTGATGGAGCAGGTCAAGCCGCATGGCTTCGTGTTGGACTTCGTGGGGATCTTTGACAAGCTCTCCCGGGCGCTGGCCTTCGACAGCAAGGAGGTCGACGCCATTGTTAAAGACATCCGGCTGCTGAAGCAGCTCTTCAAGGCCAAGATGGAGTCTGTTGCTCCGGCTTATCTGGCGCTGATTAAGCGGCGCTTTGACGACAAGGACGTCGACAATCTGATTGAGCATTTCCGTGACAAAGAGCGACGCAAGACTTTCTTCCGAGAGTACAAAGAGATTGAGACGCTCTACGAAATCGTTTCGCCGGATGCCTTTCTGCGACCGTTCATGGACGATTACGCGACGCTTTCGAACATCTATAAGGTGGTACGCAACGCCTATACGCGGCGGGTGTATGTGGACCGCAACTTCCTGCGTAAAACCAACGAACTGGTGCAACAGCATATTGGCGCGACGATGGAGGTCGGGGACGGGTCGGTCAAGGTGGGTCTGGAGATGCTCGAAGCGATTCGGGACAAGAATGCGGGGAAGGCTTCTAAAGTCATCAATCTGATCAAGGCGATTGAGAAGCAGGCCGAAGCAGAGAGCAACGACCCATTTTTGATTGCTCTGAGTGTGCGGGCACAAGCAGTGTTAGAGAAGTTCGAGGACCGCCAACTCACAACCGAGGAAGCGCTGGAGGAGCTAAAGCGCGAGATCGAAAAGGCGGAGGAGCGCAAGCGCGAGCAGGCGAAGCGGGGAATGGACAGCCTGACCCACTTCGTGTTCTGCAGGTTAGAAGAGGACGGTATCCCGAACGCCGAGGAGGTGAGCCGTCAGGTGGGTGCCGCCTTTATCCAATACCCGAATTGGCGCGACAGTGAGGCGGAGTTGCGTGAGCTGCGTAACCACGTTACTTTTGCACTGATCGCTGTCGAGGACGATTTTGAAAAAGTAACGCCCATCGTTGAAGCTCTGTTTTCGCTTCTTTGCGGGGAGGAGCGGTCGTGAGCAGAGGCGACGCAAGAGAGCATTTCAAGGCACGGGTCTTGGCGTGGGCGGACAAGCTGGGCGTCAAGGCGCATGCGGTCTACATCCGACCGATGCGGCGCAAGTGGGCGTCCTGTTCCACGACCGGTACGTTAAGCTTCAATGCTGATTTGGTTGGGATGGACGCGGCGCTTGGCGACTATGTGATCGTGCATGAACTCCTGCATTTCTCGGTGCCCAACCATGGCAAGCTCTGGAAAAGTTTAATGCGGGCGCATTTGGGCGATTACGAGGCACTGGAGACACGGCTGGCGTGCGCGACGGGAGGGGACGGGTGAGGCTTTACGTCATACCGCCCGTCTCGTTGCGTTTTATCACCATGTTCGGAAGACCTTGAACCGTGGCAAGTCCGCGAACGATGCGACAGGTACCGGTCTTCTGACGCTTACAGGAAAACCTCCTGCCTGTGCAACTCGGACCGAAGATCGGAATAGGCGAGTGAGCGTGGCGACGTCCCCTTGCGTGCGGACAGGGCAGCCGCGACACCGGCCGCCTGCCCTGTGACGAAACACGGACAGATAAGACGGAATGTGTCAATCGTATCGCCCGCACCCAGACAACGTCCTGCGCACAGGAGATTCTCCACCTTCTTGGGAACGATCGCCCGATAAGGAACCGCCCAAGCGGCATGGGCGCCGTCATGCCCGAACCAGCCGATCGTCTCGTCGCCGAGCTTGCCTTCCGCGATCATCTTCCGGTCGACGACGACCTCGGTGTCGACGAGGCGCGTGGCCCGCGGGCCGATCTGGGACGCGGTCGCCGCGATGTAGACTTCTTCCCAGCCCGGCGTCTTGCGCATCTCGCGCACCTCCTCCCACCAGTATTTCCGGAACTCCACTTCCGCCCGGCTCAACTCGCGAATGTCCAAGCCGTTTGCGGGACGATCTACCGGCGGAATACGGACATTCCCCCACCACATCGACTTGTTCGCGGTGTTCGACCGTGTCGGCCACTTGCGCAGTCGCCCTTCCGGCGTCTTCGTGCCCTTCACGCGGTCCATATTCGCCAACAGCACGTCATGGCCGATGCCGTGTGTGATCTGCCGGTAGTCGCCGCCGGCCCTGAACAGCATGTCCGCGTCACCGCTGCAATCGACGATCTGTTTCGCGAGAATGGCCTGCCGTCCCTGCTTCGACTCGAAGACGATGCCCATCACGGTGTTCCCGTCCTGAATGACGTCAACGCCCCAGGAATGGAAGAACATCTCAACGCCGGCTTCCTGAATCATCGTGTCCATCAGGTACTTGGCCCCTTCGGGATCGACCGTCGGCTGCATATGCTTCTTGTTGCCGGTTTTCGCCGGTTCAAACGTCGACACGTCCGCCCCCAGCGCATACGCGCGGTGCATGAACTCGCCGCAGATGCCGCGCGTGACGAGCGTCCAGTCGCCCCCCGCTTCCCTCCGGCAGGCGGAAAGCATGATCAGGACCATGCCGTTCGTGAAGAGTCCTCCGAGGGAGCCGTACCGCTCGACAAGCGCGACCTTCGCGCCCGCCCTCTTGGCCGCAATCGCCGCCGCAAAACCGGCCGTTCCGCCGCCTACAA
>Ga0255345_1007477_pt1 | contig 10205 bp, 11 predicted proteins | sample wastewater_treat_6_FD_192415 | JGI IMG/M metagenome (GOLD analysis project Ga0255345, IMG submission 192415) | Wastewater microbial communities from Lulu Island WWTP, Vancouver, Canada - plant20 | ecosystem: Engineered > WWTP > Wastewater > Unclassified | place: Canada: Vancouver, British... | reverse complement strand
TCAAAAGAATTCCATGTTTTTGCCCTTGATTATTATGGTCATGGAAAATCATCAAAAAATCCCGACAAGTATAATGCTGTTGAAATAGGAAATGATATAATTTGGTTTGTTAAAAATGTTATTAAGGAAAAAATTTATATATCGGGACACTCTTCTGGAGCCTTGCTAGCCGCATATGTTTCTGCAAACGCACCTGATTGTATTATAGCTACAATTTTAGAAGATGGTCCTTTTTTCTCTACTCTTCCTAACAGGGCGGAAAAAACTATTTCATGGTTAGAATTTAAAAATATGTACGATTATCTTAACCAAAATGAGATTGGTAGTTTTATGGAATATTCATTAGAGCATAACTACATGCAAGAAATTTTTAATGCTAAAGATCCACAAGCTTGGAACAAGGTAATAAAAAATCCCGCCTTAAAATATTTAGAAAAACATCCCGGCGAAATTCCTATTATTTGGTATTATCCGCCAAAGTTGGGAATAAATACTATTTATGCTTTGAATGCAAATATGCAGGACGGAACTGGTAAATATGATTTGAGATTTGGACTAACATTTTATGACTTTTCGTGGTTTGAAGGCTTTGATACTGAAGAAATTTTGAAAAATATAAAATCGCCTACTATCGTAATGCACGTAGCACCGAGTGATATAACTGCTCCAAGTTATTATGATGAAAATGGAGTTTTGCTTGCTGCAATGGACAAAAAAGATGCCCAAAAAGTTGTTGATTTAGTACCTAATAGTAAATATGCTGGAGGTTTTAAATCAGCTCACGATATTCACGCAGACCTGCCAGACGAGTTTATAGAGGTTTTACTCGATTTGAAAAATCAAATAGAGAAAACAAACTAAATTTAAGATGAAAAGAGTTTTTATAAAAGATAAAACCAAATTTATCAAAAGAAATAAAGCTCATAAAATAGAAATGTTTTCTGAAGAGCTAATAAAAGATTTACCTGAGCCTTTAAAAAAATACCTTCGCGTTTGTGGATATATAAACACACCTGTTCCAGTAAATGCTAATATATATTGGACTGAGTCTTGGTTGAAAATGTCGCCGGCAAAAGAATGGAGCGAACTTCATACAACACAATTTAATTCTGTAAAGCCAATAGGACGGCTAGCCTATATGAAAATTTTAGACATGCCTGTGGCGGCAAGAGACTTGTATCGAGATGGCTATGGAGAAATGAAAGTTAAGCTATTTAATTTGATAAATCTAGCTTTAGATAACAGTAAAGAAGTAGCACAATCGGCACTGATAACTATTTTTTGTGAATTTGCTTTTATCCCGAGTTATTTGTTGTCTGAAAATGTAAAATGGGAACAGATAGACGATTATTCAGTTCGCGGAACTCTCGTAGATAACGGAATTGAAGTTTCCGGAATGTTCTATTTTAACGAAGAGGGGCTTTTTACACATTTTGAAACATTCGATCGATATTTTACCACTGGCAAAAACAGCTATAAGAAAGTTAAGTTTTCTGTTGTTGTAGAAAGTTTTAAAACACAGGATAATTTAAAAATTGGAGAGAAAGTTAAAATTATGTGGCATTTGCCTGAAGGCGATTACGAATATTATAAAGGAACGGTTGATAAAATAGAGTTTAATGTTTAAAATAACATGACTGACAATAGTATGAAAATCAAAACTTTAAAAAAATATTTGCTTAATTGTTTCCTCTTGACAATTCCTATTATGATATGGAATATCATCTTTACAAGCAAATTGCCTCAATATTATCAGCCAGAAATATTTTGGAAAGACATTCCTGCCTGGTTGAAATATTTTGAAAATATTTCAAGGATATTGATTTTCATGCTTACTTTACTGATGCCTCTAAGTATTTCAACATTGACACAAAAACGGGGGCTCATTTTATATATAGGCGGAACACTAATATACTTTGCCTCTTGGCTTGTCTTGATTTATTTTCCAAACAGTAGCTGGAGTAGTAACATATTTGGATTTATGGCACCTGCGTACACACCATTATTGTGGCTAACAGGAATAGGATTTGTTGGAAATTCATTTTATTTCAATCTGCCCTATAAACGCTGTTTTTTTATTTTGATAGTAATCATTTTTCTGATACTTCATAATTTTCACACAATGACAATATATTTCAGAATACATTGAAACAAATAAAAAAAGTTAGAAAAAATAATGAAAGTTTATGTTATATAAGTCTTTAAAAATAAGCGTTTAATGTATGTAACTAAAAACTTAACAGAAACTTAACACAGCTTCTTTCAAACTTATAAGTAAGATGAGTAATTTTGTCTGTCTATAAAATTAGATGTGTGAAAACGAAATCAATTTTTTTAACAATTTTTTCGATTACGCTTTTCTATATCTGTTGGGGTGTCTCACAACTGATAAGCATCAAGACACAGTATTCACTACTGTCAAGTCTAGTGTTTTCTATTGTGTTTACTGGTCTAATCGGCACTTTTATACCAATATATTTAAAGAATAAATTTAATTGGAGTTACAATAAACCAAGTTCAAACAGAATGCTAGCTTATCTTTTTTTGATTTTAGCAATTATATTTTCAACTATATTGTCGGGAGCATTTTTAAAAGTCATTGAATTGAAATATTCTTGGATTTTAATTTTAAAATATATTCTGCTGTTTTTTCCTATGTCTTTAGGAATTGGCTTATTTGCATTTTTACTAATTCCAAACACTATACAAAACTGGAAAAACAGCAAAACAAAAAGTGTATTGTTAATTTTTTCAATTAGCATCTTTTTCTTTATAGCATTTTATGTTGATACATTATTTCAAGATATAGAATTAGCAGCTACCATGGCATTTATTGGCTTATTGTTAGGCTTAGCTTATTTATTTCTAAGAAATTTTTGGCTTGTTTACTCAACTCTTTTTTTAATAATGTTAGTGAATACATTAGCCGACAATAAATACGATGAATATAATTTTTGGATTGTAATTATAAGTACTACACTTTCTTTAACAATATTGACATTTGATTTTATAAAAAATAGAAAATTAAAAAATACTAACTTATTAAATAATAAAATATGACAACTGAAAAAGCAAAATCATTGCAAGCTATCTTAGATAAAAAGGTTGATGGCAAAAAAATATTTGGAACATCTTTCGCTTTAAAAAAAGATAATACAGTTTGGCAAGGAGCATCAGGTAATTTAAGTATAGACCAGCCTTATTTTATTGCGAGTACAACAAAATTATTTACTACTGCAATTATTCTAAAACTTAAAGAAGAAGGTAAGTTAAGTCTTGACGATAAAATACACCAATATGTTGATATTTCAGTTTTGTTTAGACTTCATCTTTACCAAAAGAAAGATTATTCCCAAGAAATAAGTATTAAGCATTTGCTTTCTCACACATCGGGACTACCTGACTATTTTCAAGACAAAGGAACAAGTAAAAAAAGTTTAGAAAAAGACTTAATGAAAGGTCATGATCAGTCTTGGACTTTTGAAGAAGCTATTGAAATGTCAAAAAAGTTTGAACCTCTTTTTGTTCCAGGCGAAAAAGGAAAAGCAAAATATTCAGATGCAAATTTTCAACTTTTAGGGAAAATTATCGAAAAAATCACAAATAAATCATATGCCGAAAATTGCCAAGAATATATAATTCAACCACTTGGCTTGTCAAAAACTTATCTATATCAAGATGCAACAGATGAAACACCAAAAATGTTGTATCACAAAAAAAAGGAGTTGAGAATTCCTAAAGCAATGACATCTTTTGGAGCAGATGGAGGTATAGTTTCAACTTCGGCAGACATGTTAACTTTTATAGAAGCGTTTTTCACAGGCAAATTGTTCCCAATTGATTATATCGAAAAAATGCAAAAATGGAACAAAATTTTTCCACCAATGCGTTCAGGTATCGGCATTCATTTGTTTAAGATACCTAAAGTTTTTGACCCTACAGGAGCAATGCCTTCTTTTATTGGACATTCAGGACTTTCGGGTGCTTTAGCATTTTATAGCCCAAAAGAAAATCTTTATATCGCAGGAACAGTAAACCAAACAGCTCACCCAGATATGTCTTTTAAAACAATGATTTCATTGACTCAACGAATGTTGAAAAATGAAAAGTAGCAATAAATCTGTTACCATTTATAATGCCCGAATTATCGGAGCATTTTTCTTATTGGCATTTTTAGCCTATGGTATTGGAAGTCAATTGTTTGAAAGCACAGATGACTTTGAAAAATATTTAGGAGCATTCCTTGTCATAGCCAATTCTGTAATGGTTTTGTTTATAGGAATTTTATTGAGAAAAACATTAAAATTGCACAATGCTTTAGTGGGAAATATTTATCTTTTTGCAAGAATATTTGAAGCCTTAGCACTTTCAACAATACTCATAAATGGAAATGTCCCAAACGACTTGGGTTATATTCTAGGCATGTTGGTTTTAGGAATTGGCAGTATTCCAATGTGTTTAACTTTGTATAAACATAAAATCTCACCATCTTGGTTAGCGATTTGGGGAGTTGTAGGCTATGCTGTTTTTGCATTTGGCTTTCTAATGGAATTGTTTGGAAAGGAGTGGAGCATGTATCTTCTTGGTTTAGGCGGATTGTGGGAAATAGTTTTTGCAATTTGGTTGATTGTTAGAGGGAGTAAAAGTGTAAAACAAATCGCTTGCTAACAAGAACTTAATTTTGAAAAAATAATTTAAAAGCTAAATAAAGAAAAGTGAAAATGAACAAATTAAAAACAGGAATTACGCTTGTAATATTAGGTAATGTGTTGTATGTCTCAAAAGATTTTTTTTGTAATATTTTGCCAAGTGATTTTGGTGATTTCATTCAAGGTTTATTTTTAGGAATAGGAGTTGCTATAAATGCAGTCGGAATTGTGCTTGTCTTTATGCACATAGCAAAAGAAAAAAAAGAAAATAATAATTTAGAATAAATGTAATATGAACGGAATATTTTATTTTTCATCAACAGGAAATAGTCTATATATCGCTGAGCAAATTAAGAATGAATTAGGTGGAGAAATTCGCTATATTCCAAAGTTCTCAGGAGATGTAAATACATATGATAAGATTATAATTGTATCGCCAATACATAGTTTTGGATTGCCTACGCTTGTGTATAATTTTATTATTAATATGAAATCTTCTAAGCCTTTGTACATTGTGCTTAATCATGGTGGAATGCAAGCAAATGCACCATATTATGCTTATCAACTATGCAAAGAAAATGAACTTAATATTCGTTCTGTTCAAGCTGTTATGATGCCTGAAATTTACACTTTAACCTTTTCTCAGCCTAAGTTTGCGATAAATTTAGTTTTACGCAAAGCACCAAAACGCATGAAATCTGTCGTTGAAGTCATCAGAAACGACAAAGAGATTGTAATTCAAAAACCTAAGAAAGATAAATGGACACCTAAACATCTTGAAAACATTAAAAATTTTCATCTCTTAGTCAAAGATTTCAAAATAACAGAAAACTGTACTAATTGTCAGAAATGTGTTAGAATCTGTCCTGTTGGCAATATCAGAAATGAAAATGGAAGCATAGTTTTTGACGATAAATGTGTTGCTTGTTTGAGTTGTTATCATCGTTGTCCCGAAAAAGCTATTGTTTATAAAAATAAACGTAAAAAAGACAAATATATCAATCCTAATATTTTAGAAAAAAATATTGGTGCTGATCAAGTTTAATAACGAAATTAAATAAACTATTTATAATTATGAGAATTCGCAATCTATTAATTTTTCTTTTGCTCTTTCTTTCTGTAGGAGCTTTATTTGGCGGAGGTGCTTTTTTAATTTTCCCCGAAGGGTGGATGGAAATGACACCTGAATTAATGCTACAACATTCGCCTTTTAAAAACTTTCTAATACCCGGATTGATTTTGTTTACAGTACTTGGTTTGATGCCAATTTTTGTTGTATGGGGATTAATAAAACGTAAAAAATGCAAAATAGCACAATTGGTAAATATATATCCCGACATGCATTGGTCTTGGTCTTGGACGGTTTATACAGCTTTTGCTCTTATTATTTGGATTTATATGCAAGTCTATTTTTTACAAGGTTTTCACTGGCTACATTTTTTCTATTTTTTCTATGGTGTTTTAATCTTAGTAGTAGCACTATTAAAGCCCTTAAGACAGCAATATTCTGTAAAAAATAAATCCTAAAAAAATACAAAAATACATTTTACAATTTGGGAATATTATGTTGCAAATCCCAATATAATTGTAACCGTATTGTAACATTGTCGTAATCATTTTTTTTCGTAGAATTAATTATTTTTGTAAAATAACTAGTAATTAAATTATCATATATTATGACTGCAAATAAATGTAACAATAAAGGGAAGAAAACAATTAGTATGGTAGCCCTATTTGGTGTTTTAATTGTGTTGATTGGTTTTGTTTTGCTTGCTTTCAATGTTGGTTGGTTAAATCCCGCATGCAAACCTATTGTTTTTTCTTGGCCCATGCTTTTAATTTTACTGGCAGTAATAGGTTATGTGAAAAGGCAAATTATGTTTCCCACCATTTTATTATTATTTGGAGCATTTTTCCTTTTGCCACGTATAGAAAATGTTTATCCAGGATTTTTGGGTATCGATAGTAAAGATTTTACATCTCAATTTTGGCCCTTTTTACTGATAGTTGTTGGTATAATGATTATCATTGGATTTTTCATTAATAGAAAAAAAAACAGAACTTCATTAAAAGGTCATAGGGTTGATATTCAGGGAAATACGTCTAAAACAGGTGGCTGGATAGCAAAAGATATAGTTTTTGGTGGCAGTACCGAGAGTATTTTTACTGAGCCTGTGTTAAATGGTGGAGATATAGATATTGTTTTTGGTGGATTAGTTATTGATTTACGAAAAACTACTTTACCAGACACCACTGTTTATCTTGATATCGATATTGTTTTTGGAGGGATAACACTTTATGTTCCAGAAGACTGGTGTGTGCAGTCTAATTTAGATTCTGTTTTTGGCGGTTACAGCGATAAACGTATGAATACACCTGTTGTAGAATGTGAAAGCAATAGTAAACTTGTTTTACGAGGCTCTCTTGTATTTTCTGGTTGTACAATTCAGTAGATTTTGTTGTAAAATTTAAAAAAACAAACAAAATAATACATAAATATCATTCGTTATATACTGACAATAAATAGAAAAAATGACAAGATTAATAACAACTACTAAATAAGGTTGGAATGATTGCTATAATTTTACTTTTATTTCTATTAGGAGGTGTTGTAGGGTTGATATTTATCGTACGACTAATTTATATTCATTATTTTAAAAACAAAAATAATATGGAAACAACTAAAACTAAATTTACACAAACACTAACGTTTAAGGGAATTATAATTGCTTTTTTGATTCTTATTTTACTTATTCCAGGTACTATGATTCAGAATCTGATAAAAGAGCGTCAAGAACGAAGCCGTGAAACTATTCAAAAAATTAACGATAAATGGAGTCGTTCGCAAACCTTGTGTGCGCCGTTGTTACTTGTTCCTTATACAACAACAAAACTCGATAGCGATAAGAAACCATTTAACGAAGAACATATACTTTATATTACACCTAAAGAGTTGAAAATTAATGCTTCGCTAACACCAGTTGAAAAATATTATGGTATCTATAAAGCTATTCTCTATAAAAGTGATATTCATTTTGAAGGTAATTTCTCAGAACTTTCTAAAATAAAAATTGAAAATAGTGAACTTCACTTCGATAAAGCTCAAATTGCTATTGGACTAACTGATTTAAGAGGCGTTGTGCAAAGTCCAGAATTTAAAATTAATGAAGAATTGTATGAAACAACTGTTGGAATGGTTAACTTATTTTCATATACAGACGACATATATGTAGAAGAAAACAGATATGATTTAGAAGGTTTCTATACAATTTCAAGTAAAACACTAGTTGTCAACCTTAATGAAACGACAATTAATGACAGTATAAGTGAGATTTACAATTTTGACTGGACATTAAAATTAAATGGCAGTAGTTCTATCAATTTTATTCCAATTGGACAAAATACAGTTGTTACAATTGATGGGGAATGGGCTTCTCCATCGTTTATTGGCAATTTTTCTCCAGAGTCAACTGTTGAAAAGGATAAATTTAGTGCAACTTGGAATATTTTAAGTTTTAATCGCGATATTCCAGAGATGTGGTCTGATGATAGCTTTAGTGAATTGCAGGCAAATTCTTTCGGTGTAAATCTTATTGAAACCGTTGACCATTATCAACAAAATATGCGTTCTGCAAAATATGCATTAATGTTTATTGCACTAACTTTTATTGTTTTCTTTTTTGCAGAAATAATAACAAAAAAATCAATTCAATTTTTCCAATATCTATTAGTCGGTATCGCTTTGATTTTGTTTTACAGTTTATTGCTTTCACTTTCAGAACAAATTGGATTTGCATTGGCATACTTGATTGCAAGTGCTACAACAGTGTTAATGATTACAATTTATTTTTATTCTTTATTAAAACAAAAAATTGCTACCTTAATACTTAGCGTAGTTATGATTATTCTCTACGGTTTTCTATACGTCATTTTACAGGTTGAAGATTTTGCACTACTCTTTGGTAGCATTTTCTTATTTGTGATATTGGGTGTTATAATGTTTGTTTCAAACAAAATAAAAATCGGAAAAAAAGTTTCTGACGAATTATAAGAAAATTCTACATATAACAATAAATAAAACAAAAAATCGCCAATTTTATTTGTGTTGTGTTACGAATGTTGTAAATTTGTTTTGTAAATTAGATGTTAGCATTTATTTTTAAAAAGACAAAATTGCAAAATGATAATCAACAATAGAGAATTTAAATACAAGAAAGACGCTTTAGACTATTTCAAAAATATTTTAAACTCATATAAGCCGAAACAAATTGTTAATGAAAACGATTTTAAAGATTTAGTCGGATTGATTGAGCATCATCCAGATAAAGACGAAAAAATCGGATGTGGAATTGAAAAAATTCAGGTAATTGAAATTAGATATAAAACTAAAGGTTTTGAAATAATAAGAAAGGATGGGACAACGTCTGTATTTTCATATCGAAAGTGCATTAATGGAAAGCCAAATCCTCTTGCAAAATTTCGTGAAACTTGTCGAGAAACAGTTAGCGAAGATTTAAGAAATGTAAAATTGTTTTATTTTAAAAAGTTTTCATCGAAGGGTAAAGTAAAATGTCAAGAAACAGGAGAACTATGCAAATGGAAAGAATTAAATGTTGACCACAGATTACCAAATACATTTTCGGTAATCGTTGATAGATTTATAGAAGTGCACAAAATTGATATAAATACTGTTCAGTACACTGAGGTTAAGGACGGTGTTTATCATTTCACTAATGTTGAGCTTGCAAATCGCTTTAAGAAATATCATAAGGAAAAAGCTAATTTAAGATTGGTGAAGAAAACAAAAAACTTAGGACGTTCTTATCAAGCCAAAATTAAAAGACAAAAAAAGGATTTAACAATAGATTGATAAAATAAAAACGAATGCAACACAAAGTATAAGTTGTTGTGTATCGGGCAATGCAAAATATATAACTCACAGATTTTACTATTTTAATTTTCGTATCACAATCGTATGTTTTCAGCTCATTTCGTATCGTTTTTCCAAATCAAATTCCTAAAAGTCCTCGAATTTTGAAAGTTTTAGGAATTTTGTTTATATTTTCTAAATTTTAGCGTGCATAGTTATGCACTATTTCTCTTAAAATCAGATTTTCAACTTTTGACCCAAGGCATTTTGGAAGTGTTCAAATGTTATCGGGTGTAGAGCGATTCCAATATCGGGTGTTGAGCGTAGTCGAAACACCGAAATTCAAAATTCTTTCAACTTTCAACTTTTAACTTTTAACTTTTAACTTTTAACTGATTTTGTCCCTTTTGTGTCTTTTGTGGTTTAAAACTAACCCATGCGAGTAGAGTGAGCTTGCGAACTCTGCGAAGCAATAGATGCGTCAGCCACTTTACCTTCGGTGAGCTCGTAAACTCGGTTCAACTTTTAACTTTCAACTTTCAACTTTTAACTGACTTATCTCTCTTTTATTAAATAAATATAGGTAGGAAAATGGTCACTATACCCACCCATATATGTGTCGCCAACGTAAGTACGCCAAGGATATCCTTTAAAGCGACCTTCTTTTTGCATTAAATAAGGCTTGT
>Ga0255345_1007470_pt1 | contig 10212 bp, 10 predicted proteins | sample wastewater_treat_6_FD_192415 | JGI IMG/M metagenome (GOLD analysis project Ga0255345, IMG submission 192415) | Wastewater microbial communities from Lulu Island WWTP, Vancouver, Canada - plant20 | ecosystem: Engineered > WWTP > Wastewater > Unclassified | place: Canada: Vancouver, British... | reverse complement strand
TATTACAGTTAAAACAGTTAATAAAGCCCCTAATCCCTCTGGAACCATTAAAAATGGAAATATAATGAAAACCAATTACATCTCCTATGCCAAGGATATTCAAAAATTCATAAACACCAACGGACGCGCACCAAACTTCGTATCAACTAATCTAGGGAATATGCAATTTAAATACATAGTTTACATGTATAGCCAAGTTGTAAACTTCTACGTATCCAAAAACAGGCTACCAAATTACGTGAATCTAGATGCAAGTAGTTCCAGTAACCAACAGAACCCCCCTATTAACGTGATTACCATTGCTCAGTTGGGTACAGCGGCAGCATCTGTGTGTAATTACTATGAAACCCACTCCAAGCAATTACCATCCAGCCTAACAATCAACGGTGTAAACTACAACATTGCACAGCTACTCTATCTACTTACAACAGCCACAATCAATATGGAAACAAACAACTTAAAGCCTATTACAGTTAAAACAGTTAATAAAGCCCCTAATCCCTCTGGAACCATTAAAAATGGAAATATAATGAAAACCAATTACATCTCCTATGCCAAGGATATTCAAAAATTCATAAACACCAACGGACGCTCTCCTAACTTCATATCTACTAACTTGGGGAAAATGCAATTTAAATACATAGTTTACATGTATAGCCAAGTTGTAAACTTCTACATATCCAAAAATAGGCTACCAAATTACGTTACTATGAGTAAATAATTAATATAATCCCTTATTTTTTCATTAAACATTTTTTAAAGCATTTACATAAAAATTATGGCAACATGCTTATATATTCAAGTTAGATAAATCAAATTTGGAGCATTTTAGGTGAAACCATGAATCAAGATGATAGAATCATAGATAGAGAAAAACCGATTAAAACCCATTGGAACACTGTTTGGAAAGAAACAGTTCTAAAGATGCCCCATAAGGATGATTCTAAATCCTGGGATAATATTGCCCCAAAATTCAATCAGTGGATGGAAAAAGATGATTATCCCAGAGAATTGGTTAGTAAGATAAAAATAGAAGAAGGAGACACTGTTTTCGATATTGGTTGTGGAAACGGTGCAATTACCATTCCCCTGGCAAAGAAAGCTAAATCAGTCACTGCACTAGATAGTTCCGTGAAGATGTTAGATATTCTAAAAGAAAAGGCAACCGCAGAAAAATTGACCAACATAAAAATACTCAATGAACGGATCGAAGATGTCAAAACCTCTGAAATCGGTCCCCACGAAGTTGTGTTGGCTTCACGATCCCTTAACGGCATCCCTGATATTCAAAAAGAACTGGAAAAAATTAATGAAATTTCCCAAAAACATGTCTACCTAACCCTCTGGGGAGAAGGTAACCGTGAATTTGAAAACGAGATTTCCAAGCTCCTGAGAAGGGAAACCCACAAACATCCCCACTACACAATCGTATTAAATATCCTCCAGGAAATGGGTATACTGGCAAATGCAGTACCCCTTGAATCAGATACCCGAAATTTCTATTCTAATATGGAAGAAGCCCTTGATAGAATCGAATGGAGAGTAGGGGAAATGAATGAAGATGAAAAAGTCCTGGTTAAAAAACATCTTTCCAAAGTAATGGTTAAAGAACCTGATGGCGGCTTCTCCTATTCCCAAAGTAACTCTAAATGGATTTTAGTCTCGTGGGCAAAAAATAAAATCTAAGTACTCATATATAATTTGATGGTGATCTAAGTTGGATGAAATAATTGCAAAAATTGACGACCTTGAAATGTTAGACCAAATTGAGAAAATTATTCCCTTCCATGGCTATCTAAGTACTGGGGCATTTATTGGGCTGCAAATGCTGCAGATAGCCCGGAAATTATTAGATATCAAGGAAGATGACAAGGTTTATGTTACATGTGAAACATTTAACTGTCTGCCAGACCCGTTCCAGATATTATGCGGATGTACAGTGGGAAATAAAGGTCTGAAAATGCTTGATTATGATAAGATGGCAGTGACCATTAACAAGGCAGCTGAACCAGGAGCAAAAAGTGTTAAAGCAGTGCGGATAATCCTGGATCCTGAAAAAACTGTGAATTATCCAGTTTTCCATGCATGGTATATGAATGAAAGAAAAATTTCCCATGAAGAGGCAATTTCCGAGCTCATTAAAGCGGGTGAGGATGTTTACACATGGAAATTTGTAGATATGCCAGTACCTGTGAAAAACAAAAAAGATGTGGCTATCTGTAAGGATTGTGGTGAGTCCTATGTCCGATACGATGATGAAGACCTCTGTAAAGGTTGTTATTCATCTGATTAAATATTCTGATCCTGTTGCTATAATCTACGATTATTAACGAGTTTTATTTTATATAATAAAATCTACAATTCCATTACTGTATATATTTACATAAATTTTGATAGTTTACGTAAATATTGTCTAATATCTTTTTTTTATTTATAAAATTAAATGGAAGGATTATTATTCTTCAGTATTATAATCGAAACGTATTTAATACCACTTCGCACATTATTAAATTAAACATTTAGGAGGATTAAGTTATGAATAATAAAGCGATTGCAGCGATGGTTATCATAGTAATTGCAGTTGTTGCTATTGGTGTTTACGGATACACATCTTTTGTATCTCCTACTTCACAAAATGGTACCTTGACCATAATGGCAGCTTCCAGTCTTTCCAATTCCATGAACGCTACTGCTGCAGAATTTGAAAAACGACACCCCAATGTCAAAGTACAGATACAATATGGCGGTAGTGGTGATTTAATTAGCCAGATAACCCAGCTGAACAAAAAGCCAGATATAATGGCATCAGCCGATTATGGTCTTATTGATAAGAGTTTAATGCCAGATTTTACCACTTGGAACCTGAAGTATGCGAAAAACGAAATGGTAATAGCTTACACAGACCAAAGTACTAACGCTAGCCAGATAAACGCTGACAACTGGTATCAAATATTGGCACAAGATGATGTAAAATTCGGAATAGCTGATCCAAATTCTGCACCTGCAGGATATCGTGCGGTGATGATGATGCAGCTTGCAAATAAACATTACAATAATGACACCATATTTGAAACCTTGATTGAGTCCAACACAGCCATCACCTCAGAAGCCAATGGTACAGGTTTCGTCATAAACAGTCCCAACAACTTGGCCCCAACAGACAAGGTAACATCAAGACCAAATGTGAGGGATACACTGACCCTGTTAGAGTCAGGTTCTGTTGACTACGTATTTGTGTACAAAAGTGATGCCCAGCAAGCTGGAGGTAATATTAAATATCTGGAACTCCCTGATGAACTTAAACTTTCAGACACTCAATTTGAACCAGACTATAAAACTATACAGTTGATACAGTTCAGTGATTTAGAAGGTAGCAATAAAACTAAGACAATCACCCTGACACCAATCGTTTATGGGATCACCATTCTAACCGATGCTGCAGAGAATGACCTAGCAATTGAATTCATGGAACTCTTACTCAGCAATGAAGGTAACACCATATCACAGGATAACTTTATTGATCCATTAGTACCAGCAGTTCCTACCACTGATTCAGCAGGTATTCCTAATCAGCTTAATCAATATATTACATCATAGCCTGATTTAAAACCTTATTCCTTCTTTTTTTTATTTTTTTAGAAAAACGTAGAACATTTATATGAATGTCGAACTAATTTTTTAACGATTGATATGAGAAAGCTAGATTATACCACCATTTTCTTTATTTTAATGGGATCTTTCCTATTCTTCTTTGTCTTAATCCCCATTGTTAATCTCATTGTATCTGCAAATCCTGAGGTGCTTTTAAGCAACTTGCAGGACCAGGAAGTGGTAAGTGCCTTGTTCCTTAGTATTTATTGTGCACTGGCAGCAACAATCATTGCCCTTTTATGTGGAGTGCCACTAGCTTACCTCCTGGCCAGGGATGATTTCTGGGGAAAGGGATTTGTTGAATCTGTAATTGACGTACCACTGGTAATTCCCCACACCGTCACTGGTATAATCCTTTTATTGGTTTTTAATCCTGGCGGAATTTTTGGAGCGCCACTTTCACATATAGGTCTTACATTCAACGACGCTATTCCAGGGATAATTGTGGCCATGCTTTTTGCCAGTTCTCCCTTTGTAGTGAACTCGTCCCGAGAAGGATTTGAAAGCGTTGACCCCAGGATGGAAAAAGTCGCGCGAACCTTAGGTTCGGGGTCCTTGAAAACTTTTTTTATAATAACGCTACCATTAGCTTTGAGGAATGTAGTGGTTGGGTCCATAATGTGCTGGGCCAGGGCCATAAGCGAATTCGGAGCAATTGTAATTTTGGCATATTATCCAACTACTGCTCCCATACTCATCTACAGGCGATTTGTAGATTTTGGTCTAACAGAATCTATACCAGTAGCCGTTCTATTAATATCAGTATGTTTAATTCTTTTCTTAATAGTCAGATTACTCATCAGTGGGTGGAAAACTTATGATAAAGATTGAAAACCTGTGTAGGGACTGGAATGAATTTCAGATAGATCATGTTAACCTCGATATTAAAACGGGTGAATATTTCGTTATTCTAGGCCCTAGTGGTTCAGGTAAGACTCTGCTTTTAGAGCTAATTGCGGGGATCTGGCAGGTTGACTCCGGAGACATCTACATGGATGGTGAAAATGTGACATGGACTCCCCTGGAGAAGAGGGGTGTGGGATTTGTATACCAGAATTACATGTTGTTCCCCCATAAGACTGTATTTGAAAACATCGCCTTCGGACTTAACATGAGGAAAGTAGATAAAAAGGAGGTTAAGGAGAGGGTAGATAATATGATGAAACTTTTAAGTATCGATCATCTGGCGCATCGCTTGCCAAGGACTTTAAGTGGTGGTGAACAGCAGCGTACTGCGTTAGCCCGGGCATTGATAATAAATCCAAGGGTTTTACTTATGGACGAACCCTTGAGTGCCCTGGATAGGAAAACCAGAGACGGTTTAACCCATGAGATGAAAGAACTTCACCAGAAATTTAATATAACCATGATTCATGTTACCCACAATTTCGATGAGGCCCTGTCACTAGCAGATCGTATCGCAATCATGAAGGAAGGGAAGATTTCACAAGTGGGCGATACCACTGAAATCTTCAGGCATCCCAAGGACAAATTTGTGGCGGATTTCGTTGGGGTGGAGAACATAATTAAAGGTGTGGCCAGTAAATATAGGGAAAAATTGACCGTGATAGACACCGAGAACATATCCATCTACACCACCGAACAAATAGTGGGACCGGTCCATGTAACTGTACGACCTGAAGATATTATATTGTCCAATAAGAAGGTTGAAACAAGTGCCAGGAATGTTTTTGAAGGAAAAATTACTGAAATAAGTGATAATGGGGCAATAATTAAATTAACTATTGATGTTGGAGAACCTATCATAGTGTTTTTAACTCGCCAATCTTTTATTGATATGGAACTGAATATTGGAAGTCATGTCTGGACATATTTTAAGGCAACTGCTGTACATGCATTCTGATGCAGGATTTCAAATTTACAATAATCCCACCTAAAACATTTAAAAACTAAAAAATATAGAATTAAATGTGTAGGAAATAGTAGTCAGGAGGCCGTATCGTGAACAGATCAAAAGACGGGCCACAGTATCGTTTGAAATTTAATGATAACATAATATTGATTGACAAAAAAAAGTTTACCCTTTTAAAATTCATAGATGAATGTAATTCAATAACTCAAGCATCTAAACAGGCAGGAATTCCTTACCGTAGTGCCTTGAAATATATTGAAGAACTGGAAAAAGAACTTAACCGTATCATTGTATCTACCCAGAGGGGTGGAAAAGGTGGGGGCGGAGAAAGCAAACTCACGAGTGATGGTAAAGCTATTCTTAAAGAGTATAGAAAAGTAGAAAGTATACTTAAAATGCATGCTGATGTTAACGAAATTGAAGCTAACATCAAAGAAATAGACTACAAAAATAAAATTGCCATCATGTATTTAAATGATGAGAAAATTATTCTACCAGTCCGGGGAGATTTTGAAGTTGGTGACCGTGTCCTGGTGCTGATAAGCCCTGAAGATATCTTTGTTATGCTGGAACCCCAGGAATCCAGTGTTAGGAATATTATCCCTGGAAAAATCGTAAAAATGGAGCTTAAGGATCATTTAGTGCGTTTAACTGTAGATATCGGGAAACACAATCTATTAGCTGATGTCACAGAGTATGCCCGTGAACAATTAAACCTAACCCTGGGTAAAGATGTTTACATCGGTTTTAAAGCAGCTGCTCTGGCAATGGTTAAAATATAAATCTGATTAAAAATAGGGTTTATTTTTAATAAAAAATGATTTAATTAAATAAACTTATTAATTAATTTTTTAAATTAATTAAATTTAAATTACACATTCACCCCATCTCAGGGTCGCAAGCTTCGATGGTGATGATGGTGGAATCTTCAGCACCTCTGGATATATGTCTTAGTTCAATTAAATCGTCCTTTATTTCTTCCATATCCAGTTCTACACTATTTCCCAGTTCACTTTCAACCTGAACTATTACTCTACAGCTTTTTCTATCTTCGCAGTCATATTCTTCCACGTTTACTACTTCCCCCGGGGTGAATACCCGGTGGTATGATAGTTCAAGAGTGTCAAATCTCTTCACGTTGGTTCTAATGTATTCGACTGCCTCATCACAGTCCATGGTCATTCTTTTCTCCATAATAAATCCTCTAACTATAATTTTATTATTGATTACATTAATTTAATTATTTATTTAAATCTATTCTTAAGCTTCAACAGTTATTACAATAGATTTTTCATCCTGTTTATGTCGTATTTCCAGGATATCATCCTTTATCTTCACTAAATCTAACTGGATAGTATCGTTTACCAGTTCACCGTTGAGCTGCATCATCAAATTTAAACTTTCTATCTCGCCTTTCTCTTCTATATCAATATCCAGTACTTCACCTGGAAGATATATCCTGTTGAATGAGATTTCTATGGTATCGTAGGTATTTACGTTATTTTTCACGTAGTTTAATGCATCATCACAACTAAGGCTAATTTCTTCTTCCATGTTATCATCGCCGTCGAATCTTTGCTTTAGAAATTTTTTTGATATGAAATAATTTCTCCTTTGATATGAAATAATAATTTCATTATAATAATTAGTTTGATATGATAAAAACTTAATCTATAAAAAAAATGGGGTTGAATCTTTTTGAATCTAAAAAAAATAAAAAAATGGGATAAAGGATTCTTTTTAACTTAGAGATGGTGTCTGTTTTTCTCTGCGTTAAGTAATAAAGATCCTTTTCCGTTTACTCCGATGTCACCAATGTATTTGATATATTTACCTGTGAACTCTCTGCCTTCAACAACTGGGTCGTTTACTATTCCATCTAGTTCGAAACCTTCCAGTAGTCTTTCCAGTCTTCCGTTTACGACTATAGCGCCGTTTTTCATCTGACCGCCTGGCCATCGGGTAACGTCGCCATCAATCTGGATGAAACCTTTTGTCATGTGGATACCGGCCAGTATATCGCAGTTTCCATGGACATGTATTTCACCGCCAGACATTGCATCGGCGAGCTGTTTACCGGCATTTCCATAGATGGTTATTTTACCTCCGCTCATACCTCTCCATTCACCAATATAAGAGGTACCTGCGTATTCTCGGACATTGCCCTTGATAGTAATTTCTCCGCCTTTCATTTCCCTACCAGCGTAGCTTTCGGCATTACCATTTATGGTTAAAGAACCTCCAGTCATTTCTGCACCGGCCTGTAAATCTGCATCTCCATTTACTATGATTTCACCGGCACCCATTTTACATCCGATATATTTAACTCTGCCAGCGTCTCCATCAATAGTTAATTTTACCTCTTCTGGTGACTCGGCTTCCCCTTCCACTTCAATCTCGTAGTAGTCAGTTAATGGAAACCTGGTGTTACCTACAGGTACTTCATATCTTTCAAAGTCTTCCTTACTCCAGCCATATATTTCATCTGGAATTAATTCATCGAATTCCAGGGCGATGCTGGAGAATTTTTTTGGAGTTAAGGTTATTTGTTTCATAGTTAACACCTCTATTTACTTGCATTTACCTTATATACGGTTGAAGGCTCTGCGTAGTGGTCATGTACTATATAGTTTTCGAATTTCACGGTGTAGTACTTGTTGAACATGGGCATGATTTGTTCAAGAATCCTTTTCTCTTGATCTTCAAAGCCCTGTACTTCTGTATGTACGTGATTACTGGAGACTACTTTAACGACTTCACCATCTTTGACCAGTATTTCACCATCTTTTATGGTGTATAACGCATTGCTGAATGCATTTTCCACTGCTGCGGCGTTTACTGTTGGATCGAAATTGTTTGGTTCCAGGTCATAGACTGCTATGTCTGCCAGAGATCCCACACTTAGATTTCCTCTGTCTTCAAATCCATATATTTTGGATGGGGCTGCTCTGGTGATGGTAGCAATGTCGTAGAAGTCGTACTCCCGGTCGAGTGTGGCTAATGCTGATTTTTTAGCTGCCCAGCCGTGTACTTCTTTATTGTCCATCATTTCCATCCTTCTTTTATTGCTCATCAGCCAGGATATAACTCTTGGATATCTTATGAATGGACCTGCATTTGGACTGTCAGTGGTTAAGGCTACCTGCCATGGATTTTCAACCATAAGGGCTAATTCAAGTCCAATCGCCCATTGAAGTGAATGGACAGGGTTTCTGCCTGAATATATGAATGGAACTAGTCCGGATGCTGTTTCCAGTTCGATATCTTTGTTTGCCCATTTCAGGCCGGTGAGTTCATAGAGATCGTATTCCATTGGTCCGTCGGCAGTCATGGTGGTAGTTTCATCAAGTGTAACAGCTCCAAGGTCCATGGTTACATGATCATTTTTATTTATGTAATCGGCTACTGGTTGAGCTCCTGATGTAACATCTCTCCAGCTGGTTCCTTCATAACAGTGGAACTGTGCATGGGTTAGATGGATAGTCTGGTTTCTGTATTCACTGTTTTTCTTGATATCTTTCATACAGTCTATGGTGTTTATTGTTGTTGGGAAGTTTCCAGGGTGTCCTAGATCATTGGGGTGTACATGTATGGAGTGTGGTAATCCTAACATTTCGTTTGCTTGTGCTAATGCTCTGATGACTTCTCTGGCGGTTACATCCCAGTATGGGGCTGGATCATCAATACCATGAACATTTCCTCCCCATCCCCATGCTTCACTTCCGCAGGGGTTCACAATTTTAACACCGTATCCTTTGGTTATTTTTAACCATGCTGAAACAAATGCAGCTAAATCCTCTATGTTGCCTTCTTTGGCAAATTGCATTACAAACCAGTTGTTACCAAATAATGTCAGTGGCGGGATGTCAATGTTGGGTATGGCGATTATTTCTTCGTGGGTATGTTTTGCCTCTAATGGTGGTACAGCTGCTTCTACTACTGTTCCGTAACCCATCCTTGAGAATCTATATCCAGTTGCTGGACAACTAGGTATTGAAAATCCAGTTTCTGCCCGGGTTATGTCTGTTTTAGGTTTAACACCTTTCCTTTCATCTTCAGGTCTGTATAATCTCCCAACACATAATTTAGGACCGGCAAGATGGCAGTGTACATCTACACCTGCTGGCATAACCAGTTTATCTGTAACATCCAATATTTTGGCACTGTAGGATACGCTGTTAACTATTTTACCATCCCTGAACATTACGTCCTTTTTTTCTCCATTTATTTCATTGACTGGATCATATACTATACCATTTTTGAGTATGTATTCCATGAGATCACCTTATTTACTTGCTTCCTTAATGTTTTTAACTCTCTGGAGTAATTCATTCACGATCCATTCATCTTCTCTACAGGTTTCCGGTGGATCTATTGCTTTTTTCATGTAAAGTGGGACTGAATCCATTCGATAACTGGTTCCTGCTGTTTCCACCCCTATAAAGGTTCCTGGTAATACAACATCTGCCATCTCAGTTGATGGTCCCCAGTGTATATCAATCTGTATAACAGGTATATTTGCCAGGTGCGCTAAAGCCCCACCTGGGAAGTGTGCGCCGGGGTCGGCTGCAATTACCATAAATACATCACATTCTCTCCTGTTTAATAGGTCGATGGTGGTGGTTTCTCCTATCATGTATCGTGGGTATCCTCGGCTAAAATCAACTCCATAAGGGAATCCCATTTCA
>Ga0255345_1007453_pt1 | contig 10229 bp, 10 predicted proteins | sample wastewater_treat_6_FD_192415 | JGI IMG/M metagenome (GOLD analysis project Ga0255345, IMG submission 192415) | Wastewater microbial communities from Lulu Island WWTP, Vancouver, Canada - plant20 | ecosystem: Engineered > WWTP > Wastewater > Unclassified | place: Canada: Vancouver, British... | reverse complement strand
TGAGACTAAACGCTTATGGCAGGTTTCTTTGCTATAATCAAGCGTTGATTCCGCTTGTTTTTAATCCTTCAAATTAGTACATTTGTGGCAGACAACCAAGGAGATAGAATGCGAGTATTAGTAACTGGAGCCGCTGGTTATATCGGTTCGGTGCTGGTGAGGCAGTTGCTGGCCGGCGGACATGAAGTTATCGGAGTTGATTCACTGATGTTCGGCGGAGAGTCTTTGATCGGTGTTTACAATGATCCGGGATTTTCTTTTTACAAGGCTGACATCCGTGACCTGGGCCAAATGACGAAGATCCTGGAACAAGCCGAGGCGGTGGTTCATTTGGCAGCCATAGTTGGAGACCCCGCTTGCGCCAAACAACCGGAGCTTGCCAAATCAACTAACTGGGAGGGCTCGAAAGGCCTGCTGGAAGCTGCGCAGAAGCAAGAGAATATTAAGCGTTTTATCTTCGCTTCCACCTGCAGCAATTATGGGAAAATGCAGGGTGACGGCTATATTGATGAAGAATCCCCCCTGAATCCAATATCCCTCTACGCGGAGCTGAAAGTCAAGTTTGAACAGTTGTTGTTGAGCCAGGCCCATCGCTCAAGTTTGACGGCTACGGCCCTGCGTTTTGCTACCGTTTACGGTTTATCCCCGCGCATCAGGTTTGACCTCACAGTTAATGAGTTTACCCGGGATGTGGCCCTGGGCCGCGAGCTGCTGATCTTTGGTGAGCAGTTCTGGCGTCCCTATTGCCATGTGGAGGATTTAGCCCGGGCTTGCGTGACCGTGCTGGAAGCCAGGCCGGAGGCTGTGAATGGCAAGGTATTCAATGTGGGGGATACCAAAGAAAACTACCAGAAAAAGATGCTTGCCGAGGAACTGCAGAAACTGGTTCCGAACATGGTAGTGAAATATGTTCCCAAAGATGAAGATCCGCGCGATTACAGGGTTTCTTTTGACAAGATCAGATCTGAATTGGGCTTCCAGATTACAAAGACGGTACCGGACGGAATGAGAGAAATCATTCGGATTCTCTCGGATGGTATCATAAGCGATCCGGATAGTCCGAAATATAAGAACATCTGACCAAGCACAAATAGCCACAAGTGACAGGTCTGGGAGTTCCTTACTTAAGCGATATGATTTGTGTTCATTAGTGGAGGTAGCTTTTCATGAATATTCCACATATTATTGACTTCATCCGGTCTCTGTATCCCGACCGGGACTTCATCCCCCTCCATGAGCCACACTTTGGCGGGAACGAGAAGAAGTATCTTGAAGATTGCATCGACAGCACCTTCGTCTCTTCAGTGGGGAAATATGTTGACCGCTTTGAGGAGATGATCCGTGAATTCACCGGCGCGAAATGTGCGGTGGCGACGGTTAACGGCACCGCGGCGTTGCATATCGCCCTGCTGCTGGCTGGAGTGCAGAGAAATGACCTCGTCATCACTCAACCCCTCACCTTCATCGCCACCTGCAACGCGATCTCCTATTGCGGCGCCGAACCCGTGTTCATCGATATCGACAGGCAGACTCTGGGCCTTTCCGCGGACGCTTTGGAAGTCTGGCTTGCAGCCAATTCTGTCCTTGAGGGGGAAAGCTGCTATCACATTGGCAGCAAGCAAAGACTGGCGGCCTGCGTGCCCATGCACACTTTCGGACATCCCTGCCAGATTGACAGGATAGTTGAGATCTGCGAACGCTACTATATTCCTGTGGTGGAGGACTCAGCCGAGTCTATAGGCAGCTATTACAAGGGCAGGCACACGGGCACTTTTGGTAAGCTGGGCATATTCAGTTTCAACGGCAACAAAACCATCACCACCGGCGGCGGCGGTATGATCGTTACCAATGATGATGAACTGGGTAAGCTGGCCAAACACATCACTACCACTGCCAAGGTACCCCATCCCTGGGAGTTCGTGCACGACATGACCGGCTATAATTACCGCCTGCCCAATGTCAATGCCGCCCTTGGCTGCGCCCAAATGGAGAAGCTTCCTCAAATCCTGGCCAACAAAAGGGAAACAGCCCGGCTTTATCAGGAATTCTTTGCCAGTCTGGATGGCATCACTTATGTTTCTGAACCCAGAGACTGCGTCTCGAACTACTGGCTGAACGTGATCCTGTTCAATGATCGCGAAGCCAGAAACGGGTTTTTACAGCAAAGCAATACCAGCAAGGTTATGACCAGACCCGCCTGGACCCTGATGAACAAACTGGCCATGTTCAGCAAGGCAATTTCCGGAAATTTGGAAATATCAGAGGAAATAGAGGCTTGTTTAGTCAATATTCCCAGTAGTGTGAGGAAATAATGAAAAAAACAATTCGAGTTTATCTGCGGTCTTTTGAACCGGAGGATCACGTTCTTCTGCACAAATGGCGAAATGACCCTGAAATAGGCCGTTTTTTCAGCGGGACGCGGCTATTCACATCAACTCTCAACGAACAGAAATGGGTGGAAGAACGGATTTTTGACAAAGTCAATGTCAGCTGCGCAATCTGCCTGAAGGAAACCGACGAGTTCATCGGCTGCGTATTCCTGAATTCGATCGATAACCTTAACCGGTCTGGACACTGTCCAACTTTTATCGGTGCCAAAGAACACTGGGGCAAGGGCTACGCGACTGAGGCCAGGATACTGATACTCTATCACGCCTTTTACGATAAAGGCCTGGAAAGAATCTGGGCGCATGTGCATGAAGACAATCCCGGTTCGTTACGTATGCATGAGAAATGTGGTTATAAGCGAGAAGGAGTATTGAGGCGGGCGTCATATGTAAGCGGTGAATACAAAAATTTTGTGGTGTTGTCCATTCTGCGGGATGAGTTCGAGTCGGTGGTCCAAGACTACGATATTTAGGGTAAAGAATTTTGATCAAATCCGGTATCGACAATACGCAAACGAGCCAGAAATGGAGGGAACTCTGGTCTTTACTTGGAGATATTGCTTCGCCATTTTTCTCAGAAGGGTATTACAGAGCCAGCCAATCTATTGAAAATGCAAGAGTAGAGTGTTTCTGGGCTTATCAGGACGAGAGCAACTTCCTTTTTTATCCCTATCTGATCAAGAGCGTCAATGCCTTGGGCTACGATCTGGACGACCAGTATTTCGATGTGTCCGGAGCCTATGGTTACAACGGGCCTTTGGGTGTGGCGGAAGACCAGAAGTTCCTGAGCGAATACAACTCCAGGCTGGCGGAACATTTCCAGCAGAAAAATGTGGTCACTGAGTTTGTGCGTTACTGCCCCATCACCAACAACCGCAGGTTTCACAGCTATACTGAGCAGCTTGATGTTCTCGACAACGTCTATATCGACCTGTCCGCAGGTGTGGATGTTGTATGGCAGGATTCATTTGAATACCGGGTGAGAAAAACGATCCGCAAGGGCGCGTCCTACGACCTGCAGACCCACATCCTTACGGGTGATGAGATCAAGCGGTCTGATCTGGAGAGCTTTTATCAGATCTACACCAGCACCATGCAAAGGAATGACGCGGACAGTTTCTATTTTTTTGATATGGATTTTTTTCTCTCGCTGCATGAAAACATGGGACAGATGCTGGTGCTGACGCTTACCTATATGGAAGGAAAGGCTATCACGACGGAGTTGGTGCTCACCGGCGGGAAACTGGCTTTCGCATTTCTAGGCGGAACTTTGGGAGAGTACTACCAGTACAAGGCCAACACTTTCCAGCGCTGGGAGCTGGTCAAATACCTTTGTGAGCATGGGTTTGACATCTACTCCATGGGGGCCAGCATAGCCCGCGGAGACAGCATCTATACGTTTAAGAAAAGTTTTGCCCGAAATTGTGACAACCCATTCTATATCGGAACCAAGGTGCATCTGCCAACTGTGTACAAACAGGTGTGTGATCAGTGGAAGGAAAGGTATCCAGAGGCTGCCGCTGCGCATGCGAACAAAGTTCAGGGTTACAGAATCCAGGCATAGCGCACTGGGAGCGCTCCTATATACTGCCGCTTGCGATATGGTTGCGGCTCCCAGCGATTCGCTGGGAATCGCAACGGCATCTCAAGCATGGGTATATGGGCAAGAACAAGGAGTATACACGCAGATGAGCGGTAAAAAGTGGTGTTTCGCTTTTTTCGTTTGATTCTGTATGAAAGTTATGTTTTATGAGTTCGTGTAAATTAGTGAAATTTGTGGATAAACTGATATGAGAGCAAAGCTCAAGGTGCTACTGCCCGGTTTCACCGGCAACATGGATGATGTGGTGATCTACTACAATTCCAAACTAAACAAGTACATCGCCAGACGGAAAGTGATGCCGAAGTTTACTCCGGACAATTCGATAGTGAAAGAGATCCATGCCTTCCGCCGCCGTATCAAGGTAACTGAGGCTTATCTGAATGACTGCCGGGAATACATCAAGCTGTTCAACCAGAAATTCCGCAGACAGGGTAGGGCGCTCAGCACCTGGCCAAACGTGTACATGAAGCTGATGCGGGCTTTAAAGGGCCAGTATCCCGAACTTGATTTCAAGACCCTGACCCGGGAAGAGGTTCTGGAACGGCAGTTGCCCTGCCGCACAATAGCGGCAGCGGTGGAAGCGGGCTATCTGGAGAAAGTGCCGGGGTATGAAAATCTAATCAATACCATATAAGGTTCTTGTATCGAGTTTTGTAGCAAGATAATGATTAATAGCAGGGTAAAAAATGAGTCTGATCCAAATTCTGAAAGCCAGATTGTATAAGTCATTAGAAGCAGCCTCAGATAGTGAGAAAGACAAGATGTATCGTCAGCAATTTGATATTCACCCCCAAGCCAGACTGGGGTACCTTCCCCATATTGTTTTTAAAGGCAACATACAAATAGGGGCAAATTCATATTTCAACTCGGGCAAGATATCTACTGGCCCCAATTCAAGAGTAATCATAGGAGAATGGTGCGCCATCGGCCATAATGTGAATATCCACGCAATTTCACATCACCCGGATGATGCTACAGGTCCGGAGAACCTTAGGAAAGCTGTTGAAGCTAATGTCGTGATCGGTGATCATGTGTGGATAGGATCCAACGTGTTCATCCTGCCTGGGGTTCAGGTAGGAAGTGGCAGTGTGATTGAGGCCAATTCTGTTATAACGCGTGATGTTCCTGCTTATACGGTGGTTGGCGGTATTCCAGCAAGAGTGATAAGACAAATAAAGAAAATGGAGGATCAACCGTGAACAAAAGAGTACTTTTCATTTCCGTGCATCCCGATGACGAGACATACGGCTGCGGTGGCACAATTATCAAGCAGCGGGCAATGGGCAACGAAATCTACTGGTTGAATTTGACTGGCGCGACAATCGAGCATCCGCATGGATTTAGCCAGGAAAAGTTGGATAACCGCAAAGCGCTGATTGCCAAGATTGCATCCGCCTATGGATTTACAGCATTCAGGGATTTGGGTTTGCCCACTCAAATGCTGGACACTCTGGATGTCAGAGATATATTTGGGGCAATCGATGCGGTAGTATCGGAGTGGAAACCCGAGATTATATATCTTCCCAACCGCAGCGACGTCCACACAGACCACAGAATCGGTTTTACTTCCGCTTACGCGACCACCAAGAGTTTCCGCAAGCCATACATTAAACGGATTCTGATGTATGAAACCCTTTCGGAAACAGAATTTGCCCCAGCTTTGCCGGAAATGGTATTTATTCCAAATACTTTTGTGGATATCACTGAATTCATGGAGCGTAAACTGGAAATGGTCAGGATGTACGATACCGAACTGATGCCGGATCCTCTGCCCCGCAGCATTCATGCTGTAACCGGTTTGGCAGCTTACAGGGGCTCGCGGATCGGTGTGCTGTACGCGGAGGCCTTTACGCTTCTTTTTGACAGGAATTGAAAATGCCTAAGGTGAAATTCTGGTGGGATGATCCCCTGTCTCTTGAGAGCTTGGGTCTGTCTTGGAGTGCTGCGTTCGGCCGAGAATTCAATCCAGAGCTGTGGAGCTGGTGGCTAAATCAGAATCCTCTCCAAAGCAGGATCATTGCCGCCTACATCGAGGAGGATGGGAATGTGGCCTGCTTTTACACAGTATCGCCCAGGACACTGATCTCCCCATCCGGACAGAAACTAAATTCTGGTTTGATGAATGCTGGTTTCACCCATCCCGCGTATCAGGGCAGGGGTTATTATTTGGAGGTGAACCGGGCTTTGCATGTCAGAATGCGGGAAATGGGCTTCGACTGTATCTTTGGCTTTGCCAATCACAACTCGCATTATTCATATCGCAAGTATCTGGACTGGAATGATGTTGGATTGTTGACCAATTTCCGTTTGACGGGATCAAGCCTCAAGCATCAGGTTTCACAAGATGCAGGTTTAGTGATTACGGTGTCTGACCTTGATGCGTCAGGTTTAAACCAACTCAGTAGCTGCGTAGTTACCAAGGATAAATACCATCTTGAAAGGAGCAGGGAGTATTTGATGTGGCGCCTGGTGAATAATCCCGCCAAGCGTTACCGCTTACTTCGTGGCAGTTTGAACGGGGAACCAGTATGTTACGCCATTTACAAAAGCTACGCGGATACCGATGCGGACCTAATGGAGCTGTTTTTTCCAAGAGATTCGCGGATACCCAGGGAAACCGCGCTGCGGGGGCTGGCTGGCCATCTACTGGCCAGCGGGTTCAAGGCGGTGAACCTCTGGTCAAATCTCCACACAGAGGAGCATCTGATCCTCGAAAAGATAGGGTTTAGGGAGGAAACAGTGACCACCCATTTTGGCGTTATCGATTTTACCGGCCAGGACGGCATCAGTGATATTCGGAACTGGCATTACCGCTTTTTGGATTCTGATTTGTATTAAAACGATTAACGGACTCAACCGGTTACTGTATAATGAATAGATTACAGCTATGACCTTACGGGAATTTATAAAGTCATTCTCATTTTACGGCTTTTTGCCAGTCTTCACCAAGTTTGCCGGATTCCTGCTTGTCCCGGTTTATGTGAGGGTACTCTCCCAATCGGATTACGGCATCGCGGAGTTGATCCTTTCCACGGTGGGCTTTCTGACCTATGTCATCAACTTGGAGTTCTATGGAGCTGTGGGCAGGTTCTTTTTCGACCGGGAGTCCCTGCGGGGTCGCCAGAAACTGATCTCCACCGGGCTGTATCTGACCCTGGCCTCGGCATTGGTGGTCGCGGCACTGGGCTTGGTTTTTCAGGGTTCGGCGCACGCGCTGCTGTTCCCCCGGGGGAATTACCTGCCGGAACTGCGTCTGGGGTTGCTTTGGGCGGTGATCTCGGCAGTTTCCACCTATTTGAGCATCTTGCCCCGTTATGAAAAAAAAGCCGGCCGTTTCGTATTGTTCAATGTGATCACGGTATTGGTAAAGCTGCTCAGCACAGTTCTGTTCGTGGTGGTACTCAGGATGGGCATTAAGGGCATCCTCTGGGGCCATATTTGCGGGGCAAGTTGCTCCACAGTGCTTTACACGCTGTCTTCCCGGAAGTTCTTCATTTTTGATTTCTCCTGGCCGGAAGCCGCTGAGATCGCCAGATTCTCCCTGCCCCTGGTTCCGGGAATACTGTTGATCGCTCTCTACCAGCCACTGATGCGAACCCTGATCTCCCGGGTTTACGACTTGGAAGCCCTGGCTTTGTTTTCCTTCGCATACCGTATAACTACCATCATGGCGCTCGTGGAATCCGGGATTCGGTTGTCCTGGAGGCCGCTGCTCTATGAAAACATCAGAAAAGCCAGTTTTGGCAACGAATACGTCAGAATCTCCCGCTTTGCCGGCACGCTTTTACTACTTTTGGGAATCTTGATTATCTGCATGGCCAGGGAACTGGTCCTGTTGATCGGGACCAGACAGTATCTGGGCTCAATTTACATTATCGGATTTCTGGTAGTCTCCAATATTCTTACCAACTTGGACTCGCTCAGGGGCTTTGGCTTTGAAGTTGCCAAGAAAACTTATATGATCACCATCATCCATGTAGCTTCGAGGGCTTTGGGACTGCTCTTTCTCTGGCAGGTTGCCTCCCGCTTCCAGCTTGCCGGCATCGGGATCGCTCTGTTGCTACCGCCGCTGCTGGACTATCTGGTGAAAGTAAGCTACACCAAAAAACGGATCGGCGTGAGCACTTTCAATGGACAAGAAGCCTTGTTGTGGCTGTTCGTCGCGGGAGCAGTGGCAATATCCCTGCTGCAAGCGCACCTGATTTTACGCTTGCTTACCGTTCTAGCAGCCCTGGCCTGCGCTGTTCCCTACAAACAGCTTCCGTATCTGTTCAAGCGTTTCCGGGCATTCAGGATAGCCAGACCATGACCGGCAAGCTTGGAGCTGCCATGGTCTCCGTATTATCCATTCCTCTGCCTGCCATAGGCAGTATCCGATCGTTAAACCCAATCCACACTATAGGCGCAAGATAGGCCAATGTTTGAATTCAAGACCGCGATACACGCGATACCGACACTGCAGCTATACTCCTACTACTTCGTGCTGTTCATGCTCTACCTCTTTTTTTTGAGGGGGGTGAAGCTCACAACCCTGTCGCTGACCATTATGCTGCTCTTCAATCAGGGCTTCCTGCTGCTGATCGACGACCAGGGTGTTCCAATCAAGATCCTTTTCATTATCCTGGCTTTCGTGCTGCTCTTCCGGGGGAGGTTTACTTTCATCAACCGCAAGGAGTACCGCATCCTCATTTTTTCCCTGCTTTTCATGATCATGTTCTTCTGGAATTATCTCTACAGCGGGGTGTCGGTCCTCTGGGCGGGATACCAGTATTACAAGTATTTCATGCCCATTGCCCTGTATTTCGGCATCAAAGGCTTGAAGCTGACTATAGGTCAAATGGATTATTATGCCAACCTGATCATCAAACTACTCCGGTTTCAAATCGTTTTTTCAATCGTCAAACTGATCATCATCGGCTTCAGGGAGAACATAATCGGCTCAGTATCCAATACCGGCGGCAACATCGGTATAACCATGGCGGTTTGTGGGGTGATCATTTACTGGCTGCTGAAAAACAAAGAATTCAAGGGAAGCGATTGGTGGTTTGTGCTTGGCCTGGTCATTATCCCCATAGCCTCCAACAAAAGGGCTATCTGGTTGCTGTATCCGATTATCCTGGTTGTTTTGGTCACTCACTTCATCTCTCGCCAGACCCTGCGGAAGCTTTCCTACGCCGTGCTACTGCTGCCGGTGATACTCTATATAGGGCTCAGGCTGAACCCATCTTTTAATCCCCAGAAGAAAGTTTGGGGCAGTTTTGATCCGGACTTTGCTGTGAATTTTATACTTTCATACACCGGAGTGTCCCAGGAAAAGCGGGAATCAGATTTAGCGCAGGGCAGATGGGGAACGGCCATGGCGGTTATATCTTCGGTCGCTTCACGTCCGTTGGAAACTAACAACCTCATTGGCTTCCCAAAAGCCAGATCCGGCAGATTGAGCTATGATTCCTTCGACATGGAGGAATACGGCTTAGCCTATGGGACGATTACTTCTGGCATTGCATTGATGCTTCTGCAGCATGGTTGGCCGGCAACCCTGTTTTTGTTGCTGGTCTATATAAATATGATTTCCACAATTCCCGACAAGCGAACCAGAAACATATTGCTGTTTTTCATGTTCTGGGATACTTTCATGTATTCGGGAACAGTCCTGAATACAACGTTTCACTCCATGCTGTTCGTTATTACGGTGGCTGTTGCCCAATACAAATCCCAGTATGTAAGTGATAGCCAGGAAGCGGAGAATACGGAACAGGTTCCAGTAGCGCTGCATGTAGCCAGGTAAGCAAAGTAAACAAGCGAGATAAGAAATATGAAACGAGAGACATACACGACCAGGCTGATAAAGACAAAACTGCGAAACACCAAACTTGGAATAATGTACCGGACCCGGCTGAGGCTCAAAAAAGGCAAGCTGTTTCCACTCACGAAAACAATTGATGACCTTTTTCCAGAGGTTCCTTATGTTAAGCTGAACAATACTCCGGAGCCGCTTCCCATAATTGGTATTCATAAAGATCCAACTGAATATCAAGGATACGGCATCTTGGGATCTTATTACCTCAGATACAAGCGTTTCCTGGATTTCAACTGTATTCCTCACAAGGTCTTGAATCTACACCGCAAAGACTGGCTTGACCAATGCAAGGATATTGATATAGTTATCACGGCTTTTACTTCGGAACCATCCCGCCTAAGCGAGTTAATGGCGAAAGTCGGGATACTGGAACAGCTTC
>Ga0255345_1007441_pt1 | contig 10244 bp, 11 predicted proteins | sample wastewater_treat_6_FD_192415 | JGI IMG/M metagenome (GOLD analysis project Ga0255345, IMG submission 192415) | Wastewater microbial communities from Lulu Island WWTP, Vancouver, Canada - plant20 | ecosystem: Engineered > WWTP > Wastewater > Unclassified | place: Canada: Vancouver, British... | reverse complement strand
GCGGTATCCTTTCTTACATCTATTGATTATACTATAGATAAAATGGGAGCTCCCGTATTTGATGCAGAAGGAAATTTAATTGGCATACTAAGTGATGGAAATAACGAAACCATCAGCAATATATACCACTACAACGAACGTTTTCAGCGAACTATTGCCCTTGATATACGATATATGTTGTTTATTCTTGAACATTATGCTGGAGCAAAACGTGTGATTGAAAAATTAAACCTCGTTGATGAATAACAAAATACGTGTAATAGCTGACTGTCATATCCCATTTTTACAGGGGACTATTGACAATATTGCTACTGTTACTTACTTAGCTGCGAGTGAAATAAGCAATAGAACAGTGAAAGATGCCGATGCACTACTTATTCGCACACGCACTCACTGCAACGAATCGCTTTTAAACTCTAGTAAGGTAAAATTTATTGGCACTGCTACCATTGGCTACGACCATATCGATACCCAATACTGCCTTCAAAAAGGGATTGTATGGAAAAATGCTCCAGGGTGCAACGCTGCTTCGGTAGCTCAATATATCGTTGCTGCATTGCTGTATATGGCACGCAAACATTCTCTATCGCTTACAGAAAGTACTATTGGCATTATTGGTGTAGGACATGTGGGCAAGCAAGTAGCACAAATGGCAGAAACTCTTGGTATGCGTGTGTTGCTAAATGACCCACCACGACAAGAAAAAGAAGATTTACCTCATTTTGTGAGCATACACGAAATAGCCGAAAAAGCCAACTTTATCAGCTATCATACACCCTATACGAACAGTGGCGTGTACCCTACACATCATCTTTTCGACCAAGTATATTGCAAACAACTCAAAAAAAAACCCATCATCATTAATGCAGCTCGTGGCGAAATTGTAGATACAACTACCCTACTCAACGCATTACACACACGCACCATTACCGACTGTGTACTTGATTGTTGGGAAAATGAACCCCATATTTCTGCTACCTTAGCACAACAAGCAGGCATTGCCACCCCACATATAGCAGGTTACTCTGCTGATGGTAAGGCAACTGCTACTCGTATGATGATTACTGCACTTACAGATTATTTTGGAATAAATATACAAAAAATTAACCCATTTTCGATACCACTTCCAATAAAAAGTAGTATTTTTGCCAGCAGCAATCAAATGCAAGATGCTTTATATGAACTTGTTAGTCAAACATATCCTATCTTGCAAGAAAGTTGCCAATTAAAGAATGATGTGTCTGCTTTTGAATACTTGCGTAATCATTACCCTATTCGTAGAGAATTTTTTGCTTACACCGTTCATGTAAAAAAACAACAATTACACGTAGTGCCCATTTTACAAAAGCTTGGTTTTAATATTCAATACACATGATTATTTCTGCATTTAAAATTTTATTTTTTACCGACAAAAAGATTGGTAACGAAAATGTAGAGCATATTGAAAAGATGTTTCAATCTAGCTATGCCACAAAAATTACCTGTGTATCGTCGATACAACAAGCGATGGAAGAATTAGAATCTACCTGCATTCATGTTTTAATCTCAGATACTACGGAAAATACGCCCAAATTTGCTAGTTTAATAAAAAAATGCAAATCTTCGATATCCTGTAGTCATCTGTACATTATGTATATTACCTCCTCTACAGAGGAAGACTTTATCCTTGCAATGTACAAACACGGTGTAAGCGAAGTGGTAAATCTGCATACCCCAGAAGCTATTCTGCAAGCAAGAGCTAACAAGCTTGCCGAACATATTATACGGTGTACCAATGCCCACCACAAAGAAGAATTATCGCTCGACCCTTTATTATTATCCGTAAGCAAAGGTGATATTACACTGCAATTTACAAAAAAAGAATTTGATATCTTACACTTATTATCCAATCATCCCAACAAAACCTTTTCTCGCTCCGAGATTTACCAAAAAGTATGGGGTAATGGCATTGTTGTAAGCGACAGAACCTTAGATGTACACATTAGTAAGATTCGCACAAAAATTGGGGAACAGTTTATTCAAACATACAAGGGAGTAGGATACCGTTTTATGCCACGTTGAGCTCTATGAACGAACAGCCTTATTTTCGCTATTTTGTGTATCTAGCCTACAATGGTAGCTCGTATCACGGTTGGCAAATACAACCCAATGGAATAAGTGTGCAAGAAGTGCTCGAAAAATCTTTTTCTACCCTACTAAAACAACCCATTGCCATTACTGGAGCTGGACGCACAGATACGGGTGTACACGCCAACATGATGGTTGCCCATTTCGACACGCACACGGCTATCGACGATTGCACAAGGCTGATAGGCAAGTTAAACGCATTTTTACCACAATCCATTGCCATTTTTGCTATCAAACAAGTACAACCCACTGCTCACGCTCGGTTCGATGCACTCTCACGTACCTATCAATACCACATTACTACACAAAAAAATCCTTTTATTCACCAAGTAAGTTGCAAAGTACCACCAACCATTGATGTAAATAAAATGAACACTGCAGCAGAAAAACTACTGCAATATGCTGATTTTACGAGTTTTAGCAAATTACATACTGACGTAAAAACCAATATTTGCACCATACACCAAGCCCAATGGACACAAGTAAGCGATACTGAATGGGTATTTACCATACAAGCCGACCGATTTTTACGCAACATGGTGCGAGCCATTGTGGGCACTCTGTTTGATGTGGGAAACGGAAAAATAACCATCGAGGAGTTTTGTGCTATTATCGAACAGAAAAACCGCTGTGCAGCGGGGACTTCTGTGCCAGCTCATGCCCTTTTTTTAGTTGATGTAGGATACCCTACCACAATTTTTGTGTAAATTTGTGCAAAAATAACCTACATGAAACAACCTACTCGTCGATTTGCATACGTAGCAATAGCATTGATAAGCTTTATAGCAAACACTTATAGCATGGGCATTATCGAAGCCTTTTACAAATTTCCAGTAGAAATAGCGTTTCAACTACCCAGTTCACAAAAAACAGCTATCCTTACCAGCTATTTTTCTAACCAACCTGCTATGGCTACAAGTAGGTACAACACACCTGTGCAACTGATGATGGTAGACACCCTTGGCAACTACATGCAGTACCAAACTTCATCAGCAAGCACTACCGAACTCAAAACCATTACCGCCACCAATGGCAAAACCTACATTTTTCATAATGCCATTACCTGCGGACCGGTATGCGACTCGCACATTACCATTTTTGACGAGAATTGGTACTATGTGCCCATTCAACAAATTGCACCAGCCTTGATAAAATTGCAAGTAAGCGATTTTTTTGACGTTACTACAGCCACATCAGAGGGTATAGATATTGCTGACTTACTTACCAGCATACGTCCCGTATTTTACGAACTCAATTTTGCTATTCAGCACAACGATTTGCTCGTAACCCTGCACCTTAACGCCTTGCCAGAAACCACACGCCAGCAACTACAGCCCTATTACCACCAAACTATACGCCTATCATGGAATGGCGAGCGATTTGAATAAAGAGAAGAATCTCTCAACGGAAAAGAAAAAGCAATTAAAGACCTATAACCCTGCCAAACATCACCGCCGCAGTATTCGTCTGAAAGGATATAATTATGTACAATCAGGATTGTATTCCATACCCATTTGTTGCCAAAACAGGGCATGCGTATTTGGGCGTATTGAAAATGGGATAATGATAATGAACGATGCCGGAAAGATGGTTGAAAACGAATGGTTAACATTACCACATTGATTGAAACGAATCCCATAATGGCAATCCCAACCGTCAACCAAAATATAACGAATCACGTAGGGGATACCCTCATGGTCGACCCATATAAAAACGATTCCCCAACCGTCGACCAAAATAATATGAAAGGGCAACCACAAGGGATTGCCCCAACCGAAAATCCATAACCACCGTAGAATACATACGTGGGATAAAAAATAATAATTGGCAAGCAATAGATAAAAGATTATGGCAACGAAATTACCACGAACACATCATTCGCAATGCACAATCGTATATACATATATCAAATTACATCACAAATAACCCCGCAAATGGAATAAAGATGTATTGCAATAAATCTACTAATCTGAATAACTGATAATGTAACTACCGTATACAAATGGCAGTATAGCGGGCATCCCGCTCAAAGGGGATAAAAATACAACAAAGCAAAGGAAAAAAAGACCGATACACTTTGCTACCTAAAAAAACTTTAGTAGTTTTACGGAAATATTTTAAAGAATACAAATCCAAAGAGTGATTGTTTGAAGGAGAAAATGGGACAGACTTAAGATATATTCAAAGTTTGTTGGGTCATTCGAGTAGTAAAACAACTGAGATATATACACATATTACAACCAAAGGATTTGATCAAATCAAAAATCCGTTGGATAAATTAGAAATATGACGAATTAAAAGCATAAAAATATGAAATTAACAAATTGGATAGGTGTACCTTTAAGCAAATGCACACTAAATCATAAACACCTTATTATCAACATATTAAATTACATAAATTATAATATATAGTCGAAATAGGTGCACTTGTGGTGTACCTACACAGATGTTATGGGCAATTTTGCGGACAGCCCAGCGCGAAACGGAGAAACCGAAAGCCGTAAGTGGAGGTGAAATTTAATACAAAATTCTACATGAAAAGAATTTTAACACATTTTATTCTGACAATTTTGTGCTGTTCCAACATATTTGCACAAAAATTAACTTTGATGGACTTAACAAATCTTTGCAACAAAAAGAATTGGGAAGAAGTAAATCAAGCGCTACGAACCAAAGGTTGGGAATATCACGAATCCTCAAGAGGGAATACATATCAATACAACACGATTACTTGGTCGTATGAAAAAAGTCGGTATGATGATAAAGCCTTGGCGTGGTTTTATTTATTCACATACGATGGATTTCCCAATAAAATCACTTATACTGTTCATAATCAGGATTCATATTCGATTATTCAAAAATCAATCGCAGCTGCTGGGTTTAAATTGATTGACAGTGAAATTGAAGAGAATGAAATAATATCAACTTATGCAAATTCAAATTATACCCTCAAAATATCTACACGAAAAACGACAAGAGATGATTATTGGGAAAGTAGTATCACTACTTACAGCATCACATTGATTAAAAAAGCAGGAATTTACGACCTAGACAATGGAAAGAAAACCGATTATTTTTATGATGGTGGAATAAAGGAAGAGTATACTTTGTTAAATGGAAAAATTAACGGACAAGCAAAAGTATATCATCGTAATGGAAAAATTAAAATGACTGGTAATTTTTCTAATGGTGTAAAAAATGGACAATTCAAAGAATATGACGAAGATGGAAATCTCACAACTGAATATACTGTGATAAATGGAAAGACAAACGGCGTACTCAAGGTTTATGAAAATGGCAAAATTTCCTATTCCACCACATATAAAGAAGATGTTTACAACGGACAATCCATATCATATATCTATAATGAAGAAACAGGAGTGCTAATAGGTAAAATTATTGGCGAGTTTTTAAATGGTGATGAAAATGGCACTTGGAAAACAATCTATCTAAGTGATGACAAAGAAACTGTTTTGAGTTTTACAAATTATACTAACGGAGTTAAAAATGGTGCATTTCAAGAAGCAAAAGGCGATAGCTTAATAGTTGGCAATTACAAAAATGATAAACTTAATGGAAGCTACAAAGTCTATTTCGATGAGAGAAAAATGTTTATGGGAGGTATCATTGAAACAGATATTTCAAAACTTATTTTATTAATAGACGGCAACTATATTGATGATAAAGAAAGTGGCTATTGGAAGTACTATAGCTTTTGGCTTGGAGGCAGTTTAAGAGAAGAAGGGAATTATCTAAATGGGCTAAAAACAGGCGAATGGAAATATTACTATCCACCATACAAAGATATTTTAACAGACGAAACAGCAACCTATTCTAAGCAACTATACCTTGTTCAAACATACGAATACGGAAAATTAAACGGAAAATCGACAAGATATTCTTATCTCACCAATATAGAAATTCCTTGTTCAAAAGTAAAAGAATTATATCGAGAAGGCAAAACATCGTCAGAACTCTGTTTTTATCAAATTTGCGAAAAAATTATTGAAACAACATATTACAGAAATGATAAACGCAATGGCACTTACGAATTAAAAGATACAACTAATAATGTGATTTCAAAAGGATTTTACAAAGACGATTTAAAAGATGGCGAATGGACTGAAAGAAGTTTCGAGCCATTTAACCCTTATTATATGTGTGCGGATTATGATTATATTTTCTATAAAAAAGGGAATTATCTTAAAGACAAGAAAGAGGGAAAATGGACAGAATATAACGAAAATGGAAAAACAACAGCAATTTTCAATTATAAAAATGGCGAATTGCACGGTGAGGCTATTTGTGAATCTATTTTTTATTGTGGTCAATATACACCAAAAGAGAAAATCCAATTTAAAGATGGAAAATTAACAGAAGTAATCTCTTATGATAGTTTAGGGCTAAAGCCCATAAATAAATATGAGATTTATGATGAAAAATACAATGGCTATAAATGCCGTCATACTCGTTATTTTACAGATGCTTCCATTTCACAGGAGTATTGGGTTAAGAAAACAAATTATGAGAATATCAGTCATGATTATTTTGAACAAATGTTTTTGGTTATTATTTCAGATATGCCAAAAAGCGATGAAATTGAAGGATATGCTGATGGCGAGTATAAAATGCTCAATGCGAATAATCAGCCATTAGTTACAGGAAAACTTTATAAAAATGATATGATTGGTCTTTGGACTTTCTATTATTATGACCAAAATGTTAAAATTGAATCCAATTATGTGTCAAACCAACAAATGGATGAAAAATATCTTAAACTAAATGGTGAATTGTTTTCAGGAGAGTTTGTTTATTATGACAACAAAAATGGGATAAAAGAAGAAAGAAAAATAAAAGAGGGCTTAAGAAACGGCAAAACAAGCTACATTGACATAAATACAAAGAAAACAACAAGAAAAGAAAATTACAAAAACGGAGAATTAAAATAATTATTTACTCGTTAGTAATTTCAAAAATAATGCTATCTTTGCAACGATTTTTTTCACAAAAATATGATAAATCTGTGAAATTTCAAAAGCAGAAATAATGAACAAAAGCGTTGAAAACAAAATAGTTGAAAAGATTAAAAAATATAAGCGAGGAAAAATATTTTTTGCTGATGATTTCGCATTGCTTGGCTCGGCTGATTCAATAAGGCAGGCGTTGCAAAATTTGCAAAAAACGGGGTTGCTCGTGCGTGTTGCCACAGGAGTTTATTGTTACCCAAAAATCAATAAATTTGAATGGTTAAACGAGAAATATCTTTTACCCTCTATTAACGAAATTGCTCGCGCCATTGCCAAACGCGACAAAATCCGTATTGTTCCGACAGGCGAATACGCGCTAAATGCGTTGGGACTTTCTACGCAAGTAGTTATGAATGTGGTGTATATAACCGATGGTGCGCCACGCCGTATAAAAGTCGGCGAGGGAAAAGGCATTCTGTTTAAACACACTTCTGAAGTGCGCCGTTTGTCGTTTAATTCCGAACTATTAATGCTGATTGACAGCGCCTTGAGGGAAATAGGAGAAGGGAAAGTACGACCGCAAGAATTAGAAATTATTAAAGAAAAATTAAAACATATAACTCAAAAAGATATTGACAGAGATATTGGTTTAATGCCAATTTGGGTGCGAGAAATTGTGTTGAAATTATGGAACTCTTAAAGTTGCAGGAACAAGAAAGAGCAGAAGTTTTCAGGCAAATCAGCCAGAAAACAAACTTGAACGAGGTCGCAGTTGAAAAAGATTGGTGGGTTACTTCCGTTTTGCATGCACTGTTTGCGTTGCCTTACGCTGAAAATTTGTCATTCAAGGGAGGTACTTCGTTGAGTAAATGCTACAATTTGATTGAGCGATTTTCGGAAGATGTAGATATTGCAATAAATCGGGAGTTTTTCGGATTTATCGGCGACACATTTACCATTAAGCAGATTAGTAAAAACTTACGAAAAGCAACTTGTAAATTCATTCGTAACAATTTACAATTCGATTTGGTTAGACAAATGGAGGAAGACGGTATTCCTGCCGACTTATTTTCCGTACAAATGAATATCACACCTATAACCACCATTGACCCCGAAAAAATTTTTGTGGAGTACAAATCGGTTTTCAATGCAAGTCCATATATTAAAAATACGGTCATTTTGGAAATTGGCGGACGCTCAATGAAAGAGCCTGTACAAAAGGTTGAAATTCAATCGTTTGTTGACAAATATTTTCCGCAGGCAAATTTTTCCCAAAAATCGTTTGAAGTAAATACTGTTGTGCCTGAACGCACTTTTTTAGAAAAAATTTGCTTGTTACACGAGGAATTTTCCAAATCAGACGAACAAGTGCGAGTAGAAAGAATGAGCCGTCACATTTATGATTTAGCGAAAATGATTGACACTACGATTGCTGATAATTCGCTGAGAAACAAAGATTTATTTCAATCAATAGTTGCGCACCGCCGTATGTTTATTGCAATGAAAGATTTTGATTATGATACACTTAATCCGAAAACGATTAACATTATTCCGCCTGAAAGCGTAATTGAACTTTGGAAAGAGGATTACGAAAAAATGCTACAAACAATGATTTTCAGAGAAACATTGACATTTAGCGAAGTGATAGACAAAATTATTGACTTAAATAAAAAAATAAGGGAGATGACTTGGTGAAAAAACTGCCCATAACAAGCGGTTTGGCAAAAGTGGCGGTGTAGATTCGCAGAAACATTTGTGCAAATTTGCAAGTTTATCACCCGTCCGAACAGCAGTGAACCGCCACCTACGCCAAGCCGCGGGACGTTACCAACAAGCCTAAAAAAAACGACACAGCGGACAATTTGCTACTTAAAGACAGAAAAAGAAAAACGAAATAATGAACAGCCAATGCACAAAACAACATCCCGATTAAAATCGGGACAAAAGAGTTGTTTTTCTTGCCGACGCACCACAGTAAATTGATACATTTGTAGTTTATCGATAGTGATTTATAATATGACTGATTTTAAAGACGATATAACAGAGAACAAACAAGTAAAATCAAAGCAACGTGTTACCGACCATGGTGAAGTATTTACCAACGAGCGAGAAGTAAATGCAATGCTCGATTTGGTAAAACAGGAAACCGAGCGTATTGATTCTCGATTTTTAGAACCTGCTTGTGGAAACGGCAACTTTTTAGCCGAAGTTTTAAGACGGAAGTTAGCAGTAGTTGACAGTCGTTACAGCAAAAGTCAAGTAGAATGGGAACGTTATTCTGTTATTGCTGTATCGAGTATTTACGGTGTGGATATTTTGGAAGACAACGCCCAAGAATGTCGAGACCGTTTGCTTGGAATTTATACCGATTGGTATTCTAAAGTATTCAAACAAGTAAAAAATGAGTGTATTCGTTCTGTTCGGTTTTTATTGAGCAGAAACATACTTTGGGGTGACGCTTTAGACTTTACCAATCCCGAAACAAAAAAACCGATTGTTTTTTCTGAGTGGAGTGCAGTTAATGGGAATATGCTGAAACGCAGAGATTATATGTTCAAATTTTTAGTGGAAAAAACGCACCAGTTTTCATTGTTTAATGACGAAGGCAACGCCGCTGCCATTGACGAACCTGTTAAAGATTTTCCGCTTATTCATTTCTTAAAATTGGGTGAAGATGAGTGAAAATGAAATTTCATACAAAATTATAGGAGCTGCAATGGAATTGCACAAAGCACTAGGTCCAGGATTACTAGAGTCTGTTTATGAAAATGCATTAGCCTATGATTTAAGAGAATTGGGGTTTGATGTACAGACACAATTGCCAATGCCTTTGGTGTATAAAGAAGTAAAGCAAGATGTAGGTTATAGAATTGATTTATTAGTTGAGGATAAAGTTATTATCGAAGTCAAATCTGTAGAAAACTTAGCTCCGGTGCATTTTGCTCAGACGCTTACTTATCTAAAACTCTCAGATAAAAGGTTGGCTTTACTAATCAACTTTAACACGAAACTTTTAAAAGATGGGATACATAGAATTGTCAATAACCTTTAATGAGTTCTCGCAAAGGTCGCCAAGATACTACGCCAAGAATCGCAAAGGCTTGGCGTGCCCTGAGACTACTCTGCGCTCTTTGCGTGAAACAACTAACC
>Ga0255345_1007440_pt1 | contig 10245 bp, 4 predicted proteins | sample wastewater_treat_6_FD_192415 | JGI IMG/M metagenome (GOLD analysis project Ga0255345, IMG submission 192415) | Wastewater microbial communities from Lulu Island WWTP, Vancouver, Canada - plant20 | ecosystem: Engineered > WWTP > Wastewater > Unclassified | place: Canada: Vancouver, British... | reverse complement strand
AAGCGTTAGACGGCTACTCACTTCAACATAGAGCGGAAAGTATTTTAGAAGGATTAGGATTTTCCACAGCCGATTTATCACGTCCGTTGAAAGAATTTTCGGGAGGATGGAGAATGCGCGTTATGTTAGCAAAGACCTTACTGCGCAAGCCCAACCTACTCCTACTCGATGAGCCAACGAATCACCTTGACTTACCATCGATACAATGGTTAGAAGACTACTTAAAAGAATACGAAGGAACAGTAGTAATTGTATCCCACGATAGATATTTCTTAGATAAGATAGTCAATCGAATTGCAGAGATTGAACATCAACAACTAACAGTTTACACAGGAAACTACACTGACTATTTAGAAGAAAAAGCCGAGCGACAAGAACTACAAGCAAATCAGTTTAAGAATCAGGAAAAATACATCAAAGAACAAGAGCGATTTATTGAACGATTCAAAGCGAAAGCATCGAAAGCAAGTGCGGTACAATCGCGCGTAAAAGCGCTTGCCAAATTAGATCGCGTTGAAGCTGTTGAAGGACCGTCAGCAGCCATTCGCGTACGATTTGCAGTAGATAAAAATCCGGGGCGAGTAATTCAAAAATTAGAAATTGAAGACAAACGCTACGGCAATCAAGTCATTTTCCATCGCACGAGTGCTGAAGTAAGCAGAGGCGATAAAATTGCATTTGTAGGAGCTAACGGTAAAGGGAAATCGACCTTATTAAGAATGTTAGACGGGAGTGAATTATTTGAAGGAAAAGCAGAGCCTGGACATAATGTAGTCCCAGCATTTTACGCACAGCATCAATTAGAAAGTCTCAACAAAGAACATACTGCTTTAGAAGAACTACAAGTATTCGCGCCAGATGAAACCGACACCTATTTACGAGCATTACTTGGAGCCTTTCTATTGAAAGGAGATGAAGTATTTAAAAAGATCAAGGTACTATCAGGAGGAGAAAGAGCGAGGGTAGCCTTAGCGAAAACGATACTTGCAAAAGCCAACTTCTTACTATTGGATGAGCCTACGAATCACCTTGACATGGCGAGTGTGAACGTTTTAGTTGACGTCCTCAATAAATACGAAGGATCATACGTTGTAGTAAGCCACGATCGTTACTTCCTATCGAGGATTGCGAATAAAATTTGGCATATTGAAAACTACCAACTAAAAGAATATCCGGGAACATACGACGAATTCGACATTTATCAAGAGCAGAAAAAAGCAGAAGAAAAGCAAGCGCTAAAAGCTGCTGCTTCCAAGCCGGCTCCTGTAGTTGAAAAAAAAGCTGAGCCGGATGTAGATAAACAAAAGCAAAACGATAAAAAAAAAGAAAAGCTTAAACTCGAACAACAAGTAAAAAAGCTTGAAGAAAACCTTAATAAATTAAAGGTAAAACACGAAGAGCTATCAGAAAAAATGAGTGACCCTGAAATTTTCAAAGACCCTGTCAAATTCAAAGAATTGCAAGTTAAATATGCAGCTAGTGAAAAAGAAGTGAAAGCAGCTACTGCCGAATGGGAAACCAACTATGAAAAACTACTTGAAATAGAATAATGAAAAAGTCGCTATTGCTGCTGTTTTTTATTTTTAGGCTATACGCCACCGTTATAGCGCAAGAAGGAGATTATTATGATCCCACTTTCTTGCGTTATGAGAATCATGTGTACAATAAAAATATAAAAACAGTCATCTTTGAACAATCCGGAGTACCATTATCGGATCCTGTTATCAATTTAGGCAGCAGCGAAAAACTTACTTTAACGTTTGATGATTTAGGAGAAGAAGTAAGCGATTACAGTTATAGAATAATTCATTGCGACAAAAATTGGCAACCGTCAGTACTATCAGAAAGCGATTATATTGGGGGATTTTACACCGATCATATTGCCAATTACAAACAAAGTTTCAATACCATACAGCATTATTTTCATTTCAAATTAGAATTCCCGAATGAAAATTTGTCACCGTTAATATCAGGCAATTACTTATTGGTAGTATTCGATAATAGTGATCCCGATAAAATTGTATTAACAAGACGATTTTGGGTAGTTGAAAATATTGCATCGATAGAAACAAACATACATCGCGCTACGGAAATAGAGTTAAGAAATACTCATCAAGAAGTAGACATTAAAGTAAATACAGGATCATTAAAAATCGGCAATCCCTATAGTGATGCGCAATTGGTTATAATACAAAACAACAACCAATCGATGGCGATTAGTGATTTGAAACCACAATTTGTGCTCGACAAAGAACTCGACTACAACTACGACGAAGGCAATGTATTTCAAGGAGGCAATGAGTTTAGAAATTTCGATATCAGAACTATTCGTTTCAAGACACAATACATTGAAGACTTCAGCATGGACCCTGCGAGTAAAATCACCACAGTTGAACTAAAGCCAGATCAAAGGCGTGGAACCCAGCGATACAGTACAGAAGACGATTTGAATGGTCGATATCTGATAAAAGTATATGAAGGAAGGGATGGCGATTTAGAAGGAGACTATTTAAAAGTAAAATTCAAACTACCTGTTTTAGAACCCTTCGAAAACGGACAAATTTACATTTTCGGACAGCTTACCAATTGGGAAATCACTCCTGAAGCTAAAATGCAATTTGACGCAGATAACAATCAGTATTTCAACGAATTATACTTAAAACAAGGTTATTACAACTACGAATACCTTTTTGTACCTAACAACTCAAAAAAGCCAGAAATAGCTGACACTGAGGGACAACACTACGAAACGCGTAACGACTACTCTATTTTCTTCTACACTAGAGAACCGGGAACGCGCTACGACAAACTGAGCGGATATCGCCGAACAGGCAACTAGATCCTTTTTCTTTTTCCCTTGAAAACCGAAGGTTGACCACCATAAAAATCGTGTTGGTCAAAATCTATTGGGATAAATGAAATACTTGAATATTTTTGAGCATCAACGAAACCAAACTATGGGAGTATTCACTGAAATCACAGCAGGAGTAAAAGTTAGTGTAGAGACTTTTTATCAGCCTACGCATAGCAATCCTGCTCAATCGCATTACGTATTTGCATATAGAATTACCATAAAGAACGACAGTGAGAATGCCATTCGTCTAAAGCGACGACATTGGTACATTGTCGATTCTGACAATACTCGACGTGAAGTAGAAGGAGAAGGTGTAGTTGGGGAACAACCCTACATTGCGCCGGGCGAGACGTACCGATATGTATCAGGATGTAACTTGAATACAGAACTCGGTAAAATGTTTGGTACCTACCTAATGGAGCGACAAATGGACAAGAAACTCTTCTTTGTGAAGATTCCGGAATTTAAAATGGTAGTACCATCAAAATTAAACTGACGATCAACCAAGTCGATGGAGGCCTCCCGTAATGGGGGGCTTTCGTGTTTTAGAGCGGGAATCTGCGTCGGAATTCGGCACAAACTACACCAGCGGCGATTGCGACATTTAAAGATTCGGCCTTCCCTCCTTTTTGTCCGGGTCCGGGGATTTTAATAGCTCGATTTACAAAAGGCAATAACATAGGATTTAATCCGCGGCTTTCATTTCCCATTAACACGTAGCCATTATCGGTTAAATCCTCGGAATACATATTTTTTCCCTCGAGTAAAGTAGCAAATACAGGCAATTTAGGTCCCGAGGCATTTTTCACCAAAACATCAGGCAGCGCATCATAAATTACAGGGATTCGGAAGATACTGCCCATTGTTGACTGAACAACTTTAGGATTAAAAACATCAACCGTATCGAGCGAACAAATTACAGAACGGAATCCGAACCAATCGGCTATGCGAATAATTGTCCCCAAGTTGCCGGGATCTTGAATTTGATCAACCAGCAAATGCAGACCTGCATCAGGAGCCGTAAATCGGTGATTATCATCGGGTAATGCTACAACTGCCAACACCTTATTTGGAGTTTGCAAACCACTCACCTGCTCCATTTCCTTCTCGGAAATCACCTCAACCGGAACAGATACATGAGGTTCCGGAATCCACGAAGCCAGGGCATAAACACTCAGCACCTTAAAATCAGAATGAAAAAGTTCATTCACTAATTTAGGCCCTTCCACCACAAAAGCACGCTCCTTCAAACGGAATTTCTTTTGTTGGAGAGAACGAAGAAAACTAATTGTTGCCTTAGATGCCATAAATCGGAGATTGGAATTAACTAGAATTGTATTTTTACAGACTTTGCATGGAGAATAGTCAACGGCGCAATATTTATAACGGAATCATCACCTTGGCAGTGATGTGCTTTACATTATTCGGTTGTTCCGGCGTTCGTGATATTCCCGAGGGTCAGCATTTACTCAACAAAAATATCATTAAAACTGACCGGTCGGAATACAGAGAGAATATAGTTGCGGTAATCAAACAAAAACCGAATCGCAAAATATTAGGACTATTTCGATTCCATCTTGGAGTATATACCCTTGCCAACCACGGAAAAGAAACCAGAATAAAGAAATGGTTGAAATCGGCTATTGGAGAAGAGCCAGTATTACTCGACACCAACCTGATGCATAAATCAGGCGACCAGCTAGAAATATTAATGCAGAATTACGGGTATTTCCATACGGTAGTACTCGACACCGTAATTTATCACAAAAAGAGAGCAAACGTTTATTACAAATTTACATGTGGGAAGCCGTATCGATTTAGAAATCTCTCCTACAAAATTCCCGATAGCACCATACTTAGTTATGTAAAAGAAGCTGACTCATTAACCTTCATTCAAAAAGGAGAAATTTATTCGGCTTCCACCCTACAAAAAGAACGAGATCGATTAAATCTCTTTTTAAGAAACAAAGGATATTCAGGATTTAATCCTCAGTACATACGTTTTGTTGTCGACACCGGATTAAAAACAAATCAAGTAGATGTAATATTAAGCATTCCTGATCCGCAAGTAAACGTACGCGACACACTAACGTTAACGGCTAACAGAAAACATACTATTGGTGTAGTTAAAGAAGTCAGGATTGAGATGGACTATGATCCAATTATTGTAAAAGAAGATGCTCATCTCGATAGCATGTGGTACAAAGGATACAAATTCATATCGAATACTGACAGTGAATATTTATACAAACCTGCCAGGATCTTAGACCATATATTCATTAAGCCGGACTCACTTTTTTCTCAAAGCGATGTTGACATCACCTATCAACGACTTGCTGACTTAGGTGTATTCCGATTTGTAAATATAAAGTACGAAACTCTTCCAGAAAAAGACAGTTTAGGAAGAAACAAGTTACGCTGCAATGTACTTCTATCTCCACAAAATCGACAAGACTATAAGCTAGAAGCGGAAGGCACGAACAGCGGTGGTAACTTAGGAATTTCGGGCAACATTGTATACCGAAACAAAAACATGTTCAAAGGAGCTGAGCTCTTTGAATTTAAGATAAAAGGCGGGTTAGAGATCCAAAGAAACTTTAACGAAACTTCAACAAGTTCGCAATTTGGAGTCTTCAACACCTATGAATTCGGACCGGAACTAACGCTCAATTTTCCGAGAGCCTTATGGCCATTTACAATTAAGAATGCACGAAAAGTAAGCAATCCGATTACATCGATATCGTTAGGATATAATGTACAAAGCAGACCGGAATATTTCCGTCGATTAATAAACACATCCTACTACTACACGAAACGAACATCGAAATTTAATCGATTCTACTTCTACCCTGTTGAGATCAACTATTTAAAAGTAGATTTAGATTCAGCGTTCGAGCAACAATTAATTAAGCTCAACGATATTAACTTATTGACGAGTTATACAGATCAATTAATTGCCAACGGCCGTATATCATACATTTTCAACAATCAAAATTTATCACGAATAGGCAACTATGTATACTTTAAAGTAAACTTAGAATTTGCGGGAAATAGCTTATCGTTACTACCTGATGATGTCTTCAAAATTGCAGAAGATAAAAGTCGTTATTTAACGAATGTTCGATATGCTCAATATATTCGTCCCGACTTAGACTATCGCTTTTACAAACAATTCAATAAAACATCTACGTTAGTTGCAAGGTTAACAACGGGGTTAGGCTACGCATACGGCAATTCGAAAATTGTACCATTTGAAAAAGCATTTTATGCCGGCGGCCCGAACGATATCAGAGCATGGAGATCGCGATCATTAGGACCAGGATCGAATACTAGTGTTGACTATTTTGAACGCTTTGGAGAATTCAAATTAACCGGAAACGTTGAATATCGATTCGACCTCTTCCGATTTATCAAAGGAGCAATATTCACCGATATGGGAAATGTATGGCTTATCAATACCAAACTCGACCGACCGGGAGGAATATTGACTTTGAAAGAATTTCCCGATGAGATTGCCATTGGATCAGGATTAGGGATTCGCGCAGACTTCACCTTTTTCATCTTGAGATTAGATGGTGCAGTACAGATTAAAGACCCGGCGATGCCTGCTGGAGAAAGATGGGTACTAAGGGCAAATAAGCTCAAAGATATTACCTTCAATTTCGGCATCGGGTATCCCTTTTAATGGCGAAAAACAGTCATTTTTGGCCTAAATCGATACAAATCGGCTATTTTCTTACATCCATATTACAAGATATTTTTCACAAGAAACACAATAGGAACTCATGGCATGAGATCCACAATGCGTAACTAAAATACCGTACACCTCTATTTTTCAATGCTTTACAATCAAGCAAAATAAATCAATTCACCAATCGACTTGTCCATTTTTCAAATAAATTGAATTTCATTTGAAAATTTAATTAAAAACTTACAAAAAAATCCTTGTTTACCTCTAACAAAAGGCAAATGAAAACGTAAGAACGGAACTACAAGACCCAACCAGAAGATGTTTTCACAAAACAGAACAGCAGTAAAAAACGGAATGATAGAATCAAATACAGTACTTGAAAAAGGAACTGCAGAGTCATTACAAATAATTTATCGTATCATCGGAATAGCATCATTAATAACAGCATTAGCGATCTATTTCTATAATGCCAATGGGCTAACAATTTTAACGATCAGCTCCAGCGCATATCTCGTTTCACTCCTCGCCATCTACCTACTAATTAAAAAAGATTATGTATTAGTTGGAAAAATGTTATTATCGATATCAACAACATTCAACGCATTTTATGAGAACATCTATTTAGGACCTGGAGGAGGAAATACATTCTTTTATTTCCCTATAGCAGCAAGTTCACTAATAATATTCAGAAACGGGGAAAGGAAACATATTTTAGCTTTTATATCGCTACCAGTAATAGCAATGATATTAGGAGAAACATCCTTCATCAAGAACATTGCAACACCAATCACAACATCAGCTGAATTTGCAACACACTATAATACCTCAGCAGTATTTGCATTAATCGTTACAATTTATATTATATACAACTATTTTAATCAAATTGAGAAAGCGAAGAAATCAATAGAGCAACAAAGTTTAGATCTTAAATCCATTTTAGGAAATATACCTGACACACTTTGGCAAATCGATTTAAACTACAACTTGATTAATTTCAATCCTTCATTCAAGAAAAACACCGAATTCAGATTCAATAGTTCGCCAAAAAGAGGTGACTCCATTTTTGATTATGTTGCTTTATTAGAAGGCAATTCGGAAGAGAATTTTCAAAAATGGAAATCATACTATGATCGTGCATTTGCAGGAGAAAATTTCAGCATTAATGCTGAAATAATATTTAATGGCCGAACATTAGTTTCCGAATTCACATTTAGTCCTTCTTACAGCAATGAAAATCCGATTGGCGCGATAGTTCATTCCAGAAACATTACTGACCAAAAACTAAAGGAAAAGCAGCTACACGACAGTTTATCTGAAAATGAAATGTTAGCGATGGTAGCGAGCAACACTCAATACGCGGTACTAATACTTGACAAAAACAAAAATGCTGTATATGCCAATAACGGGTATTACAAAATGTCGGGATTTAGCGGAGAAGAAACGCTAGGAAAAAATCCTTTAATAAATTTAAAAGGAGAATTAACAGAAAGCAATCACCTATCAAAATTTGAAGAATTACTTCAAACCAAGAAATCGTTCGAATACGAATTCATTCAATATAAAAAATCGAAAGAACCATTCTGGATACATTTATCCGTAACCCCACTTTTAGACGAATCGGGTGAATTACAGAAGTATATTTTAATTGGAATTGACGTAACTCCAAGAAAACAATCTGAGCAACAATTAAAAGTGTTACTACAACATGCGCAAAAATTAAATACTCAACTACAAACGAGAGACAAAGAACTGCATGAAACAATTGAAGAACTCAACAAACAAAGTTGGGAAATTCAATTATCCCAAGACATCTTGAAAAAGCAGAAGTTGCAACTCGAAAATATGAACCACGATTTAACATCGAAGGCCTTATTATTAGAGCAGAAAAACAATGCAATTGTAGAAAAGAATAAAGAGTTAGAAAGAGCGAGACTAATATTAGCACAAAAGGCAGAGCAACTAGAGCAATCGAGTCGTTTCAAATCGGAATTTTTGGCGAATATGAGTCACGAATTACGTACACCTTTGAATAGTATCATCATTTTATCGAGACTTTTATCAGAAAACAAAGACAAAAATCTAAACGATAAACAAACCGAATTTGCAAGAGTAGTAAACAAATCAGGAAGTGATTTACTAAATCTAATTAACGACATTCTTGACTTATCGAAAATAGAAGCAGGAAGAATTGAATTAGAAATTGAAGAACATAATGTTGGAGAGTTATCAAAAGACCTCGAAACGATGTTCATTCAAGTAGCGCAAGAAAAAGAAATTTGTTTCACCGTTAACAATTTCACCAAATCGAGTAAAAAAATAATAACCGATAATCTTCGATTATCACAGATCTTAAAGAATTTGCTTTCGAATGCCTTTAAATTCACTAAAAAGTCGGGCGTAGTAAATTTAAATATTAGTTCGATGCCTGATAATAGAATATCATTTACAGTCGAAGACAATGGCATTGGAATTCCTCAAGACAAACAACAACTAATCTTTGATTCATTTAAGCAAGTTGATGGCAGCATAAGCAGAAAGTACGGTGGCACCGGATTAGGATTAAGTATTAGCCGTGAGCTAGCACTTTTGCTCGGCGGAAATATCACATTAGAAAGTGAACCAAATCATGGAAGTAAATTCACCGTAATTATTCCTACTGGATTTGAAGAAATAGATGATACAATTGAAGAAGAATTAACAATTCATCAAACCAATGGAAAAAAGCATCTATTGATTATTGAAGACGATGAAATTTTTGCTTCCATTCTCGAAAAACATGCATTAGAAGAAGGCTATAGAACAGTAGTATGTCATAGAGGAGATACAGGATTAATGTACGCCACACAAATGAAACCGGATTGCATTCTATTAGACATGAGTATTCCAGGAATGGATGGATTAAGTGTCTTGAAAAATTTACAAGCAAATAAAGAATTAGCATCAATACCGGTACATATTATTAGTGCCACAAAAGCATCATCAGTTAAAGAGCAACTGCCAATCCAATCATGGATAGAAAAGCCGGTACAACCAGCGACACTAAAGAAAATTTTTGAATCACTAACAATTAACGCCAATAAAGCATTCAACAATGTATTGGTAATTGAAGACAGTGAAGAGCAAAGTGCATTAATAAAACACCTATTACAAAAGCAAAACATTTCTTGTCAAATAGCATTTACAGGAATGGAAGGAATTAGTCAAGTAAAAACTGGGACATACGATTGTATTATTCTCGATTTAAACTTACCCGATTCAGATGGTATTACACTATTAAAAGAAATCAAAGAAGATCCAAAACTTTCGCATTTACCGGTTATCGTTTACAGCTCAAAAGATCTGGATGAATCCGACAAAAAGACACTTAGTGAATATGCAAGTTCATATATCAAAAAGAATCCAGAAAAAATGGAGAGTCTTTTAGAAGAGACTCAATTGTTTTTAAAATCAGTAAAAGAGCAAAACACTAGAATGCAAACTCAAGTTACAGAAGCCTCAAATGCAGACAGTCTTCATGGAAAAAAAGTGTTGGTGGTTGACGATGACTCTAGAAATATTTATGCATTATCATCGATGTTAGAAGGCTTTGATATTGAAATAATATCAGCTGAAAACGGATTAGACGCCATAGAAAAACTAAAAACCAATACAGTTGACTTAGTTTTAATGGATGTAATGATGCCAGAAATGGATGGGTATG
>Ga0255345_1007439_pt1 | contig 10246 bp, 17 predicted proteins | sample wastewater_treat_6_FD_192415 | JGI IMG/M metagenome (GOLD analysis project Ga0255345, IMG submission 192415) | Wastewater microbial communities from Lulu Island WWTP, Vancouver, Canada - plant20 | ecosystem: Engineered > WWTP > Wastewater > Unclassified | place: Canada: Vancouver, British... | reverse complement strand
AAAATGGAGGACGGTGTGCTGCTTGGCTGCTTGGTAGCGTAGAGGGCGGTTATTCAGTGGACACTAATTACCGCGCTAGGATCACCCCCGCGTGTGCGGGAATTACCGAGCATGGCCGCAGGCATACGCCTGTCTGGGAGGATCACCCCCGCGTGTGCGGGAATTACCGCAACCATGGCGGCCACCATCATCCTGCCGGGGGATCACCCCCGCGTGTGCGGGAATTACACTGCCGCTATGACAGCTATAGGCGCGCGGTGGGGATCACCCCCGCGTGTGCGGGAATTACGCCAGCGGGATGATCCAAAACAGATGCAGTGCGGGATCACCCCCGCGTGTGCGGGAATTACTTCTTGGCAGCTTCTTTTTGGATCATGTTGGCAGGATCACCCCCGCGTGTGCGGGAATTACCATCATGACGAAGCCAATCAACAACATGAATCAGGATCACCCCCGCGTGTGCGGGAATTACGCCGAAGATGACGCGCAGATCTACCGCGCGCTGGGATCACCCCCGCGTGTGCGGGAATTACCAACATTAACAGCACGGTTCCCAGAAGGCGTTAGGATCACCCCCGCGTGTGCGGGAATTACAGCCCGATGCTAACAAGTGCATGCATGCTTTTAGGATCACCCCCGCGTGTGCGGGAATTACCCTCTTCTCTTCCTCCTTATGTCACTTCACTTTGGATCACCCCCGCGTGTGCGGGAATTACTAACAACCACAGCTAATCTTAACTACTCGTTTGGGATCACCCCCGCGTGTGCGGGAATTACGCTACCGCCAGCGGATGGACTGATTGGGTAGAAGGATCACCCCCGCGTGTGCGGGAATTACAGATAAAAAAATTCATGGACTGACGATTGACGAGGATCACCCCCGCGTGTGCGGGAATTACATGGTAACAGAAAAAATGTTTTTTTTGTTTAGGATCACCCCCGCGTGTGCGGGAATTACAGGCTATGTTCTCTTGCACGACCGCGACCGAGAGGATCACCCCCGCGTGTGCGGGAATTACTAGTTTTATCAACGTCTCTGCATTTCGCCGGTAGGATCACCCCCGCGTGTGCGGGAATTACCGAGATTTGCACGTCTGTTAGCGTGCTTTGAGAGGATCACCCCCGCGTGTGCGGGAATTACTCGTTTCCTGTAGTGACTTTGATAAAATTCACGGGATCACCCCCGCGTGTGCGGGAATTACCCACGTGTTTACGTTCGTGGTGAGGAGTCTGGGGGATCACCCCCGCGTGTGCGGGAATTACTGATCCCATCCATCGTGAATGTTGGATCAAGGGGGATCACCCCCGCGTGTGCGGGAATTACAGCAAAGAAACGGGGCGTGACGGCTTAGTTACAGGATCACCCCCGCGTGTGCGGGAATTACTTTCAAACCTTGCTTTTTTGTCCTCGAGGATGGGGATCACCCCCGCGTGTGCGGGAATTACGCAAAAAAATGATAGATACTGAAAAATATTCAAGGATCACCCCCGCGTGTGCGGGAATTACACAATGTGCAAAATAGCTTGACGCAAGGTTTTGGGATCACCCCCGCGTGTGCGGGAATTACCGCTGGCGTCGCCAGGCGGTCCAGTCAGCGTGGGGATCACCCCCGCGTGTGCGGGAATTACTGGGTGACACCGTCACTGTGGAGCATGAGCGCGGGATCACCCCCGCGTGTGCGGGAATTACGCCTACCGCGCTGCCCAGGCCCTGGCCCAGCAGGGATCACCCCCGCGTGTGCGGGAATTACGTTTTCAAATAAAAAAGGAGGTACACATGGACAGGATCACCCCCGCGTGTGCGGGAATTACTGCTGACCACCCTCACAGATGCCCGGCGTCACAGGATCACCCCCGCGTGTGCGGGAATTACGCTATGAGCAAACAAACGTTGAATTTTTCCAGGGGATCACCCCCGCGTGTGCGGGAATTACCGGAACAACGCTGTTGCCCACCTTGGCCACCTGGGATCACCCCCGCGTGTGCGGGAATTACCTCCACCAACCCGGGTCGCTCGGCGGGGTGCCGGGATCACCCCCGCGTGTGCGGGAATTACCCAGGACCTATACCGCCAAGCGCAAAGGATCATGGATCACCCCCGCGTGTGCGGGAATTACGTTTGGCTATCCGCGACGCGCCGGGACGGCGCGGGATCACCCCCGCGTGTGCGGGAATTACTTGATCATTACGCGCAGATTGACCGGCTGGCTAGGATCACCCCCGCGTGTGCGGGAATTACCCTACCATTGCATAAAAACTCAATCCTGCTTCAGGATCACCCCCGCGTGTGCGGGAATTACCATGCATATCCATGTATCGAAAAATGTTATAAAGGATCACCCCCGCGTGTGCGGGAATTACACGATACAGGCGCGCAAGACGCGGGATCAACTAGGATCACCCCCGCGTGTGCGGGAATTACTTGATGGGACTGAGGCATGGAGCGCCGGTACGAGGATCACCCCCGCGTGTGCGGGAATTACCTGGCGGTCCCGGTGCATCATACCTACCCGCCGGGATCACCCCCGCGTGTGCGGGAATTACTGTTCTCGTCCCAAACGCTGATGGTGCAGAACAGGATCACCCCCGCGTGTGCGGGAATTACTTGGCGACGCCGTTGAGATAGAGACGGTCGTGAGGATCACCCCCGCGTGTGCGGGAATTACTTAATTGAGCGACATCACATATAAAATCAATGAGGATCACCCCCGCGTGTGCGGGAATTACGCAGAGCGGTCAGGGTCAGGGGGTCGATTGGGGGGATCACCCCCGCGTGTGCGGGAATTACACGGTAAGTTTGGATCACAAACCGCAAAGGCCGGGATCACCCCCGCGTGTGCGGGAATTACAACGCGGCGGGGACTTACAGCGTAAAGGTTAAGGGATCACCCCCGCGTGTGCGGGAATTACACAGTCAACTTGTTTTCGGGGACGCTTTCTCTGGGATCACCCCCGCGTGTGCGGGAATTACACAACAATCCTGTGCTGCACCGGGGCAACGTGAGGATCACCCCCGCGTGTGCGGGAATTACACATCCTGATGCTAAACAACCTGCTGCGGATGGGGATCACCCCCGCGTGTGCGGGAATTACATTTCAGCTGGCGCGGTAACCCGCAGGTGCAGAGGATCACCCCCGCGTGTGCGGGAATTACGCGGGGAGACCAGTTGACCCCGTCGATTGTCCTGGATCACCCCCGCGTGTGCGGGAATTACCTCCTTGATCTGCGTCACCTGCATGGTCAACTCGGATCACCCCCGCGTGTGCGGGAATTACATTAAAGCTGTGTCGGCAAAGATACTCGCGACGGGATCACCCCCGCGTGTGCGGGAATTACGTGACACGATGAACGCAGCGGGCACCTATTATAGGATCACCCCCGCGTGTGCGGGAATTACCTGACTGGGGCGAAGAGCCTACCCTGCGCGAGGGGATCACCCCCGCGTGTGCGGGAATTACTTCTTGCGCTGGATGTATGCAAAAATGCGTCCAGGATCACCCCCGCGTGTGCGGGAATTACTGGTTGCCGAATACTATTTTTTTTGGCAGATCGGGATCACCCCCGCGTGTGCGGGAATTACTTACGCTCGATGGTGTAATGGTAAAAGCCGCGGGGATCACCCCCGCGTGTGCGGGAATTACCAACCTCCCCTCTCTTTTGGAGGCGATGAATGAGGATCACCCCCGCGTGTGCGGGAATTACTCACGCACGAGATTAAAAGGGGCATCGGCTCTGGGATCACCCCCGCGTGTGCGGGAATTACGCTGTTGCAGGGCGGTCAGGGTTAATGGGTCGAGGATCACCCCCGCGTGTGCGGGAATTACTATCATGCACTTCCTTCCCGTAATATTTAACCAGGATCACCCCCGCGTGTGCGGGAATTACAACTTGTATTTTATGCTTAATCTTTCGTAACGAGGATCACCCCCGCGTGTGCGGGAATTACGACTGGCTGCGGCTGGCCCGGCGCGAACGCTGGGGATCACCCCCGCGTGTGCGGGAATTACCATACTTTACAACCCCGTAGGGGCGTGTTATGGGGATCACCCCCGCGTGTGCGGGAATTACTTTTTCTGTTTCTAAGATAACTCGCGTTTTTTGGGATCACCCCCGCGTGTGCGGGAATTACCGGCGGACAGCAGGCCGCTGGCGTTGCGTACCGGGATCACCCCCGCGTGTGCGGGAATTACGAAATCCGTGTCCATCGTTGACCTCCTTGATTGGGATCACCCCCGCGTGTGCGGGAATTACAGGAGGCGCAGGCATGAGCGAACAAATTAAAAGGGATCACCCCCGCGTGTGCGGGAATTACCAATACTAAGCCGTGGGCGATTTTTTATACTTAGGATCACCCCCGCGTGTGCGGGAATTACTTGATGTCGCCCACCGCGAGCTGCAAGTATTCAGGATCACCCCCGCGTGTGCGGGAATTACATGTCAATATACTCAAAAGTAGAGCAAACGATGGGATCACCCCCGCGTGTGCGGGAATTACCAGGGTATCGTCATACACCCGTCCCGTAACTGTGGATCACCCCCGCGTGTGCGGGAATTACGAGGCCATGCGCGGCCCGGGAGGCGCCGGCCTGGGATCACCCCCGCGTGTGCGGGAATTACCAAGAATGTAAAAAATCTTGGGTATATGATCGGGGATCACCCCCGCGTGTGCGGGAATTACATACAGGGCGGGCGGTTGCTTGCCCGGATTTGAGGATCACCCCCGCGTGTGCGGGAATTACAAAATCAGTCTTGGATCAAGCGATATCGCAACAGGATCACCCCCGCGTGTGCGGGAATTACTTGTCCGCGTTCCCCCAGGCAAGCCCCCAGGGGGGATCACCCCCGCGTGTGCGGGAATTACATGGAGAGGCTACTGGTTACATTTATCAAGATAGGATCACCCCCGCGTGTGCGGGAATTACTTCATTGCCTTCTGTTCCAGTCAAATATGCTTGGGATCACCCCCGCGTGTGCGGGAATTACCTCAGGGCCCAGGCAGACTTTCTGAGCGCCGAAGGATCACCCCCGCGTGTGCGGGAATTACTTTCATAAGTGATCGCCGCCAGTTCGGGCTCTGGGATCACCCCCGCGTGTGCGGGAATTACTCGCCCACGGCTTAGTATTGCTCTTGGCAGATAGGATCACCCCCGCGTGTGCGGGAATTACGCCAGCATCATCTCATCAAGACCGCCAAAACGGGGATCACCCCCGCGTGTGCGGGAATTACGCCATGTCGGCTTCCTGAAGCTTTTGCATGGCAGGATCACCCCCGCGTGTGCGGGAATTACCCAGATGGCGACGCCAGACGGCGATATGCCGTGGGATCACCCCCGCGTGTGCGGGAATTACCCAGGCGGCAGCCGGAGCGGCAAACGCGGCCGGGGATCACCCCCGCGTGTGCGGGAATTACTCAACATTGCCAACCCCCACAATTGGTCTGATAGGATCACCCCCGCGTGTGCGGGAATTACTATATTTCTGTTGTCGTGATAGCAAATAATGTCGGATCACCCCCGCGTGTGCGGGAATTACACGGTAAGTTCGGATCACAAACTACCAAGGCCGGGATCACCCCCGCGTGTGCGGGAATTACGCAGCATCAGCATCCATGTGCGGCTGATGCGCAGGATCACCCCCGCGTGTGCGGGAATTACGGGATCGAGGAGGTAAAAAAATGATTTTTTATAGGATCACCCCCGCGTGTGCGGGAATTACTACAATAAACATCGTAAAAACATATAAAATGGGGGATCACCCCCGCGTGTGCGGGAATTACTAATCGCCGCGGCACCGGCCGCGATTGCGTAGGGGATCACCCCCGCGTGTGCGGGAATTACGTCAATTCTCCCTGTCCCAGGGCGATGATGTGGGGATCACCCCCGCGTGTGCGGGAATTACCTGCTCACAATGTTTTGCAGGATGGGGGTGATGGGATCACCCCCGCGTGTGCGGGAATTACTTGTTGAGAAAATTCCGCAGATCATCGCGGCGAGGATCACCCCCGCGTGTGCGGGAATTACTTCTTGCGCTGGATGTATGCAAAAATGCGTCCAGGATCACCCCCGCGTGTGCGGGAATTACATGGACGCGCTGGCAGCGGCCGAAAACATCACAGGATCACCCCCGCGTGTGCGGGAATTACTCTGCGCCTGTTGGGCATGGCGATGCAGGTGGGGGATCACCCCCGCGTGTGCGGGAATTACGGCAAGACCGGGAGATTTATCACCATCGGCGTTGGATCACCCCCGCGTGTGCGGGAATTACAAGCCATGTTTGAAGGAGGAGTGCCTGTTACCAGGATCACCCCCGCGTGTGCGGGAATTACGCGTTAGAGAACCATCATCATTTCTGATGGCAGGGATCACCCCCGCGTGTGCGGGAATTACCCTGGCTTCCGGGCAGCGTGTCAATGGTGCCCGGGATCACCCCCGCGTGTGCGGGAATTACCGAAATATCGGAGTATTTTATGTTTATATATTGGGATCACCCCCGCGTGTGCGGGAATTACGGTTTGGTTTCCGGGGTATTCTCCTGGTCAGCAGGATCACCCCCGCGTGTGCGGGAATTACCGCCAATGCTGGCGGCAATCTCCTTGTAACCTGGGATCACCCCCGCGTGTGCGGGAATTACACGGGCTATTTAACTTTGATTGATTCCAATTACGGATCACCCCCGCGTGTGCGGGAATTACCTGAATGTGTTTCGGCTTTGGTTCAACAGGCAGGGATCACCCCCGCGTGTGCGGGAATTACCACACCACCAGAACCGTTGTTGACGGGATCACGGGATCACCCCCGCGTGTGCGGGAATTACTTGCTGATTGCAAGCCCCTTGGCTGTCATGCCGGGATCACCCCCGCGTGTGCGGGAATTACTGCCAGCATGCTGTAATACTCCTCATCGGTCAGGGATCACCCCCGCGTGTGCGGGAATTACTTGATGCTTGTGGGCGCAATCTCCACCAGCACGGGATCACCCCCGCGTGTGCGGGAATTACGCGTATTCGAAGCATCCAAGTGGCGAAAACGGGGGATCACCCCCGCGTGTGCGGGAATTACGCCTTTCATTTGTCCCATCTGTCTTGGTCGTAGGGATCACCCCCGCGTGTGCGGGAATTACTACTATTACATCACATCCGCCTGCAAAACCCTGGGATCACCCCCGCGTGTGCGGGAATTACAGTTGGCAGAAAGATAGGCAGAACGCAACGGTAGGATCACCCCCGCGTGTGCGGGAATTACCCTTTTGACGACGCGTCTTTCAAGCTGGTTGTAGGATCACCCCCGCGTGTGCGGGAATTACGATCCAACCGCGAAAACGGGCGCGATCGGTGCGGGATCACCCCCGCGTGTGCGGGAATTACAGGACCAATGGGACAAATAAAAGGCGCCTGATGGGATCACCCCCGCGTGTGCGGGAATTACTTGATACGGAATCATGCCAAGCCCCCCGCCAGGGGATCACCCCCGCGTGTGCGGGAATTACTAGACAGGCCCGGTGATTAGCGTCCACATGCCGGGATCACCCCCGCGTGTGCGGGAATTACCCGGCTCAACGCCGAGGAGGGCCGGTGATGTGGGGATCACCCCCGCGTGTGCGGGAATTACCTGACAACGTGATCACAGACTTCCCAAGTCCCAGGATCACCCCCGCGTGTGCGGGAATTACCGGCAAGCCGCGCCTGGACAGTCTGCTGATAGAGGATCACCCCCGCGTGTGCGGGAATTACATCGAAGCCTGGCTTGGCGAGCAGGTCAAAGCAGGATCACCCCCGCGTGTGCGGGAATTACCCGAAGCCGCCGGGCCGGTTGTTGACGTTATAGGGATCACCCCCGCGTGTGCGGGAATTACCGCTGCTGGAGGGTGTCTTTGAGGCCATCAACAGGATCACCCCCGCGTGTGCGGGAATTACATGGTTTCTGCTGATGTGCAGGTAAGGGCCTTGGGATCACCCCCGCGTGTGCGGGAATTACGGCATTTCTATCCATGATCTCACGATTGAGCAGGGATCACCCCCGCGTGTGCGGGAATTACCCAACTTTAAGGGTCTCAAGCGCCCGGTTGCCGGGATCACCCCCGCGTGTGCGGGAATTACCCTTCAAGGCGCGGCAGCCTGAAGAAGCTGATAGGATCACCCCCGCGTGTGCGGGAATTACTGTACATAACTGTTGGGAAATTACTACAAGCTAGGATCACCCCCGCGTGTGCGGGAATTACGTGGTCTTTTTGAGTTGCTGAAGAATGGGCGGGGGATCACCCCCGCGTGTGCGGGAATTACACCTTGAAGGCCGCGCAGGCTGAGGCTGCCGTGGGATCACCCCCGCGTGTGCGGGAATTACAGCTCCGCGCCGCAGACGATGCAGGCGGCGCCGGGATCACCCCCGCGTGTGCGGGAATTACTGTAGAAGTAAAAGCGGCCGACTGGGAGGCACAGGATCACCCCCGCGTGTGCGGGAATTACAGATTGACAACATAGCCGTAATACTCAGCCTTTGGATCACCCCCGCGTGTGCGGGAATTACAAGGAGACTTCACCAACGAATTTGTATACGTCAGGATCACCCCCGCGTGTGCGGGAATTACGTAATCAGACTTGGCTGGGGGGGATGTCCGGCGGGATCACCCCCGCGTGTGCGGGAATTACACCTTTTCTGCGGCCCAGTCCGCGGTCCTGTCGGGATCACCCCCGCGTGTGCGGGAATTACCGGTGAGGATCGGCCCGACAAAGCCCTGGATGGGGATCACCCCCGCGTGTGCGGGAATTACAATTCCTCGCCCTCGCCGGGGTCAAACAGCTGGGGATCACCCCCGCGTGTGCGGGAATTACTCTAAGATAGCGTAGACATTCCCGCCGGCAGCGGGATCACCCCCGCGTGTGCGGGAATTACGTCGCGCGTGTTGCGTCGTCTTTTAGCGCGTGGGGATCACCCCCGCGTGTGCGGGAATTACGTTTACCTCCTTCAAATTAAGTAAAACTCGCCGGGATCACCCCCGCGTGTGCGGGAATTACCTTGCTTAGTAGCAGTTGGTGTATGCGCTCGTAGGATCACCCCCGCGTGTGCGGGAATTACCTTAATAGTCTATTGGCCGCGAACCTTGAGCCGGGATCACCCCCGCGTGTGCGGGAATTACCCAACTTCCTCGCGGTCAAGGGACAGCAGAAGAGGATCACCCCCGCGTGTGCGGGAATTACCTTGGAAACGCGGGCGTCTCTACCGGCAGTGAGAGGATCACCCCCGCGTGTGCGGGAATTACTGGAAAAAGCCGCGGAAGAATATGACCTTTTTGGGATCACCCCCGCGTGTGCGGGAATTACCCTCGTAGGTGTACAATGGCTCATTGCCAAAGGGGATCACCCCCGCGTGTGCGGGAATTACACGGCTTGCCTGTTTTCGGGGAGGCTTTTGTGAGGATCACCCCCGCGTGTGCGGGAATTACGCTATGATACACGCGGGTCACTTCAAAGCGCTTGGATCACCCCCGCGTGTGCGGGAATTACACAGGGACCGCGTCCACGCAATAGGTCTTTTTGGGATCACCCCCGCGTGTGCGGGAATTACTAAAGAAATAATCAGCCACACGGCCTTGTCCCAGGATCACCCCCGCGTGTGCGGGAATTACCTGAACGCCGCCTCAACGGTCTCGATGGACTTGGGATCACCCCCGCGTGTGCGGGAATTACGCCAGTCACGCTTCTTTTAGCCCCATCGCCCGGGGATCACCCCCGCGTGTGCGGGAATTACAATACCATGGAAAACATGCCAGGCTTCCGAGTGGGATCACCCCCGCGTGTGCGGGAATTACAGCGTAGTGCTCCCGTACGTACCGAAGGTGCTGGGATCACCCCCGCGTGTGCGGGAATTACACGGCTTGGTGTGCGTTGGGGTAATTCTTCCGGGGATCACCCCCGCGTGTGCGGGAATTACGTGTACGGCTGATGATGATTGATACCGGCCTCGGGATCACCCCCGCGTGTGCGGGAATTACTTGGCAAGCGTGACTTCCTGGGCTGCACCCTGAGGATCACCCCCGCGTGTGCGGGAATTACTTAAGTCAGGACAGAAAATAAAAGCCGGAACCGGGATCACCCCCGCGTGTGCGGGAATTACAAATCCTCCAGTACCTTGCGGCGCAGCGCGTCAGGATCACCCCCGCGTGTGCGGGAATTACTCGTGAATGGTCAGACTGTAGACCGTATCTTGAGGATCACCCCCGCGTGTGCGGGAATTACGCAAGGACAGCTTCA
>Ga0255345_1007434_pt1 | contig 10256 bp, 5 predicted proteins | sample wastewater_treat_6_FD_192415 | JGI IMG/M metagenome (GOLD analysis project Ga0255345, IMG submission 192415) | Wastewater microbial communities from Lulu Island WWTP, Vancouver, Canada - plant20 | ecosystem: Engineered > WWTP > Wastewater > Unclassified | place: Canada: Vancouver, British... | reverse complement strand
CCTTTTAAAAATGGTAATATCTACAATTCTGCTGGTGCAATTATGCAAAATGGAGATTTAATTGTAATGGGTTTATGGTATCAAGAAGCTATTATCATTCCAAATGCCATTGATTCGAACTTGTTCTATTTATTTACTATTGGGGTTTCCGGAAATTATGGTCTATACTATTCAATAATTGATTTGTCTCAAAACAATGGCTTAGGCGCTGTTACTCAAAAAAATGTTCAACTATTAAATAAAAAATCGATTGACTGTATTTGTGCAGTCAAACATGGCAATGGAAGGGATTGGTGGTTGTTTTTTAAAACCTATGGAAGTGTTGCCAATAATGATTTTTATAAATATTTAATAAGCCCTTCTGGTATTAGTGGACCATTTATGCAAAGTGTTGGAGTGCCAACTTCACAAGGTTTTATTAGAATGGTAATGAATAAACAAGGTGATAAAATGGCGTTGATTAATTATTTAGGAATGATTGAATTGTTCGATTTTGACAGGTGTATAGGTTGGCTGAATAATTATGTTTTCATTTCACCAAATGACACTATTTCGCCATACCCAGGAGATTGGAGTGGAGAGTTCTCTCCTGATGGTTCAAAGTTATATATCTCTACTAGTCGTGATGATTCATATTTATTCCAGTTTAATTTAAATGATAGCATTCCAATTTCTACTGTGGATACTTTAGCTAATTTAAATTATTCAGTTGCCGCTGGTGGTGCATTAAAGCTAGCCCCCGACAATAAAATTTATTGGAGTTGTGCATGGAGCGATGGTGTCCATTTTAATTATCCATACCCCGACACTACCTACAATATTTACAATATGAATTTAAGTGTTATCAATTCGCCGGATAGTCTTGGTGCAGCTTGTGATTTTCAGCCTTATAGTTTTTATTTAGGAGGCGGTAGAACATATTGGGGTCTTCCCAACAACCCAAATTACGATTTAGGTCCGTTGGCAGGGAGTAGCTGTGATACACTAACGGTAGGCCTTAACGAAATTTCTGCGTATAAAAATAATCTGGCTGTTTATTATGATTACGGTTGGCAAATGGCTTTCGTAAATGCTAAAGGATTAAAAGGGAAAAATGCCATTTTGAAATTGTTTAACCTCAACGGACAATTAATCAGCACTTACATAGGAACCTCCTCCGGCGAGTACTTTACCGCCGATGTAAATATGCAAGGCTTACCAAACGGAATGTATATATTTCAGCTAAGTACCGATAGGGAAGTGCTGACGGGAAAGGTGGTTAAAAGTTAAAATGCTTTTATTAAACTACTACTGTTTTTCGACTAGCAATAATTTCGATTTCATTATTGTTAAACGATTACAAGTATTTATAAACGGCTATTTTCTTTTTACAAACTTATTTTCGCAGAAAGAAAATGTATGCGTTTAAATAAATGGAAATATCTTTTTAAGTCGTATTTCACTTATACGAAAAGGGAGCAGAATGCAATAGTTGTTTTGTTGCTGCTAATAGGTGCGCTTCAGTTTGTGTTGGTGGTTTTGCATTGGTTTCCTACTCCCGTAGCGGCTGTGGCTGTCCCGAATTCACAAAGGTTATTACCTAACAATAATTCGAAGACGATGAAGTCGGCAGTTGTTTATCCCGAAAGAGATCATAGTTATCACCCTAAAGAAGAAAAGAAGAGTGAACTTTTTAAATTTAATCCCAATCATCTTCCGCTTAGCGATTGGCAACGGTTAGGGCTATCCGAAAAACAAGCTTCGGTAATTCATCGTTGGGAAGCAGGAGGAGGCTCGTTTCGTTGTAAAAAAGATGTAAAGAAAATGATTGTGATTTCTGATCAAATGTTTGAGCAGATATATCCTTTTATCGATCTGCCGGAAAATATGGTAGCCCAATCGAGCGACAATAAATCAGCAGTTCGCACTTTCGAAAAGGATAAATATTCGGCACCCAAACATCGACAAGTAAATATCAATACAGCTACCGAAGCTGAGTTCGATTCGCTACCGCTGATTGGAGAAGGTCGAGCCAAAGCAATGGTAAAATACCGCGAAAAGTTGGGCGGATACCTGTCCGTTGATCAATTAAAAGAAATAAAATGTCTGCCAGATTCTGTTTTAAACATCCTCTTTAAGTATGTAATTACTGACGGAAAGGTGCTTAAAAAGATCAATATTAATGCGCAATCCATTGATAGTCTGATGCATCCGTATATGCCAAAACCCTTTGCTCGCCTAATTGTTAACTATACCCAACAGCATGGTAAATTACATTCTGTTAATGACTTAAGTCGTTTGCCCTTGTATGACGAGGAAATCCTCCGTAAACTTGCACCTTATTTAACAGTTAACCCCTAAATATTATGGATTTCAGGCCAACCGAAAGCCAGGAAATGATTGCCCAAACGGTAAGAGATTTTGCAGAAAAACATATTCGTCCGAATATCATGGAATGGGACGAAGCTCAAAAATTCCCTATAGATTTATTCAAGAAAATGGGTGAATTAGGAATTATGGGGGTGTTGGTTCCGGAACAATATGGCGGCGCAGGATTAAGTTATTTTGAATATGTAACTGCAATTTCTGAATTGGCAAAAGTTTGTGGTTCTATTGGTTTATCGATGGCTGCGCACAATTCACTTTGCACCGGACATATTCTTGCTTTTGGTAACGAAGAGCAAAAACAAAAATATCTTCCTAAGTTAGCTACTGCCGAATTTATTGGAGCTTGGGGATTAACAGAAGCAAATACTGGTTCTGATGCTATGCGTATGCGTTGCGTAGCGAAAGAAGATGGTGATTACTGGGTTATCAACGGAGCGAAAAACTGGATCACTCACGGAATCAGTGGTGATGTAGCGGTTGTGCTAGCTCGTACCGGTGAATTACTCGATTCGAAAGGTATTACAGCCTTTGTAGTAGAAAGAGGAACTCCGGGCTTTAAAGCAGGAAAGAAAGAAAATAAATTAGGAATGCGAGCTTCTGAAACTGCAGAAATGATTTTCGAAGATTGCAGAGTTCATAAAAGTCAAGTGTTAGGCAAAGTTGGTGATGGCTTTAAACAAGCAATGAAAGTTTTAGATGGAGGTAGAATCTCTATCGCTGCACTATCGCTTGGTATTGCTAAAGGTGCTTACGAAGCTTCTGTTAAATATTCGCAAGAGCGTCAACAGTTCGGACAACCGATTTCTAGTTTCCAAGCGATTTCATTTAAGTTAGCTGATATGGCTACTCAAATTGAAGCGGCTGAACTTTTAACATTGCAAGCAGCCGATTTAAAAAATCGCGGTGTAGCTATGACGAAGCAATCGGCTTTTGCTAAGTATTATGCGTCTGAGGTAGCAGTGCGTTGCTCTACTGAAGCAGTTCAGATATTTGGCGGTTACGGATACACGAAAGATTTTCCTGTGGAGAAATTTTACCGTGATTCTAAACTGTGCACCATCGGTGAAGGTACTTCAGAAATTCAAAAATTAGTAATAGCAAGAAATATCTTAAACGGATAATTCTTGATGTCCCTAAAAAGAAAAAGCCCTGGCATTTATTGTCAGGGCTTTTTCTTTGATTGTATTTTTTAGAAGGAGTAGGATAATCCAGCCATTCCGGTAAAGCGATAATTCGGATAATTGTAATAATTATAGTAGCGAGTAAATCCTAAGTTGTTTAGCATCACAAACAACGATAGTACTTTCGAGTAGCGATAGTCAACACTTAAGTTTGCATCGAAGTAACTCTTCAATTTAACGCTTTCGAATTTTTGTGCATGCGTTGAATCGCTGGCATAATAACTATTGATGCCATTGGTTTCTCCATTGTAGAATAAATCAATTTTAGCGTAGATTTTTTCTGCAATTACATATTGCGCGTTGATGCCTGCTTTCACTGCCGGTTTGTAAAGCGGCTTATCGAGTGTTTCAGTTCCATATTGATTGAATTCAATATTAGTTCCTAAGGTGATTTTCTCCGCCATTTTATATTCTAACGATCCTTTTACAGCAAACAAATTTACTTTGTCGTAAAAAGTGTTGAAGGTAGTAGGGAATATACTATCGGGCTTATTGTAGAAGAATGCCATGTCGCCAATTCTTGAATATCCCGCCGATGCAATAAGCATTAAATCATGTTCTAACTTAATAGTAACACCACCTTCTAATCCGATTTTTTTATTGCTGTTTAAGACTTTTGTAGTATCTGAGAAAAATGGATTCTCTTTTGCAAATGTTCGAATGCTATTGCGTTCTAAATCGCCAGTAATTTCTCCGTAAACGGAAAATGCATCATCAATAATTTGGTAAGAACCTCTTACATGCGGGTATATGCGTAAAGATCCTGAAACGCCATCTTTAGTTGCTACAAGATTAGCCCCCGCAATCACTGAGAAAAGATTTTTGTTAATCGTTATTCTTGGTATTAAGCGAAATATATTTCTGTTGATGGAGTAATTTTGTGTGTTGTATTTCCCAATGTCAAAGTCAGCATCTAATGACACCAAACCAAGGTCGATGTTTTTTCCTCCGCCAAGTTTGATGTTTACATTGTTTTCATTAGTACTTCTGTTGTCTTTGAAGGTGTAAAATCCAACTCCTGCATGATACGTAAAGGCATCCTTATCACGGTTATTACTTTCAATGCTGAAATCGCCATTAATGTCTTGCATTAAATGTTTAGTCTCCGATTTCGAATACAGTTGCGGAGGATCTAAATAGCCATAATAATGAACAACATCTCTGTTGTAACCTAAATTGCCTTTTAAGGTAAATTGATCGAAATATTTAGTGCCAAATACTACTAATTCGTTATTGCTGTTTGCAGGATTTCCATAATCATTTATTTTTCCTGAACTCGAGAAATGGTTGAACTTAACTCCTGCATTAAACGACTTCGAACGAAGTGAATTGTAATACAGATTTAACATCGGCATATTTTCTAATCCGTAGCCAGCTTTTATAAATCCGTGATATAATTTTTTTATTGCATCGTCTTTAATACGAACCGGTTTGATAGGCGATAAATTATAATTCGAATTCATCGGCTTCGGATCTACGCTATAGGTAAGAACAGGAGCTTTGAAGTCGGCGGTATCACCTTCTGGAACGATGTTTATTTTGAAAGCATCATTCAAAACAGGGGTATAATCTTTTACGATATCGATATCTTCGTTACCAAGGTTTTTAGTAGGTGGATTACCGTTAGTATTTCCTCCAGTTTGAGCAAATAAGTTATCCGACGACGATAAGCCGAATAACAATCCGATACCAAGAACTATTAGATATTTATGTTGAACTTGCATGTTTTTCTTTTTTCTGATTAAATTAAACGAACCCGACATCTCCATTAGTTTTTCTTCTCTTTGTTAAGGTCAGTTTCCTGCTCTTGCTGTTCGGCAGGTTTAATTAAATCTTTTGGTTCTGATGAAATGATCTCATTCAGTTTAGTCATGGCCATCTCTTTAATATCTTCGGGATCGCTAGGATCTGTTTCGAAGTTGTCGATCAAACTTTGCAATGTATGTTTCGCTTGGAAAGTATCTTTCAGTGCAATGTAATTGTCGGCTAACAACAAGAAACTTTTTCCGATCCAGAAATCGTACGATGGAACTTGATTAATTACATCGAAACATTTGTTTTGCGAAGTTTTGTAGTTCTTCGAATTATATTCTACCAATGCTAAGCTATATCTCGATTCAGCGCCATTTTCTCCCGACTGTTTCGCGGTAATCGTAAATTCTTTCTTAGCGGTGGTGAAGTCGTTCGTTTTTAATGCACATCTTCCGTAAGTGAGGTGAGCCTCAGCAATTACTTCGTTCGATACTTTGTCGGATGCAATTAGTTTTTGCGCATACGTTATTGCTTGATCGTATTTCTGCGTTCTGTAATAGCTGCGCATCAATCCGGTTTGAGCATTTACGATATTGTCTTTTAAATCGGCTGTTTGCTCTAACTTGCTAAACTGAGAAATCGATTTCTCGTACAAGTTGTTTTTGAAATTAATATTTCCGGCCTTCAATAATGATTTCTCGGTGTAAATATTTTTAGGCTGTTCAATGATCGTTTCATATCCCGTTAAAGCATCTTCGAATTTGCTGGCGCGATAGTCGCATTCCGATTTGTAGAATGTAGCATTTAATTTAAACGCGCCATTCGGGAATTGTTGTAAGTACTTACTGAATGCCGTTGAAGCATCATCAAATTTTTGTGCTAGGTAACGTTGCTCTGCTGCTTCATAGGTGATAGAGTCTTGCGCTTCTACGCTTACGCTGACATTAGAAACAGTTTTTACGTAGTCGAAGTATTTATCGGGAGCGCCATCCGCAACATAAATATTCTTGATCGTTGCTAATGCTTCAGATGCTTCAGGTGTTCCAGGATAAGTGCTTATTACCTTTTTTAAATTGGTTAATGCATCATCATCTTGTTTGCTATTGTAATACAATAACCCGATGTTCAATTGCGCTTTCTTCGCATATTGGCTGCTTGGGAATTCTTTCAACAACTGACTGAACAATGTTCTTGCATTGTCTGAATTACCTAATGTCATTTGTGCTTTTCCTTTTTCAAATAACCCGTCGGCTTTGAATTTCGATTTCGGATAATTGGTCAGCAAGGAATTCATCGTATTGGTTTTTCCGTCGAGGTCACCTTGCAATCCTTGAATTACTCCTTTTTGAAATAATGCATAATCGCTCGATGCAGCTTTGTTGCTGATGGCATCGTTGTAATACGGAATCGCATTATCAAATTGTCGTAGTACATAAAAGCAGTCGCCGGTTCTAAGTAAACAATCGTCGTACGTCGCTTTATCGGTTTCCTCTTTCTTCGCTAAATATTTTCTGAACCAAGTTTGCGCTTCTGAATAATTAGCTTGTTTAAAATGTGCGTAACCTAAATTGTAGTTAGCCAAATTATACATCGAAGTATTTACCGACGCAGGATTAAATACATAAATTCTGTATTGCTTTACGGCAGCATCATATTTTTCTTGCGCATAAAGTGCTTCCGCTTTCCAATACATCGCTTTAGCACGAATCGTAGGATCAACATCGTTTACGATTGCTTTCTCAAACATAGCAATGGCTTTATCGCGATCGCCATCATTAAAAAATTCTACTCCGCGGTAATATGCTACTTTCTGATAGGCTTCTTTCGTTCGTGTAGTCTTTACTTTAACATTATCGAGAGCGGCCAATGCATCTTTGTAGTTACGCGTTGTTAAATATAATCCAGCAATCAATTCATTCGATTCATCGGCATATTTCGAATTCGGATAGTTTTTCAAGAAATCCCTGAAAGCATTTAAGGCTACGGGTTGGAAACCTAATTCATACGATAACTTAGCATAGTTGAATTGTGATGATTCGGTAATAACTAAATTATGCGTGAGCTTTCCCGCCGATTGAAATGCATTTCTTGCACTTTGCTTATCTTTTAATTTCAAGAAGCAATCTGCTAAATGATAATATGCGTTTTGTGCCAATGAGTCTTCTAAGTCAACTACTTTTTTAAAGTTGTCGGCTGCCTCATTAAAGTTTCCGTTTTTATATTGACAATAAGCTATCGAATAACGATCATCACGATTTATTGCAGGAACGCTTTGCTGATAATTTCCGAAATAGGTTAGTGCGTTTTTGTAATCTCCTTGACGGTAATACGATTCAGCAACTATCCTGTTTATCTCAGATGCGTTCTGCGGATTGCCATTTTGTAAAACATTCGTTCCGTATTTCGTTACTTCATCAAACTTACTTTGCTCGTAATACATTTGAGTGATGTAATAAGGCACCAATGGACCGAAGGTTGCTGATGAATCGAGCTTACGGAAATACTCCATAGCCGTTTTATAGTTATTGCTAGAGTACGCAATATGTCCGTAGTAATATTGCGCAGCCGTTTGGTATTTCGATTCAACGCCCAATATTTCATGAAAGCTCTTCGCAGCTTTTTCGTTATCGTTTTTCGAGAAGTAGCAATATCCGGTTTTGAAATAGTATTCAGCTACCTCATCGCCCGTTAAATAATAAACGTCGGCCTTCTCGAAAGCAGGAAGGGCTTTAGGGAATCTCTTTGTGCGGTAATAATGACGACCTAGGTAAAACCAAGCCAAGGGGGTTTTCGTACTCTCGGGATATTTCTCCGTAAAATTGACCAGCTTTTGTTCGGCATCGGGATTGAATAGCTCATACGCCGAAACCGCCGAGTAATAATTCGCATTGATGAGGTTATGTGCTGATCCTTTGTTTTCTTTGATAAATCGGTCGAGTACGTCTTGTGCAGCCCCGTACTTTTCCTTCACAAAGAGCTCATATCCTTTCTTGTAATCGCGATCGGCTTCGGTGTAAATTTCAGTTTGCTGAGCCTTAGATGAGCTGACCCAAAGCAGGCAAATGACTAATAGATATTGAATTTTCTTCTTCATGCTAGTGCGCGCGTATAAACATTCAAAATTACACCTAAGGAACGGGGTGCTCTCTTAAATTCGTATGTGAAAACCTTAATTTATTAACACGCATCTGTATATAACAATAGGCCGAAAGAATAAAATTGTTCGTTTGGCGTTAAACCTTTGTATTTCGCGGTTGTCCTATTGTGGTAAACCTTCTGTTTCGTGATGGTTTTCAGGGTAACATATCTATTAACCTTTCGTAAAACTTCGTATGATGACTAAAAAGAGCATTTATTTTAAATCCGGTTTGGCTATAGCAGCCATCTGTTTGGTGAGCCTTTCTTCTTGCAGAAAGGATAAAGACGAGGCTTCGGCCGATAATGATACGAGCACTTCTATTGAGAATGCCGTTGCGGATGCTGCCTATAATGACGTAGCAAATATTGCCGATCAGGCTTATTCGGGTTCTGTTTCTACTTATCGTACTGCCGGCGATGATGGTATTTTGTCGTCGTGTGCTACTGTGAGCTTCGATACTTTGACAACGCCTAAATCTTTTACTGTCGATTTTGGAACTTCTAATTGCTTGGGCAATGATGGAAATTATCGCCGAGGTAAAATTATTGTAACGTATACAGGTGCTTATCGCGATAGCGGAAGTTCGCATACTATTACTTTTGATGGCTATTATGTGAATGATAATAATATTGCAGGGACAAAAACGGTAACGAATACAGGTCGAAATAACGCCGGCAATTTAACTTATTCTATTTCTATCAACGGTTCTATTACTTGGGATGCTCAAACTTTTGGAGGTGGCGGTACAAGTACTTATACTGCTAATCGTACACGTGAGTGGATAGAGGGTGAATCGACCGCAGTTTGGTTCGATGACGTTTACCTCATTAGTGGTACTTCTAGCGGAACAACTCGCACCGGCGCAAGCTACACTGCGAATACTGTTTCTCCTCTGAAAAAGTATATCAATTTCAGATATATTACCGACGGTACTTTAGCGTTTACTCCTTCGGGAAAATACACACGTTATATCAATTTCGGTTATTCAAATGCTGCGAAAGATAATCTGGCGCAAGTAACTATCAACGGATATACTTTTATCGTTCAGTTGAAGTAAAACGATAAAACAAAAAAAAAGAGGGACTTGATTATTCAGGTCCCTCTTTTTTTATCTAACGATTGTTATTCTGCCAGTGACTTCGTGCTTTTTGTTATTCACGTCTTTCGTTCGAACTCTGTAAACGTACACTCCCGAAGGACATTCAGCATTCGAATCTAAGTAGTCGCCGTTCCACGAGTCGTCGGTTTTTGTTGTCTCCCACACAATCTGACCGCGTCGGTTAAATACTTGCATCTCGAATGATCTTACTCCTTGAGCCGAGTATTGAAATTTGTCGTTTATTAAATCATTATTTGGAGTGAAAGCCGAAGGAATATTCAATACGTACATGTCTTGCACTTCTACCGTAATTTGAGCTGAGTCGATACATCCTCCAGCATTTATTGCATAGAAGTTAACCACAAACATTCCGGTATCTTGATAGGCGTGTTGAGAGAAGCATGAGCTGTCGCCAGTTCCATCTCCAAAGTCGAAATAACAAGTTGTAGCAGGGAATACTGCTTCAAAAGTGATAATAGGATTTAAGGTTGTTACTGTGCGTGGAGTAGCTAAGAACGTTGCGTCCGGTATAGGACTAACGTCTATCGTTCCCGATAAATTCGCAGTAGTTGAACAGGTATCAGCAGAGGTAATTGTTAACGAAGGATTAAAATTCCCTGCCACTTGATACGTGTACAACGGATCGTTAGTGGTTGAGGTGTCGCCATTGCCAAAATCCCATAGTATCGATGATCCTGCTAACGCGGGCGATAAATTG
>Ga0255345_1007429_pt1 | contig 10263 bp, 9 predicted proteins | sample wastewater_treat_6_FD_192415 | JGI IMG/M metagenome (GOLD analysis project Ga0255345, IMG submission 192415) | Wastewater microbial communities from Lulu Island WWTP, Vancouver, Canada - plant20 | ecosystem: Engineered > WWTP > Wastewater > Unclassified | place: Canada: Vancouver, British... | reverse complement strand
TGCAATGCCGACACAGTCTAAGACTGTGCTAATCACGCGCTGCGTGGCGCGTCTGATGAGTCAGAAATGACGAAATTAGCACGAAGACAAAAACAGGAGAATAATATTATGCCTATTTACCGCGATCTTACAGATGACGAGCTTATTAAAAAGTTTGCCGAATTGGATTATTACGATCCGGATCTTTGCGCTCTAATATGTGAGCGCGCCGGTCTGACGGAGAGATGGGAACACGCCGATGGCGAAACTTTCGAGCGCGTGCTTGACCGCGCGATTGAAATTCTAAAAGAAGATCTCTAACAAAAAAATCAAGGAGTGAAAAAAATGAAAAAATTAAGTGAAATCAAAAAAGAGCTTGAATCAAAGGGAATCGAAGTTAGAAAGATACGCGCGACATTAAATGGCGCGCAAGCTTATAGAATTATTGGATCCGAATTTAATGCCGCAGCAATTTGGACCGCCTGGGAAATAAAGTCGAGATATTACCGCGGCGAATTCGCTTAATTTGATTCCGACACAAATAAATAATTAAGGAGAAAAAAAAATGGAAAAGTTAGAAAATTTGAAAGCGGAGTATGACGGATGGAAGGAGAAAGAAGAGGCGGAATTTAGAGACCGGTACTCTGACAGGTTCCCGGCCTGTCATCCGGATTGGTTGGCGGTCAGAGTTCCAAAGAAGTTTTATCTGTTGTTCTCAGAGCTCGAGCCGGAAATAATTAACAGGGGGAAGTATTTGACTGAGGGGTTATGGTTCTTCCCCGATAGCGGGGAAATCCTGAGACTCTCTTACCAAAACTAATCCCCCTGCGGCTCGGGGAAACCCGGGCCGCTTGAAACAAAAGAGGCGCGAGAATGAAAATAATGCTTATTTAAACATTGAAGCAGGTTAAGAGCCATAAAAAAAGGAGAACAAAAAAATCAAATTTTCAGATCCGGGGCTTTTAAAACAAGCTCAAATTGACCCATTCTGGCCCAAAGCTGGCCGGATGATAAAACGAGGGTAAAAATTATGACATGTCCCACAAAAATATGCAGCAGAATTCTAAAAAACCAAAAACTTCAAAATGCATTCATTTACTCGCTCACCTGCGAAGAAACACCCGGAGACAAAATCAGAAAAGCAAAAAAAAGAACAGAAATTAGCGAAATTAAACCCGGACAGCTCTGGAAAATCAAAATACCCAAAGCAAACGAGAACATACTTGCCATAACAACTTCAAGTATAATAAAAGAAGCCGGAATAAAGGCAGTGCGCATTACACCATTATGCACAACTCATTCTGAAAAAGACACGGATGAAACAGACATAATACTAGAACCCTGCGAAATGCCCCTTGGGTTACTTTGCCTGGCCCAGTGGTGGAACGACCGCCCGGTATTACTAACCCAGCTAAGCCTTTGCTATGGAGAGCTTAGCAAAGATATAACAGATAAAATTTTAACTCGTATTAGCGAGTTTCCAAAACCCGTTAGCCTTTCTGCTTCAGGACATTTATTCAGGCAAATCGAAATAGATAAAGGCAAAATAATTTCGGCCCCTCTTTTCGAAAAAATTTCACAAGCAGAAAAACCAAAAACTAATATCTACCTGATTGATTTTTCTGACTTTGCACACAATCTAGATAGCGCGAACGAAGAACCGGCAATGGCAGCAGCTTCTAACGATATTTATTTAAAAGATTTCGAACAATATATTATAAAAAACAACTTGCCATTTGCGTGCATTAGAATGCCAAGCAAAAAGCCATTACTTCAATTACGCTCAACAAATGAGAATAAATTTAAGTTAGAAATAACTTTTAAAGATGCAGGCACCAAAAAGCTCATTTCAGATATGCAAGGCGTTGCAAATATAGATTTACCGCCCGAAGATACTAAACGAATTTCGTCTGTCGCAATAATCTTTGCACCATAAAAATCAAATGGAAAAAGATTGGTTATTCGAAAATATTCGTGAAATCGAAAAAATTAAAAAAGTCGATCACACCCACCCGTTTTGGCAATATCGCCCAACAAGGGTTTTCTGGCTCGCAAGTATTCCAAATTTTATAAAAAATAAAAATATTTCATCTTATTACACCGAAGAAGCCGAGCGCTTAAAAGACGCATTTTGCCTAAACTACTATAAAAACACTCCGGACTTCGCAAAAATAGCTTTATATGACCCGGAAATCAATGATACCCTTCCCTGCCGTGGTGCTTATGTTCCAATAGTCATAGAAAACAAACACGAGTATCTGCCCGATGTCAGCTTTTCGGGATTCGAAGAACCGTCAAGCGACGTAATAGGTAAAATAAATCTAAAAAAATACGAAAAGATAAGTAATGCTCTAAAAAGCCTTTTAGACTACGAAACAAATGTTTTTTACATATTGCAAATCGACTACTTTTTTGAAATTAAAGGCAGATCTTTCGAGCTTGGATATTTTGTTAACCGATGGCTTCAAATGAACAAAAACACATTCCGCATATTACCCAACATATGCTGCACCGGTGAAGTCTCTGATAACGGTGCTATAAACGAAATTGATCAAGTATTATTAAAAACAGAAGCAGCCCTGACAAAAGATTTTGATTATATATTTCTGCCTGAAAAAAACCGAAAAGAAATCGATGCATCAAAACACGCATCAGACAATAGAATCATATATTTCCAAAATATTCATCAAGTAATTAACTTTTTATCTGAAAACACTGACGAGCAAAAATCCAAAAACAAAATCAGGGTTTGGCTTAACGGCGACAATTCAGAACCCAAAGACGATTTCGAGCGCCACTTTAAAGCCCAAAACAACCCCATAGACAACAGCATTAAAATTCACAAAGACCTGCTCGGATACAAAAGCACAAAGGAAAAATACGAGAAACTGCAGATAATGACAAAATATTACCTCAATTATGCTCTGAAAAACTTCAATTCAAGCAGCATTGAACGTGCTAAAGCCATAAATCTTATGTTTCCCCGTGACACCGGCTTTTTTTATTTAACAAGCCTTTTAAAAGAAAATTCCGCCGGCTATAACGAAAAGACTCTTTACAACAGCACCGCCGACTTTTTCTTATCATCTGACACCGATGTAACGATTGCTGCAGGGCTTTTATCCAACACCGACTTTATCGAACAAAACGATATTTTCAAAAACATACGACTTAAATACCCTAAATTGCTCTGCCTGCTGTTTAAAAACTCGGCCCAACTGCTCTATTTATTGTCTTGCTTAAAAGACATGAATTACGATGAAAATCGTCTATCACAACAGGTATTAAACGAATTAGAAAACTTCGACCTGCTAACAAACGAAAGAAAAGCTGAAATTAACATGATGAACAATGTCTTAAGCCATTTCTCAGGCTCGGTGGCCATAAATGACATTGATTTAATTCCCAATGCTAAAAAAATTGAATTTCTTTACAGAGCATATAACAACTTTTTAAAGCAAAACAAACCAAAAGAAGCCCAAGTTTGCGTTGACTATTTTGATAAAATTTTAGACATAACAAACGAAACTTCCGAAAACAAACCGGCTCTGCTTGAACTTTTTAAAGGTGCGGGCTTAACCGAACAACACAATAAACTGCTCGAGAAATCCACATATTCAAACTTTAAAAAGACTCTAAACGCTAACAATAAAACAACAAAAAGCTACTTAGAAGAAATTAAATCCTTAGAAACAACGGCTGAAACCTTGCTTAACCGCTTTATAAACGGTTCTTTTGATTTAAATGAAAAACCTGAATGCTTTGTGCAGCCCGCATTTAATATTTTTGTTCATTTATACCAAAACCACGACAGCAAGACCTTGCAGCAACATTTAAAAGAAATATTAGATGGATTCAAGAATCATTATGCAAACACACAAAGTTCTGAAGCAAACGCACTAAAAGCCGGGTGCTTATCATTTTGGGCCGGTAATAATCTCGATAATTTTGACGCTGCAATGAACTTAAACCTTAAAAAGCCCTATGCTCTCACCTATTACGTAGGCGCCCTTAAAAGATATTTAACTAAAAACGGCAACAAATGCGAACATAAAGAACATTGCAAACTAAAAAAACACATTAACTCTCAATACACAGGCAATATACACGATTTTCTGTGGCTCTATTTTTTAGTAAACGAAAATGCAAAAGACTGCAAAGACACACAAAACCCTTGCAAAGATTGTATTGGGCCAAACTTAAATCTTTTGATCAATGAAAAACTGGATAAATATTCCAAGGAACCCGAAAAATCGCATAAGACCCTACTTGAACAGAGCTTTTTATCCGACTTATTCAACTGCAAGACTAACGATAATTTTTGGCAAAAAGAGCTTATAGAATACAGCGAACACCCGCACGAGACACGCAGAACCACTCAACTTCTTGCGCCTATTTCCCTGCTAATAAAGAGCGGACACAGCAGCGACACCACATTCGAGGGCAAAACCGCCTCTCTAAACAACTCGCAATTTGTTACAGAATATATAAGACTGTTTTGCACGGGTACGACCACCCCCGAATCTTTCTTTGTGCCTATTTCCTGGCAAAGCTCTATCGACAAGCAAATGTTCGACACTATAGTTTTGCTCTGCCTCAAAGACCACCCGACCCTGCTCAAAAATTATGTTTTAAGCCGCATACATGACCTGCCAAACTTGTATTTAGCCTTCAAGCTCACTGATGGCGACTTTCCTAATATTAAATAGCTTGTTAAAATCTGAAAGCCTGATTTTTATCGCATTTAAAAACTGCTCGTTCTCCCTCACATCAAACGGTATCGGCCGCGTTATAAAAACCAAATACATACCAAATGCCACAAACAGCTTATAATTTACGTAAGTCTCGATGAAAAACGCGTTGCTGACCCCCGCAATTTTGCCCACAACGTTGCCGAACATCGCACCCACCATTTCTTGGGTCATATCTTCGGCAAAACCCGAAAACTCGTTAATAAAACCGCTCAGCATAAAGTTGCGCAGCGCTAAAATGAAAAACCAGGTCGAAAAACTTCTGTCATACTTTTCGACAATAACCCTCGATATTCTGTAATAGCCCCTTACAGCGAAGATCGAGTCCAGCCAGTTTCGCCTCGACAAGCTCATCATCACAGCCGAAGTAAAAGCCTCGTCCTTAACAGCCTTAACAAGGATGCCGTCGCTTTTATCAAATGAATCGATCAAATCAAGCGCCGCCGCGTTTCTTTTGAACTTACGCCTAACCGGCTCTTTCGCATCATACGCGCACTTGCCCGTTTTAACAAATTCGCCGTAAACCTTGTCGCCTAAATGACTCCTGCTGTTCCACCCAAGCATTTTCGCAAAGAACCACAAAATCGGCAATACCAAAAATAGCGACCCCACCGCGTTAAATATCTCTGAAACCTCTTTCGCCTGCGCCGCCAAATAAATTACGCGCGCCTCGAAAGTTAAAAGAGCCAAAAATAGTCCCGCTACAATATAAGTTGCAGGGAATTCGCCTTTAAAACTCTTTACGTATTTCTCGGCCCTGCTGACTTCGGCCATGTCTGTGACAGGGTCTTCTTCAATTATGGTCGCACGCTTTAAATCAAGTGTTTCGGTAGCCGGCTCAACCTTTTCGAAACGGCTTGTTCGACCTTTTTCACTGCTTGCGCCTTCGTTCATTATTTAAACTCCTCTTCGATGAGCTTCAAAAAAGGTTTATCCAAGTTAATATCCGGAAAAACATAATCATGGCGCCTGACTTCAATATTAGGACTTAAGCTGAGCATTTTGTTTTTGCTTTTAAGCTCCTCGAATTCTTTCTCGTTTGCGGGCCAATCATCGGGAACACTGATGCTGTTCTTTATTTTTTCGAGCTTTCCGTTAACCATAATGGCAAGTTCTTCTTCGCCGCCGGTCTCAACATCTTTCGTACAACGCATTGCCGATACGCAGTCCACTTCTGCCGAAAAAGACCTGTTCACACTGCCCGCTTTAAGTTTTATTTTTTTAAGCGCCGTTTCAACAAGCTTTTTAAGCAAAACAACCATTTTACCCCGATCGTTCTTTTTTACCATATCCGCTTTGGTAGCCAAAAACAATATTTTCTTAATGGGCTTTTGAGGCTCGTAAAAGATCGATAAAAGCGCGTTTAAAATACCATAACCGGCCGTGTAGTCGAATTGTTCCAAAATTTTCTCAACAGTGTATGAAACATCATTATAATGAGAAATGCTGGTCGTAAGAGCAGTTAAAACATCAAACAAAATTATCTGATACGAACAGCCCCGCAAAAGCTCAAAGTTCGGCACAACCGTATTAAGCTTGTAACGCTCAAATCTACGCTCTAACTCACACACCGCCTCATCTCGCTTGTTGTCCGAAGTCACCGGCACCGGAAAAAACAACTCATCTTCGTTAATCTCTTTGAAATCGCTCACTCCAAAGTATTTTGACGGCTGAATATAGTTGTAGCCGGCCTTCTCGAGCCTATGAACCTCATCAAAATAAAGCTTTCCAAGCTCATTTATATTTTTGTCGGCGTTTTTCATATAAATCGCTTCCCAGTCGGTGTTTTGCTTCCCGCGCAAAACCCGCATTATCGTGCTCGACCATTCGGCATAAGTCTGATCAAGCATCGGAAAGTCCGCAAACAACTCGCCGGGATAATCAAAAAGCTTTATCTTAAACTCTTTCAACCCCCCGGAATCGTCTTTTTTATAAACAACTTTCAGAACATACTCGCTCACATCTTTCGTTCTTTTCGGCCAAAGCGAATCAGCCCCCAAAAACCGTTCAAGATATTCTTCATACGGAAATTGCACTGCCGACGCTTTTTCTGAAAATAAAGATCCCCATAGGCCCGGCCCGCTATCTGCGCTTGGCTCGGAATCCAATGAAATATTTCGTATAACGCCGTTTAAATCTTTTCTGAGCAAATGGTTTATCAGTGAAGTTAAATAAACCGTTTTTCCCGATTCTGAAAGCCCTATTACAGCAACTTCGATCATTTTCGCCTCCGTTTATTGGCAAGCTTCAGGTTCGTAGTCAGGCAATTCAGCCGGCGAATTAACTAAATAATCTCCTATAACTTCTGTTATTTCGCACGCGCCGCGCTCCGTGAATACCATTAAAACCCCGTCCCTGCTAATTTCTTCCGAAACCGTGTCAGTATCCGGGTGATATCTGAAGTCACCGATTACCGAATCTTCTAACACGAAACTCAATGTTTTTTGCTTGCCGTTCAAAAGTCTCCAAATAATTATGGTCTTACCCGGCCTTATGTTTTTCAAATGCACCGGGCACCGCCCTGCAGAATGACTGTTAAGCAAAACCTCGGTTTCTGAGTCATCGCTTTTTAAAAGTAATTCTGAGCCAACGTAATATTCGCCCGGAGCGGCTTTGTACTCTTCGGTTTCTTTAAGCTTTGCCATAAATAAGTCTGTCTGAAAAGGGCAATAGCACTTCCAATATGTTTTTGCCAGCTCTGACAAGATCTTTGCGTCTTGAGGCGCACGATTGTAAGCTCTGCTAAGATAAGCGAATGCTCTCAAATACTTGCCTTGAGCCGCGCAAATACTGCCTAACAAAAGATTTACGGCCGCCACGTTTTTATTGTCGTTAAAAAGAGCTTCTGCCTTAGTTAAAGCCCCGCTATAATTTTTCACCCCCAAAAGCGCGTTGATACTCGAAATTTCAAGCTCGATAGCGGGAGTCAATGGCTCGGAAACAACCAAATTTTTCTGTGCAGGGTGCCCCAAAAAAGGCGGAGCAACTCGCGATAGCGAAGCACCCGACACCGGCGCGGAAGTCTGAGATGCCGGTGAAAGCGGTGTAGCAGTTGAAGGCTGTGAAGGCGGTGTAGCAGCTGAAACCACCGTAACCTGCGGCGGTGCAGCCGCCCCTTCCCCCGCGATTGTAGGGCCCGAACCGGCCTTTGGTTCAGCCGAAAATATCTGCTTGAAAATCAGCGCCCACTTACTTTCGTTAGACTTTACAAGGCGCTCAAACACATAATTATAGAAATACTTAAAAAACTCGTCTTTTGTTGTGACTGTCTTAACAGACCTCACCAGAACAGGCTCCGCAATGCACTTGTCTTCGGGGTCTAATAGCAAGATCTCGATGGCCGCTGCCAGCAAATAAGAAGCATCGCTGTCGAATTCCCAATTCCGCTCCAAAACTTTTTTCAAAAACTCAACCGGCGTTTTCTTGAAAGATTCTAACTGTTCAGCCGAAAAACTCTCAATGCGCGGCATAAACGCTTTTCCATAAATTATCTTTTCTTTGTCTGCGCAAGCTTCTGATATCTGCAACAAGCGCTTGCCCGCCACAAGCAGCTGTGGTTCTTTCCCATCAACCATATCTTCTGCGATATACTTGATATTATCGATTTTTGCCAGCCCCGGAATAAGAATCGCCAACCGGCTTAAAAAATAAGAAAGCTCTAAGAAAAAACTTTTACGGGCGATTATATCGGTCTCAGAGAGACAGCAAAACGAAATCAGCGTCTGAAGCTCGGCGCCCCTTTTATGCCACAGAGCGAACCTAATAGCCCTTATGAGCTCGTCTTGTTCATTAACCGTGTCAGGCACCTTTACAATGCGGCATTTTGTTATGTATTTTGACAGATCCTCTCGATACATTGCACTAAGACCTCCGAATATTAGACTTCTAATTATAGCAGATTACCGCGCAATTGACATATTTTTCTTCTGCTGTTAAAATGCGTTGTTTAATCAAAAGGAGCACGCAATGCTTACCCGACTTGCCAAATATTTTGCTTCAAAAGAGGCTTTATTCGCTCTCATCCTTTTTTCGGCAGTCCTTATTTATATACCTTTCAAAATTATGAGTTACGGCTGGGCCCCCTCCGACGACGCTCTGCGCCACGTGGCCTTTTCTCTATCCGAGCGCAGCTGGGGCGATATCGTCGTAATCAAACCCGAATTCAACACAGACCACAACGCCGGCTGGCACTCTGTATTGCGCTATCTCCACAAACTTGGCCTCGACAAAGCCGATTTGCTGACCTTTTCCGTAGCAGGACTATTCTTACTGGTAAACTTCGCAGGCCTCCTTCTGGTGCCCTACCCCGCCGCCTGGGTAACAGCACTTATGATTGTTGTGCTTACCGAACCGGCATTTTTGTACCGCTTGCTTTTAGGACGCCCATATTTAGTGGGAATTGCCTGTAGTCTCTTTTTATTTAAAACCTGGTTTGCGCGCCCCGATGCTCCTTCTCGATTAAAACCGGCCGGAAAATATCTTCTTTCGTTAATTTTCATCAGTCTTACAGTTTGGGTACACGGAAGCTGGTATCTTTTCTTCTTGCTCCCCTTCTCGCTAATATTGGCAGGGCGTGTCAAGCCCGCACTCGGACTCCTGTTCTGCATAATACCCGCAGTCCTCATAGGAGCTTGGCTGACAGGTGATTTTTCGGGTTTTTTATATTTTCATACTGTTGCCACAGCTAAAATATTCACCGAGGACATCCTGAACTGGATGAAAGTGACCGAATTCAAATCAGGCATCGACTCGATTCAGTGGGTTTACATTGCCGGTTTGATGCTTTTGTATTTGGCTTTCAAAAAGAAGAGCAATATTTCTGAGATTTTTTCAGATCCTCTGTTTTTGATGGTTTTATTGTGTCGAATGCTTGGCATAATGACAGAGCGTTTTTGGTCAGATTGGGGAATCCCGGCTCTTTTATTCTGGTTTGCGCTCAGATTGTCCGAAATTTCTTCACTTACCCGCGCTCTTGAAAATAAGCGCGTGAAATACGGATTAGCCCTCTTTGCAGCCGTTACTACAGTCTTTATTTTTACTCACGACTCAAACGCCCGCTTTTCATCATACGTTTTAAACCCCGCGATTGATTTCTCGCAAAAAAACTTAAAAGACTGGGCCCCCGGCAAGGGCGGAATAGTGTACAGCAACACCGAATCTGTTTTTTACAAGCATTTTTACGAGTATCCCGACGCCGGCTGGAAATACATTTTAGGCTTTGAAAGCGCTCTAATGCCGGATGAAGACCGCGCCATCAGGCGTCAGATAAGCTACAACCAGGCTTCACCTATTGAGTTTGTTCCGTGGGTTAAAAAGATGCGCCCCGAAGACCGCCTGATTTTGTATTTCTGCCCCAACCTCGATGAAATCGAATGGGTTCAAGGTTCTCGCTTCTTATGGATAGGCGGTCGCGCAAAAATAAAAAAATAACTGTTAACCTATTTGATTTGTATCGTTTGCCTGTTGTATAATTGTCTTGAGAGAGAGAGTAAATAACAAAACACTGTTCGAAACTTCTATTTCAAACGAAAAG
>Ga0255345_1007427_pt1 | contig 10267 bp, 8 predicted proteins | sample wastewater_treat_6_FD_192415 | JGI IMG/M metagenome (GOLD analysis project Ga0255345, IMG submission 192415) | Wastewater microbial communities from Lulu Island WWTP, Vancouver, Canada - plant20 | ecosystem: Engineered > WWTP > Wastewater > Unclassified | place: Canada: Vancouver, British... | reverse complement strand
TTCTCCTGCCAGCATTGTTCCTTTGTTGATTGCATTTATTGAATTCTCAATCAATGCGGTTGTTTGTTTGGCGGCTTCCGCTGATTTGCCGGCTAAATTTCTTACTTCATCCGCTACAACCGCAAATCCCTTGCCGGCTGCACCTGCTCTTGCAGCTTCTACAGCTGCATTTAATGCAAGTATGTTAGTTTGGAATGCTATATCATCTATAACTTTTATTATCTTTCCTATTTCGCTTGATGAATTGCTTATTTCATCCATTGCTGATAGCATTTCGCGCATTTGCATGTTTCCATGCTCAACTTCCTTGGAAGCTTGCATTGCCTTGCTCCCTGCATTTTCTGCATACTCTGCATTGTTTACGATAGTTGTGTAAATTTCGTTGATTTCAGCTGATAATTCCTCTATTGCACTTGCCTGCTCCGTTGTTCCTTGAGCCAATGTTTGTGCTCCCGTTGAAACCTGCTCGGCATTCATGTTGATTGCAATTGAGGATTGTTGTATTTTCCCTATTGCATCTTTTAAGGTATTGGACATATTTAACAAGGATTTTTTTAATTTGGCGAATTCACCTGCATAATCATTTCTAAGCTCCATGTTCAAATGTCCTTCAGCCATTTTATCAATAACTCCGACGCTTTCATCAATATAAATAATATATAATTTTAACCGCTCTGTCAGTTTTCTTATAGAATTTGCAAGTACACCGATTTCATCGTCGCTGTTTATATCAATATTTACATCTAATTCGCCTTCGGCTAATTTGTTGGTAATACTTGTTATATCCGTTATCGGTTTTGTCAATTTATTTATTAATACGTATAAAACACCAATCAGCACAACCAATAATATTACGAATACAGCTATAATAATTAATACCAACTGATTTGTATTCAACATGAATTCTTCTTTTGGAAGCGACGACATTATCTGCCACCCCGTATCCCCGATTTCCACACTGTTTCCGATGAACCCGTCATTATTGTATGTAAATTCTACTACAGACCTGTCTTTATTGATAACTGATTGAACGATATTATCGCTTAAGTTTATTTCATCAACTTTTTTTAATAAGTTATCCTTGTCTTTATGGGCAATTATAACATTATTTTTTGATAATAATGTGAAGTATCCTGTGTCTCCCAGCTCATATTCATCAACCATGTTTATTAATTTATCAATGGCTATATCCACAGCCGTCAATCCTACAATTTCACCGTCTACATTAACCGGCGCGGATATGGTTATAACTATTCCCCCCGTAATAGCATCAATATAAGGGTCGGTAATGCAAACTTTATTTTCCGTAACTGCATTGTAATATTCTTTGGAAGTAACATCATATTCGGATTGTGTATAGACGGTTGGGGATGCCAAATAATAATCACCTTCTGCAATATAAGCAGTAAGAATTATTTCCGAATCTGCTTTTTGAATAGCATCAGTAGTTGCAGTAGCTATGTCGAACCCCCTTGTTACAGGTAATGTTTGATATCCCTCTGCATTAATCATAAAATCCTGTAAGTTTTTGTCATGAGCCATTTGCTCAACAACGGTAATATATTTTTCAAAAAAAACTTCTGCCTTATTGCTTATGCTTAATGCCGTTTCATTCAGTATTTGTCTCTTGTTATCTTTAAACCTTGTGCTTACTGTTTTAACAATAATTATTCCTGTTATTAGCAGTGCCGAAAAACATACAATTAAAATAGTAGTTGTTATCTTTTTGGAAATACTTTTATTCGTTTTCATAATCCCTCCATATATGATATATTGTTATGGTTGTCCAATGTTTATATCTTAATATTTACAACTATGTTAGTTTCTGAGTAATTTAACTTTTCCTTAACTGATTTCAGCTCGGTATTTATATTTTTACGAATTACTTTATCGATCTCATAAATTTCCGTAAAAACCCTGCTGATATCTTTGTTTAATTTTTTAATTTCATTTGTTTCAACATAGTTTTCTTTGCTTTTTACTTCGCTTATTTTTTCGTTAATTACATTAATTTTATCTATATACTGCTGCCTTTCATCAAGCAATGAATTAACCCGGTTATAATCGATTATTAAGGACAGTTCATTGATAAACGATGTTAAATTTTTTAATTCTTTGGCTGCCTCAAGTTTGTTTCTTAATAACTCTTCCATAGCATACCTCTAATACTTTTTTCTTGAAAGTATATCTGCTTCAGCCCAAGTATCTCTTAAATCCTTAATAATCGGCAATATGTCATCGATATATTTTGTTGATTTTAATGATGATGCTTTCATAATTTCTCTGTTAAAAAATTCGTATATGTCGGATAACTCCCGTGATATCTGATACTTGCCATCCAATGTAGCCGTTAAATAATAAAATATATGTCTGACTTTTGTTAAGAAAATGTTTGCATTAGCATAGTCTTCATGCTCCATTAATAATTTGCTTTGATTTAGTTTTTTAATTGCTTCATCGAATAAAAGAATCAGAAGCTCACCTTTTGTCATTGTATTTACTGAGGTTTTTTTGTATTGCTCCAATGAATTTAACATAATTTCTCCTTTTTACTCAATAATCTTTGCTTTATCTTCGTGCTACTTATATTATCGTCAGAAATTTTATATTGTTAAATGTTTTGTTAAAATTTCAAAAATATCTTCTAACTTGGCCTGCACCGTAACAGCTCCAATATTGAATGCAGCCATCGGCATTCCGTAAACGGCAGAAGTACTTTCATCTTGTCCGATAGTATACGCTCCCGCTTTTTTCATATTTAAAAGACCTTCAGCTCCGTCTTTGCCCATTCCGGTAAGAATAATTCCTACTGATTTATTACCGGCAATTTTGGCCGCCGAATTAAAAAGCAAATCTATTGAAGGGCAATATCCGTTTATTTTGTCGCCTTTTTTGCAGGATACATAGTAACCTTTATCGTCTTTTTTAAGCACCATATGCTTGTCCCCGGGAGCAATTAATACAACACCTTGTTTTATCCTGTCACCATCAAGGGCTTCTCTTACTTCCATTTTGCATATCTTATTAAGCCTGTCCGCATACATTTTTGTAAATCCGATAGGCATGTGCTGAGCTATAAGAATCGGAGGAAAATCCTCCGGCAATTCTTTAAGTATTTTGATAATTGCCTCGGTACCTCCTGTTGAAGCTCCTATTACGATTATTTTATTTATTAACATATTATTCCTTTTTGTATATGGCCGGTTTAATATAGAGATATTTTGACTGCTCTCTTTGAATTATTTCTGCATGTCCAATCATCAAATATCCCCCTGACCTTGTTGCATTGTATAATTTGTTTATAATTTTGTTTTTTGTTTCTATATCGAAATAAATCATTACATTTCTTAGAAAGATTACGTGATACCTGTTTTTTTCCAGTATAGGAGCCATTAAATTAGATGCTTTAAATCTGACATAATTTTTGATTTCGGGTACTACCTGGTATTTATTATCGTCAAGCTTTATGAAATATCTTTTTATAAATGAATCGGGAAGTTTACAGATGCTGTCTTTGGAATATATACCTTCACGTGCTTTCAAAAGAACATTTTCGGATATATCAGTAGCATATATACGTATTTTCCATTGATTAATTCGAAATTTAAAATAATCATCCAATATCATTGCTATAGTATAGGGTTCTTCTCCTGATGAACAGCCTGCACTCCATATATTCAATATCTTAGCTTTATTATTTTTTTCTTCATATGGAAGTATTGTTTCCGTTAAATATTGAAAGTGCTTTTCTTCCCTGTAAAAATATGTATAGTTTGTTGTCAGCTTGTTTACAAACATTGTTTCTTCTTCATCGTTGTTTTTTACACTTCTCAAATACTGGTAAAAACTGTTCATTCCCTTTTTTTCAATTAAATTAGATAGTCTCCCCTCAATTAATATCTTTTTCTTTGAAAGGTCTATCCCATAGTTTTTATTTATGTATTTTACATATTCCAAAAATTCGTTATCAGTTATTCTCACCATATCTATTACTTTCCATTAAATTTCCTACATCTAATATTAAATTAATACTTCCGTCACCTAATATTGAGCAGCCGTAAATTCCTGATTCCTTAAGGTTGTACTTGTTTAATATTATTGGAAGGGGCTTAACGACAACTTGCTGCTCCCCTATTATTTTATCAACAAACAAGCAGGCACTGTTGTCACCTGATTCCACAAAAATTAATATACCGTCTTCGATATTTGTAATTTCTGTATTAATGTTGAAATATTCATGTATTCTTATTATTCTGTAGCATTTTTCCCTTATCAATATCATTTCGCCTTGCTCGGGATTATGAATAATTTCACTTTTTTTGGTTTTAAATGATTGATGAATACTCTTAATAGGTATTATAAATTCAGAGTTTCCCACTACAACCTGCATGCCTGATACTATGGTTAAAGTAAGAGGAATTTTAAATGTTATTTTACTGCCCAATCCTTCATTGCTCTCTAAAACAACCGTTCCTCCCACCTTTTCCACATTTGCTTTAACAACATCCATTCCAACACCCCTGCCTGAATACTCGGTTATATTATCATTGGTGGAAAATCCGGGTAGCATCAAAAATTGGAATGCTTCTTTTTGTGTATATTCGCTTGCGGGTTTGGTTAATAAACCTTTGGCTTCCGCCTTTTCCAATATTTTTTCCGAATCAAATCCTCTTCCGTCATCTTCTACGGTAATGTGTATTTCTCCTCCTGTATTAAAGGCAGATAAGGTTATTTTTCCTTTTTTGTTCTTTCCTGCGCTTATTCTTTTTTCTTCCGATTCTATACCGTGGTCCATTGCATTCCTGACAAGGTGCATAATGGGGTCTGAAATACAATCTGCAATTGTTTTGTCGATTTCAGTATCCTCACCGTTTAATACAAGCTCAACATCCTTGTTTAATTCCTTTCCCATATCTCTTACTACCCTGTGCATTTTATTAAATGTGCCCGAAATTGGAACCATCCTCAAGGACATTACAATATCCTGCAGCTCATCGGTAAGTTTTCTCACTTGTCTTGTTGATTTTTTAAAGCTTTCAGAATTTAATCTTTTTATATCTGCATCCGACTCAACCATTGATTCCGCAATAACAAGCTCCCCAACAATATCTACAAGCTTGTCAAGCTTTGAAAGATTAACTGTTATTAAGCTTTGCCTGCATTGTTTTGAATTTGTTGATGAAATTGAATTGTTTAAATCAGCGGAACATGCTGTCTGGCTGATAATTGTTTCATCTTCTTTTTTATTTTGTGCATCCTCATTGTATTCAAATACAGTATAGTTTTTAACGTTTAATGCTTTACTGATTACTTCTGTTGCCGTATCCAGATATTCTTTATTTACATATACGAAAAAGCCGTTTTCAATTATTTCTTGTGATGTTTCGGGAATGTTTTCGATATTTTCAGGTTTATATTCAAATTCAATACCTGTTTCCCTCAATTGATTGACTATAATAAAAGCTCTTAAATTTTCCATGCTTACATCGTCATCAAATATTATTCTTATGACGTATTTGCATTCTTTTGTTTGGCTATTTTCTTCATTTTCTTCAGTAATTGCAATATTTGATTTTAGATTTTCTATTTGGGATATTTCTCCTTTGGTTTCTTTTTTGATTGAGTTTAAAAATAACTTTATCTCATTTTCTAAAGGGACTAAATTCGTCTCAAGTTCAAGTCCTTCTTCTACCTTGACAATTTCTTCTTTTATAAAATCAGTAATTTTAAAAACTAAATTTACCAGTTTTTCGTTATACTTTTGGTCTATTCCATTTTCTCTGATATAATAAAACAAATCTTCAATTTTGTGAGAAATAGTCATTATACTGTCAAATTGCATCATGGCGGATGAGCCCTTTATGGTATGCATGGCTCTGAATATTTCGTCCATGCATTCCTTATCAAAACTTAAATTGCTTTCAGCCTTTAACAAAATATTATCTAATTGTTCCAATAATGAATTTGTTTCAAAAAGATACATATCAAGAACAGAATCTAAATTATTATCCATATTTATCTCCTTGTTGGTTTCCTATCTTTATATCGTCCTTTATTATGAATTGTTAAGCTATTATAACGAAAAACTTTTTATAAATTTTTCGATAATACTCTTATTTAATTTATTATCGTGCCGATATACAAGATGAGGGGGACACACCTTTACCATATGGTTAGTCTTTGGAGCATAAGGAATGTCCCCCAATTGGTATTAACTTTAAAAAACAGGTGATTATTTTGAATAATATAAGTGTCAAGACTAATAATCATATTAGCGAAAATCCTATTAATAAGCCTAAAATTAAAAACGAAGTGCCTTTTGATATAGCTGATCCTACTAAGGTTACAAAGACGCCTGAGAAGGGTTATGAAAATCAAATCAGACAAGAACTTTTCAATTATAATCCTGATTCCGTTTTTGACAAGTTTATTAAATCATTGCAAAATTCTCCTGTATTATATGAAGAAGCTAAGAAGCTCCTTTTAAGCAAACAGTTTATTAACAACAATATTAAAAACGACCCGGTGTTAAGTGTATTTTTTGATTCTTTTCTTGGCAATATTAAAATGAATGATGCTGAAATATTGGACTTTCTTAAGTTCCAGCAAGGAACGTACACTAAATTTCAAGGCGAATTTTTCGATTTGCTGAGGACTCTGTTAAGCAATAATCCTGACAACAAAGGACTTCAAACGGTTTTAAAAAATTTCTTAAGAAGCTATGACTGCTTTGTATCAGTGAAGGAAATATACGGCTCAATTAACGCAACCTTTAAAAATATCGAAAAAAACATTCCGGAAATGTTAAAAGCTTCTTTTAATGAGCTTACGGGAAAATTTATTTACGATAATACAAATGCCATGGACTCAAACCTGGAGCTGTTAAAAAATGAAATTCTGCCCTTCATAGGAAGATATATTTCCAAAATGAATGATTTTGGTATTATAAGGGACTATGTATCCGTATTGGTTCACAACCTTGTAAGATTGGAATATGGCTCAAAAACTAATTTTTCTGATGAATTGGAGAATTTGTTTGAATTCTTAAAATATAATTTTCAACTTGACGAAAAACAGATGGAATTATTAAAAACATCTTTAATCAATACTTATGAAATAAAATCAAGCATTAAGAACGATTCTATTGAATCATTTTTCAAACTCCTTGATAAAGGGATAAGCGAAAGTGAAAATGCGGTAACTAAAGGTTTAATGGGGGATATGACCGAGTCGCTTTTATTTAGTCAAAATGTTAATATTCCCTTACTCCACATGTTTTTGCCTTTAAATTACAAGGGTATGTTTATGTTTTCCGAAATATGGATAGGCAAGGATGAAGACAGCCCTGATAATAAAAGAAACTTGGAAAATAACAAATCCTATAAAGTTTTTATAACTTTTGATATCCAAAACTTAGGATATTTTGAAACAACTTTAAAATTAAGGGACTCCGCCTTATCGCTTGATATTTATATACCCGGCAGTTTATCGGGACAGATCGAAAAAATTATAAGTGATTTAAACTTCCTCTTAAGCAAAAACAATGTTACAATAGAAAGCATAAGAGTGCAGGAATGCATTAAAGCCAGGCGGTTTAGCGAAGTTTTTACAAATCTGACTGAAAGGAAAAATGGTGTAGATGTCACAATATAATAATAAATCAAATCATGCTGTTGCCCTTAAATATAATGCGGCAAAATACAATGCTCCTGTTGTAATCGCTTCAGGTTCAGGTTATATTGCAGACAAAGTTGTTGAAATAGCCGAAAAAAACGGAGTGCCTGTCTACAGAGATGACTCCTTGTCGGCCATATTGTCTCAGCTTAAAATAGGCAGCGAAATTCCCGAAGAACTATTCAGCTCAATTGTAGATATTTATGTTTATTTCTTGAATTTTAAAATGCCTGAGAGTGAGGCTTAAAAATAACAGCTTGGGAGTAATCATGATTGATACTGATAAAATAGTAAAAATATATGATGAAGATAATGAACTGATTGGAAAAGGTCAACTGTTAAGCTTAAATGAAAAAATAATAAAGGTTAAAGGTACCGGCTTGCCTATTTTAAGCCGGAAAACAAATGTTATTATTGAAATTTACAGCGAATTTGTAGGAATTTCCCGTTACTGCTGCCAGATTGAATTGGCATCCGATAATCAGCTTAATGCTCATATAGTTAAAAAGAATCCTGATATTGAAAGAAGAAACTCATTAAAGGTTCGAACCGACTTATCCTATTATATAGAAAGTCTTTATAGAAATGATAAAGACATAACAAAAGACTTTCCAAATATGAAAATTAATTTGATTAACTTAAGCATTGGCGGCATGTTGATTTCATCAAACTACGAATTATACATAAATGATATCATAGCTTTTTATTTTAGATGTGAAAAAACAGCTGTATTGTTGAAGGCTAAGGTTATGAGAATTGATAAAATATATGACGATAATCAAAAGTATTTATCTTTCTGCAATTACGGATGTATTTTTGAAGAGATGCCTCCTCATATAGAAAAGATTATTACTCGGTATTTGTATATAAGGCAGCTTGAAATGCATAAAGACAAGTGGGAGAAATTATGAAAAAGATTACAATTATATTTATCGCTCTTTTAATCATAAGCAGTATGAATATATGTTATGCTGCAAACAGAAATTTAAGAGGAAAATTTACTGAAAAAGATGTACCCGGAACCAACTTTAAGGAAATCACCTTAACGCCTTATTATGCCGGTGCAGACGAAGGTGATGAGGAAGAAGATACTTACTACATTTATTTACCCACCGGTTATTTTGTTGAAGGAAAAAGTGCTTCCTATGTGGCAGACAGGAATGGAAGTTATCCCTTTACAGTCTATGACGGAAGTACCAAAAAAACATTTGTTTATAAAGTAGATAATATCGAAGCACCTGAGGAAGATGACAGAAAAAGTGTTTATATAGATTTCAGGCTCATGTATGATTATGAAAAAAAACAAATATTCTTTAATTTGAAGACTGATAAGCAAAGGACAATAACAACACCTCAAGGTACAACCGTCACAAACGAAATAAATTATTTCATCGGTAAAATAGCAAACAATGTTCCCTATGACCTGTTAATCACAATTGATGAAACGCCTTTTAATTATAAAATTGTAAAATCAGGAGAATTTTATCTGTTAATTTATATATCACCGGTTGATTATAATGACTACAGTACTCTTGTAGAATATTTCGGTTATAATTTTACCAATAACGAAATTTACGCCACCTACCCTGAAAAAGACATATATGAAGATAACGGAAACTATTCGGTCCTGGTCAAATCAAACAGCAATCAGCATCTTTTCAATATCAATATTTCAGATATTGACTACAGAAGACCGTCAATTGACACTGAATTTTCTGAAGATAATATTTACTTACAAATTGAAGATGACTTCGGATTAGACTATATTATTACATATGACGGTAAATACGTGGATATAAGCGGTAAGGAGGCAGAATATAAACATCCCGAAGAAATTATTTATAACGGCCATTATATTTTTACAATTGCAGATAAAAAAGGAAACCGAACTGTTGAAAATGTTGAAATAAAGTCGAAAAGAAAATTAACTACGACCAAAAGCAGGCATGCAATTGACCTGGATGTTCACGACTATAAATATACTGAAAAATTATTTGAAAACAAGGGTTTAAAATATGTAAAATCGGATGATGACATTAAATTATTCGAAAATATTTTTCCTGCATACATGAGCGGCAAGAATGCTGATAAATTCCATCCGGATGCTCCGATTACCAGAGCTGAAGTTGTTACCATATTCTGCAGATTAAATGATTTGCCTTATGATAACACTGCTTATTTAAAATCCAAGTTTACAGATATAAATAATCATTGGGCCAGGGATTATATATCTATGGGCAGCAACAAAAGATATGTTTCAGGATATAAGGATAAAACTTTTAAACCTGATAATTATATAACAAGGGCTGAGTTTTGCCAAATGCTTACTAAAATAAGCTCCTATAAGCCTTTATTAAATGCTATTCCGGCATCGAGCAACAACCCTTATACCGATATACATAATCACTGGGCAGAAAAAGAAATAATTAAAATTGCCGGCAGAAATTTGGTTATTGGCAGCTCAGACAAATTTTATCCGGATGAACCGATTACCAGAGCTGAAGTTGTTTATGCCGTAAACACCCTTTACGGATTTAATCCAAGTTATTCGGAATTGGCATATATCAATTCCTTGTACAATAAATACTACAAT
>Ga0255345_1007421_pt1 | contig 10275 bp, 7 predicted proteins | sample wastewater_treat_6_FD_192415 | JGI IMG/M metagenome (GOLD analysis project Ga0255345, IMG submission 192415) | Wastewater microbial communities from Lulu Island WWTP, Vancouver, Canada - plant20 | ecosystem: Engineered > WWTP > Wastewater > Unclassified | place: Canada: Vancouver, British... | reverse complement strand
TGATAAATATGTTTGTGAAATATTTGTTTACCTGCATGCCCTGCTCCTATTTGTTTTTCTTTGAAGCATATTATTCACTTGTAATATCGGCAAAATGCCAACAAAAAATTAGTTTTGTTTTTTTGCTTATTTTGTATTAGTATTTGCCCTATGAAAAAGCTCGTATACAATATGGATGATTTTATTGATTTGTTACGTGATACACCCACGGATAACGTTTTTAATCCTTGGTGGCAAAATGATTTAGAAAATGACGATTACTCAAATTCTTATGAAATCAGACAACATCAACTTAAGACTTATTTGTCTGAAAGAATTGATAAAGTTGAAATCTTGCTGGTTGGCGAAGCCTTGGGATACCAAGGCGGTCATTTCAGCGGAATTGCTATGACTTCCGAACGCATGTTGCTTGGGTCTCTTTCACACAAAGGAATACTCCCTGAGCATGTGTTTAAAAATATGATGCCTTGCAGAACAAGTAAGTGCGAAATCAAAAAAGACGGGTTTAATGAGCCTACGGCAACGGTGGTTTGGCAGCATTTGCTTAACTCCGGTATATCTCCATATACATTCTTGATATGGAATGCTTTTCCTTGGCATCCCTATTCTGATGCCAAAGGCTTGCTTTCAAACCGAACTCCGACCGAGTTTGAGCTAAGTGCAGGGTTGCCGATTCTTCTTAAAATTATTGATATGTTTTCTCCGCAAAAAATAATCGCTGTGGGCGAAAAAGCTTCTTTATGCCTGACTAAAGCCGGTATAGAGCATAATAAGGTCAGACATCCCGCCAATGGCGGAGTAACAAAATTCAAAGACCAAATATCTTTACACCTAAAAAGATGAATATATTAGATTATCCGATTTTTGTATTGTTGGTTATTGTTACTGTGTTTTGGTTATATTTTATAAGTAAAGACAGAAAATTAGGTTTTCGCAGACTTTATAAAAGCATTAAATATCATAAACATATAAATAAAAATTTATTGTTTTTGTTTGTCGGAAACCCTGCTTTTGTTATCCTTTCAACCTTTTTTTTACTTGGACTTATGGGCACTTTGCTGCTCTTGTCGCCGATTGCTACTTATAACGGCATAACTTTTTCTGATGCACTGTTTACAGCCGTTAGCGCCTCTTGTGTGACAGGGTTGATAACACTGGATACGCCTAGCGTTTTTACAAGTTACGGACAATTTTTTATATTATTGCTCATACAGCTCGGCGGTCTTGGGATTATGACAATCACAACAGTTGCTTTGGCAATAGTAGGTTACAGGTTTAGCTTAAAAGAGGAAGTTTTATTAAAAAACCTTACAGAAACAAATCATAAGGATATTTTATGCTCATTAAGCTTGATATTGAAGACAACAATACTGATTGAAGGTATCGGTGCTATTGTTTTATCGTTGCTTTTCATTGATTCGGGTTTAAAATATAAAGACGCTATCTGGCGTGGATTGTTTACGGCAGTTTCTGCTTTTTGTAATGCGGGTTTTTCTTTGCAGTATGACAGTCTTATTAGTTTTCAAACTTCCCCTTGTGTGCTTTATACTGTTGCCATACTGATTGTATTGGGCGGCCTTGCGCCTGCTACAACTTTAATAATTCCAAAATGGATAATGGGTAAAAAAATAGAGCTAATGCATTGGTTGCCGATTGTGACCACCCTTGTGTTGATTTTCGGTTGCGCATTTTTTATACTTGTTTTTGAGTGGGAAAAATCCATGGAATACCTTTCTGTGGCCGATAAATTTCACAACGCAATATTCCAATCCGTAACGCTCCGAACAGCCGGCTTTAACTCTGTAGATTTTTCAGGGATCTCGAGTATTACTTACTTAATAATGTTATTTGCTATGTTTGTAGGAGGCAACCCCGGAGGTACGGCAGGGGGAATAAAAACAACAACACTTGCATTGTTGTTTTTAACATTTTGGGCGAATATTACAGGCCGTTCAAACATAATTTTACAAAACAGAAAAATCGGGTATGAAATAGTTTACAAGGCAGTTACAATAGTTTTTGCCGGCCTAATCATGGTTTTTGCGGGAGTTTTTATGCTTGAGGTGACTCAAGATATTAGTCTTAAGGCGATAATTTTTGAAGTAATATCGGCTATTGCTACTGTTGGTCTTTCGATTGGCGGAACGTCACAACTGGATTCTCTCGGAAAAATTATAGTGGCGTTCATTATGTATTCAGGTAGGGTCGGACCTCTGACTCTTTTTATGTTGTTAAGCAATAATAGACAATCAACTCGAATAAATCATCTTGAAGCAAAAATTTTGCTCAGCTGAGGGGGAAATATGACTCAACAGATTATTGTGATAGGCCTTGGGCATTTTGGAATGTCACTTGCGCGTTCTCTGGCTGCAAATAAAGCAGAGGTGCTTGCGGTTGACAATAAAAAGGCTTTGGTTGAAGAAGCGGCAAAGTTCGCGACAGAGGCTATTTGGGCTGATGCAACAGATGAACTTGAATTGGCTGAACTTGCACCCGGGAAAAGAGATATTTCGGTCTGTGCAATTGGTGAAGAATCCCGAGAATCATCGATTATTTGCACGGCATTACTTAGGCAAATGGGTTCAAAAAAAGTTGTTGCCAGAGCCAATACTACAATGCACCAGAGAATATTGAAATTAGTGGGGGCCCATCAGATTATAAACCCTGAACAAGAATTTGGGGTTAAATTTGCAAATAAGCTCTTATATAGCGATGTAATTGCTGACACAAATATATCTGAGGATCTCAGTATTACTGAAATAAGCGTTCAGCCTTCAATGATTGGAAAAACTCTCATTGAGTTGGAGTTGCCCAAAAAGTTTGGCGTAATTGTTGCCGGAATCAGAGATAAAAGTAACAACAAAATTATACAGCCCTTACCGAATGTTCCATTGAAAGAAAACGAAAGTATTGTCATCGTATCAAATGAGGCTTCAATAAGAAAATTGTTAAAGGGAGTTTGAGATGGTTATTGCTCAGACCGTAAGAATCAGAATGACATTTTTCATTTTTTTAAATTTGCTCATGGCTATCGCTTGCATTTGGTCTCTTTCAAGAATGGCGCCTGCCGTTCAAAATATAATACATAAAAATGACCGCTCTATTGGAATTTGCGAAAAAATGTTTGTTCTGCTGATTAAAGTTAGCAATTTCAAAGATGAAAATAATAACACAAGCAATGATTTTGAAAAACTTTTAGAAATGGCTTCTGAAAATATAACTGAGGAAAATGAGGGTGAGTTGATTGAACAAATAAGAGTCTACTATAAATATGCTTTGAACGGTGATATCGAAGCTTTAGAGAAAACGGTAGAAAAAATCAGTTCATTATCAGAGATAAACAGAAAGGCGATTAATACAGCTGACAAAGTAAGTAAAAAGTTTGCTGTTGCCGGTTCGTGGTTTGTCGTATTTTGGGCCGCCGGAATGTTTTTCTTGGGAATGTATTATAAAAGAGTTTTCCTAAAAGACATAATTTATCCTTATGAAGAGATAAACGCCGTATTAAATGCAAATTTAACGGGCGACAAATTTCGCAGATGCTCGGGGCATGAAGCAATCGATGAAATTAATGGCATATACAGCAAGATAAATATGATATTAGATAAAAAATCGGCCGGTCTCGAAAGTGAGTCCGACCGATGAAAAATTAGAGAGGAGCTCGAATGAAAGCTATTTACCTTCAAATGCATTTATATACATTTGTTTGATTTCGCTTATCAGCGGATATCTGGGGTTTGCCCCGGTGCATTGATCGTCAAATGCTTCTTCACTCATTTCATCTAACCCGGCAAAGAATTTAACTTCAGAAATTCCTGCATCTTTGATGCTTGATGGTATATTAACCACATTTTTTAATTTATTAATAGCTTCGATTAAGAGGTCTACTTTTTCTTCATCGGTGTTTCCACCAAGTCTTAAATAATCAGCTATTCTTGCATATCTCCATTGTGCATTCGGATATTTGTATTGAGGGAATGCTGTTTGTTTGCGCGGGTTGTCAACAGCGTTAAACTTAATAACTTCATTTATTAAAAGTGCATTTGCCAGCCCGTGTGGAAGGTGATGATGAGCACCCAGTTTATGAGCCATGGAGTGGCAGACTCCTAAGAATGCATTCGCAAACGCCATTCCGGCCATTGACGCAGCATGTGCCATTTTTTCTCGCGCTTTGAAGTTTGCACTGCCTTCTGAATAAGCCTGAGGTAAATATTTAAAAACAAGCCTAATGGCTTCAAGAGCCATTCCGTTTGAAAACTCAGATGCCAAAACAGATACGTAAGCTTCAATGGCATGAACCAAAGCATCTATGCCTGACGCTGCTGTAAGACCTTTTGGCATATCTGACATAAGCTCTGCATCTATAATAGCCATATCAGGAGTCAGCTCATAATCTGCTAATGGGTATTTGACACCGGTTGTTTCATCGGTTATAACCGCAAATGGGGTTACTTCAGAACCGGTACCGGCTGAAGTCGGTATAGCAACCATCATGGCTTTTTTACCTAACGTCGGAAACTTATAAACACGTTTTCTGATATCCATAAATCGCATTGCCAAATCTTCAAATCTTACTTCAGGATGTTCATACATTACCCACATAATTTTCGCAGCATCCATGGGTGAGCCGCCACCTAATGCAATTATTGTGTCAGGCTCAAATGAAATCATTTCCTGGACACCTCGTCTTGCAACAGCTAAAGTCGGGTCAGGTTCAACTCCCGTGAAAATTTTAATATCTATTCCGTTGCTTTCTAAAACATGCGTAATTTTATCTACAAATCCTTTATCGAATAAGAATTTGTCGGTTACAATGAAAGCACGTTTCTTGCCCAAATCCTTTAATTCATCAATGGCAATGCTTAAGCACCCGTATTTGAAATATACTCTTTCAGGCACTCTGAACCACAACATATTTTCTCTTCTTTCTGCTACCGTCTTTATATTGAGCAAATGTTTAACCCCCACATTCTCAGAAATACTGTTTCCTCCCCACGATCCGCACCCTAATGTTAACGAAGGAGCCAGTTTGAAATTGTAAATGTCGCCGATAGCACCTTGTGAAGAAGGCATATTCAAAATTACGCGCCCTGTTTTCATTCTTGCGCTAAACTGTGCTATTCGATCTTTAGAGGTGTTTTGGTCGGTGTAAAGAACAGATGTGTGCCCAAACCCGCCATGCTCAACCAAAGTTTCAGCCATATTTACGGCTTCATCAAAAGATTGAGCTCTATACATAGCAAGCACAGGGGAAAGTTTCTCGTGTGCAAAAGGTTCAGACAATTCGACTGAGTCCACTTCTCCAATTAAAATTTTAGTATCTTGGGAAACTTGTATCCCTGCCATTTCTGCTATTTTCGCAGCACTCTGCCCAACGATGTTTGCGTTAAGTTTTCCATTGATTAAAATTATTTGTCTTACAGAGTCAATTTCATCTTCTTTTAAAACATATGCTCCTCTGGCAATGAATTCGTCTCTGACGGAATCATATATTTCATCTAAAACGATTACCGATTGTTCAGATGCGCAAATGACTCCATTATCAAAACTTTTTGAAAGTAAAATTGAGTTTACAGCCATTTTAATGTGTGCTGTTTCATCAATTATTGCCGGTGTATTACCGGCTCCGACTCCGATAGCCGGTTTGCCTGATGAATAAGCTGCTTTTACCATTCCCGGACCGCCCGTTGCTAAAGTTAAATCCGTTTCGCGCATCACACTTTGAGACAGTTCAACACTTGGCTCATCTATCCAGGCAATTATGTTCTCGGGCGCTCCGGCTTTAAGAGCTGCCTGATATACTATTCGGGCGGCTTCGATTGTGCAGTTTTTCGCTCTTGGATGAGGAGAAAAAATGATCCCGTTTCGGGTTTTTAAAGTTAATAACGCTTTAAAGATTGCAGTGGATGTCGGGTTTGTTGTTGGGACGACAGCGGCAATTACACCTATCGGCTCGGCTATTTTAGTAATGCCGAATGATTTGTCGTATTCGATTACCCCACAGGTTTTATCGTCTTTGTATTGATTATAAATATATTCTGAAGCAAAGTGATTTTTTATAACTTTATCTTCAACAATTCCCATACCTGTTTCTTCATAAGCGGCTTTAGCAAGTTTAATTCTGTTATTGTTGGCAGCCATAGCGGCTTGTCGAAATATTTCATCAACCTGTTCTTGTGAATAATTTGAAAAAATTTTCTGTGCCGCGCGAACTTTTTCGATTGTGCTTTTTAATGTTTCAAGATTGTTAACCGTCATTTTATGATCCTTTCTGAAGTTCAGATATGTGGAAGCAAAACAAAAAATTTAAAACATTTATACTTAATTATGTGAAATATATCACAAACTTTTTAACAATGCAAGTGAAATTTTTCACAAACTTTTTAATGGGTTTTTTATTTAATTTTGTATCCTTTGCTTTTGAGGATTTTCTCTCATTTGATTTTTTTCATTTTGCTTTGTTATATTTTATACCATTTTGTTGTGTTTCATTTATATTTCTATTGTTATTTTTGTTTTCTTTAAAAATTTCGTTTCAGGTAAAAAAATTGACTTGTTTATGCGGTTATGATAGTCTCACTTTAAGGGAATGAAGTGCTCCCTTGGCTTGCCTAAACCGCTAATAACAGCTGATGACTTCTGTATTATGCAGAAGTCATCAGTTTTTTTTAGCAATAGATAAGGAGCTTATATGCTTTTGAGCGTTGCTTTGATAATGATTAGCGGTTTAATTGCAGGGTATTTGCTTTCAAGAATCGGGTTACCGTATATAATCGGTATGCTTTTAAGCGGTGGTTTATTAGGACCTCATGTTTTGAACTTATTAGATGTGAATATTCTGCTTATTTCTGATGATTTACGTAAAATTGCCTTAATCATCATTCTTACCAAAGCGGGTCTTTCGCTTGATATACAAGATTTGAAAAAAGTTGGTCGTCCTGCCATTTTAATGAGCTTTTTGCCGGCTTTGTTTGAGATTGCTTCTTACCTGATTTTTGCTCCTTATTTATTAGGGATAAACCTTATAGAGGCAGGCATAATGGGTGCTGTAATTGCTGCTGTTTCGCCGGCGGTCGTAATTCCTAAAATGACACGTCTTATTGAAGAGGGTCGCGGCACAAATCGCAGAATTCCTCAAATGCTTATAGCGGGCTCATCTGCCGACGATGTTTTTGTTATAGTGGTTTTTACTTCTATGCTCTCTCTGGCAAGCGGCGGTGAATTCGGACTCGGTAGTTTGTCTAAAATTCCGGTTTCGATAGTTACGGGTATTATTCTTGGAATTATTCTAGGTTATACTTTGGTAAGGTTTTTTAAAGCTTTTCATATGCGAGATACTGTAAAAGTAGTTATTATTCTTTCGTTGTCTTTTTTTATGGTTACTCTGGAGTCAGCGCTCGAAGGATCCTTGCCGATGTCAGGTTTATTGGCTGTAATGGGTTTGGCGATAGCAATATACGAATTTTACCCCGTTTTAGCGGGGCGCATCTCTTTAAAATTCGGTAAAATGTGGGTGTTTGCAGAAATACTTTTGTTTGTTCTTGTTGGTGCGTTTGTCGATTTTAAGCAGATTATTGCTTCGGGATTTATGATGCTTTTACTGTTGATGATTGGTTTGATATTCAGACTATTTGGCATGTTTTTGTGTCTTGTGAAAACTCCCTTAAACCTTAAAGAGAAAATATTTTGTATGTTTGCGGAGATTCCAAAGGCTACAGTACAAGCAGCGATAGGAGGTGTTCCGTCGGCAATGGGTTTGCGATGCGGGAGCTCTGTGTTAGCGATGGCGGTGCTTTCAATAGTTGTTACGGCGCCGATAGGGGCTTTTTTGATTGATTTTACAGCCGATAAGTATCTTGAAAAAGACCCATCAAAAATTTGATTTTAATTTTTTATGTGATATAATCCTAGCCTACCATGTTACTCGAAAATATAAATTCACCACATGATTTAAAAAATCTTTCTCTCGAAGAGCTTAAAATTTTAAGCGATGAAATTCGTAAGAGAATTATTGATGTGGTTTCTAAAAACGGTGGCCATTTAGCCAGTAATCTTGGTGTTATTGAGTTAACTCTCGCAATACATCGTGTTTTTCATGCTCCTACCGACAATATAGTCTGGGACGTAGGTCATCAGTCTTATACTCATAAAATAATTACCGGTCGCAATGCAGTATTTGATACTTTAAGAAAAAAAGACGGCATAAGCGGGTTTCCCAAGATATCGGAAAGTAAATTTGACGTTTTTAATACGGGGCATAGTTCAACTTCAATTTCAGCGGCACAAGGCATTCAAATTGCCCGTGAGACATTAAATTTGCCCGGAAAAACCGTTGCAGTCATAGGAGATGGGGCTTTAACCGGGGGAATGGCCTTTGAAGCGCTAAATTACGCCGGTCATAAAAAGAGCAATTTAGTTGTAATATTAAATGACAATGAGATGTCGATTTCGGCAAATGTCGGTGCTGTTGCCATGTATTTGCACCGGCTGCGCTTAGAGCCGGCGTTTACAACCCCCAAGGATTATTTAGCTTACGTTCTTAAGCAAATTCCCGGTTTTGGAACCCGTTTATATAATATATTGAGCCGAATAGAAGGAAGCTTTAAGTATTTACTTACGCCCGGTATGCTTTTCGAAGAATTGGGCTTTAAATACTTTGGCCCTGTAAACGGCTATGATTTTGATGTTTTGGAAAGAGCTCTTCAAAGAGCCAAAGATCGAAACGGCCCGGCTATAGTTCATGTGCTTACTCAAAAAGGAAAAGGATACGAACCGGCAGAGTGCCACTCTAATAAATTCCACGGAGTCGGCCCATTTGAAATTGACACGGGCAATGTAATCTGTTCCGATGAACTTAACAAAAAAACTTTTACATCTGTATTTGGCGATAAAATCTGCGAAATGGCCCGAAAAAATAAAAAGATAGTTGCAATTACGGCTGCCATGGAAGAAGGGACAGGCCTAACAGCATTTGGAAAAGAATTCCCGAACAGATTCTTTGATGTCGGAATAGCTGAACAACATGCGGTTACAATGGCCGGCGGAATGGCAAAATCCGGATTGAAGCCTTTTGTCGCAATATATTCCACTTTTATGCAACGGGCGTATGATCAGGTTTTTCATGATGTCGCACTTATGAATTTGCCGGTTGTATTTTGTCTTGACAGAGCCGGTTTAGTAGGGGAAGACGGCTCAACTCACCATGGCGTTTTTGATGTTTCTGTTTTTAGAACAATACCCGGAATTGAAATTCTTGCTCCCGGCGATGAGTCAGAGTTTCGTGATATGCTTGAGTATGCCTCCGAGAGCCTTTCGCCGGTGATTATAAGGTATCCGAGAGGTAAAGTGTTTGAGAAAATAACAGATCAAAAAGATCACTCACCCTTATTTAAGGGCAAGTCGGAAGTATTAATTGACGGTAAAGATGTAGCCGTTTTTGCATTGGGTAATACAATTAAAAACAGTTTTGAGGCGGCAAAAATTCTCTTTGACGAAGGAATTTCCGTAAAGCTCATAAACCCAAGATTTGTAAAACCGTTTGATGATAACGAATTAAAAAATGTAATCAATGATTCTATGCCGGTTATTACTGTTGAAGATAACGTATTGGCGGGTGGTTTTGGCAGCATGGTTTCAGAAAAGATTGCAGACTTTGGGGCAAATATTCCTGTTTGTCGAATCGGCATTCCTGACAATTTTATCGAGCACGCCTCAGTAAGCGAACTGAATAAATTAGTCGGCTTGGATACCAATGGAATAGTGTCAAGAATTAAGCTCTTTTTGTCTTCATTGCGCTAATGTTGTCGCGTTAAGACAGATTAGTCGCGCTTAAAATGAATTTTTGCAGACTATTTCGGGGTTTGGGTGCTAATATGGTTTTTGGCAAGATAATTGCGATTCATAATAATACATTATTTTTATTATTTTTTTTGCGGAGATTATTATGAAAACATTACAAGAGTGGTTAGAAAAAAACAATCCATTATATCTGATCAGCGTTCTTTTTATGCTATTAGGGTTATATTTGGCGGGCACGACCATTGATAATCCGTCCGAAGTTTCTGTCAGTGCTATTTTAAGTATATTTGCCATACAAAATGTTTATGAACTAATTGTTGTTGGCATGGCAATTTACCTGTTGAAAAACAAGATTCAGAATGAACATGGCAAAATGCTGCTTGCTTTTGGACTTATTTTAATGGGTGATATAACCTTTTATCAGGTAAGAATTTCTTCATTAAGTACTTTAATCGGTTGGGGTGCTACTTTACTGTA
>Ga0255345_1007399_pt1 | contig 10290 bp, 7 predicted proteins | sample wastewater_treat_6_FD_192415 | JGI IMG/M metagenome (GOLD analysis project Ga0255345, IMG submission 192415) | Wastewater microbial communities from Lulu Island WWTP, Vancouver, Canada - plant20 | ecosystem: Engineered > WWTP > Wastewater > Unclassified | place: Canada: Vancouver, British... | reverse complement strand
AAGGTGCTGCTGGCCCGCGCCATAGTGCAGGAGCCGCGCGTGCTGCTGCTTGACGAGCCGACCAGCAGCCTCGACCTGAAGAACCAGCTTGAGATGCTGGCGACGCTGAGAGAAATAGTCAGGGGGCACGGAGTCGCCGCCCTGCTGAGCATGCACGATCTGAACACCGCGTTCAGGTTCGCCGACCGGCTGCTGTTCATGAAGGACGGCGCGATCGCGGGTGCCTGCACGCCGTCCGACGCCTCGGCCGACCTTGTGCGCGACGTCTACGGGATCCCGGTCGAGATAGTCCGCCACAGGGGAATGCCGATGATAGTCCCAGCGTAGCCAGGGAGCCTCTCATCCCGGAGAGCTAACAGAGGCACTCCGAGACACTTCCTCCAAGGGAGCCGTCTGTATGCTGACTGATGGCAAGTCATATCGAGCGGAGGCCTCCGCGTCCTCTATCGCGAGCGACAACCGACCCCCCGCCGCAAGGACGAGCTGCACCATCGTCTTGAGAGTGAAGTTCGAGATGTTGGAGTTCATGATCTTGCTTATATAAGCATCGCTCTTCCCCAGCTTGCGCGCCAGGGCAGTCTGCGAGATTCTCTTCTTCTTCAGGAGAGATTCAAGCTCTTCAATGAAGTCAAGCCTGATCTCCTCCATCCAGTATTCGGGGTTTGCCATGGCTTCGCTGAAAGCGGACTCGAATTCCGGACCGTACTGCATAGCCTTTGCCTCCTGCGTCTTTACCAGGTTGCCGTCAGCCTTGTCCTTAAAGTAGGCGTCCCGCATTCTCTTTGCGCGTTCGATTTGAGCGGGCGGCGTCTTTTGCGTTTTCTTCACGAAATAATGAGTGCATATGATCAAACGCCCCTCATCGTAAAACCACATGATCCGGTATTGATCCGAAGTGATCTGCCATATACCAACCGCAACGGCATGACACACTGTCTCCGATAAAGATCGCGGAGACTTGGAAAGCCTGGCAATCCTCGCCAAGGCTGATCTGACCGCATTCTGATCCCTCTTGTTCGACGGCTGTCTACGCCCCGAAAGCAACAGGAAGGAGTCATGCTCCTCGTCGCCGTTCAACTTTACCGCGTACACCTCGAACTGATCTTTTACGATAATCGCAATCCGCATTTTAACTCCCAGGTTAAAACATATTATGCAACTCTATTTCGACAATGTCAAGCCGGCAAAAGTGATAAGCAACGCGTTCACACTCTAGCAGTATCGTAACATATCTTCATTCATTCGTGACAAGAGGCTTGCGCTCTGCCACTCCCTGAAAAGTTCTCCATCTTTCGGGAACAGGCCGTGCAAAAGTTCCCTTTCCAGTGTAATATGGATCCGAGCCATGAGTACGCCGAGTCCTGCTTCGCCTTTGAGGCAGGGACGCCGCCTCGATATGACGCCGACTTCCCGGCTGCATCATGTCGAGGCTTGAGCGAATGGCTCGATTGGAGGGAAGCCATGAACCCCGGCGAGATCGCGAAGTACATCGACCACACCCTGCTCAGGCCCGACGCCACCGAGGAGGCTGTTCTAAGGCTATGCGCCGAGGCGCGCGAGTTCGGATTCGCCTCCGTGTGCGTGAACGGAGGATTCGCCGAAGTCGCCTCCCGCGCGCTGAAGGGGAGCGGAGTGAGGACCTGCGTCGTCGTAGGATTTCCGCTTGGCGCGGGCACGTCCGCCGCGAAGGCCTTCGAGGCGGCCGACGCGGTCTCCCGCGGCGCCGAGGAGATAGACATGGTGATATCCATCGGGCGACTGCGCTCCGGGGATGCATCCGCCGTCCGCGACGACATCCGAGCGGTCGTTAAGGCCTCCGAAGGGGCGCTCGTGAAGGCGATCATAGAGACCTGCCTGCTGACCGACGAGCAGAAGGAGCTGGCCTGCCGCCTGGCCGAGGAGGCGGGCGCTCGCTTCGTGAAGACCTCCACGGGCTTCTCCACCGCAGGCGCCACCGAGCAGGATGTCGCCCTCATGCGACGCGTGGTCGGCGACCGACTGGGAGTGAAGGCCTCAGGAGGCATACGCACTCGGGAGGACGCCGAGAGAATGATCGCTGCGGGGGCGTCGCGCATCGGCGCATCCGCTTCGGTCGCGATCTGCTCCAGGTGATGCCGTTCGCGCCGGGTCTCCAGACTCCCGCAGGGCAACCCGGCGCGGCCCTCTTTGACACAAAGATCGCCTGAATCCGCATCTTCAAGATACAAAAATCTCCCTCATAGACGCTACGAACGTGCGGGAGGGGCACTCCGTGCTCTCCTGGCGAAACCCGAGAGGAGTGTTCCTGCAGCGGAGCCACCCTGGATCATCACAGGCATACCGGCTCACGCGGAGAGAATCGCGTACTTGTCCTGCGCGATTCATGCATTGAAGTTGACGAGCATTACAGATATAATCCAATAGAGAATTTTCCAAGGTCGTCGATTCACCCTCTACACCAAATCGCAGAGGAGGATGCAACGTGCCTGTCGGAAAAAGCATTCTACCGTGCCAATCGGCAATGGTTGTGCTCCGAAACAAGAACTGGGCGATCTACGGCATATCCGAAAGCAAAGGAACCACCGGACAAAGCCGTTTCATCCGCCGAGCATTTGTTGCTGACAGGCCTTGTGCCAAGCGAGACAGACTTTATCAGTCCATCCTGTACGCTTCGGGTTACTTCTCGTCACTACCAGGAAGCCCCATTCGACTTGTCGCGCTCGCCAACTCTCCCCCTACAACCCCACCCGGAAACGGCACAGTATGCAAGCTCTAAAACGACCAATGACCAGGCGATACCCCGCAAAAACCCCGACATCCGCGCCCCCCTGCGCGGTGCTCGAAACTGCGCGCAGATCTGGCAAGCCATCTCTGCCCGAATGCTCATGGTTCAAGGCCGCCCGTTCCCCCCCTCTGATCACCTGATCCGCAACGCATTATATTCATGATTGTCAGGCAACTCGCGTCCCGTAACAAGCCCAATATTACGATAGGAGTGATCCGGCATGATGAGCTTTTTCAGGAACCTTACCATCCGCGCCCGCCTTACTCTTCTTACGCTGTTGCTCTGCTCCTTTACCGCCGTTGCGGCGTGGGTTGGCTATACCCGCATCGTCGCTTCGGGAGAGGACCTTGACACGATGTACGGAAGCGGCGTGCTTCCGGTGCTATGGACGAACGACACCAAGGCCAACGTTCAAGCTATCAGGGGCGATTTCTATAAAATGTTTCTGGCGAAGGACGACGCCGAAGTAAAGGCATTGATGCAGGACATCGCAGAGCGCAGGAAGTCGAACGACCGCAATCTGAATAGCTATCGCGAGATAGATCTCGAGGAATTCGAGCTGAAACGCCTGCCCGAGGCGGAGAAATTCCTGGCGGACTTCCGTGCGGCCACGGACAGTGTGACGAAGCTAGTGCAGCAGGGGAAGAGTGAAGAGGCGTACGAGCTATTCAAGAAAGAGGCTGAGCACCCGCTCCTCGAACACGTCAAAGCCCTCGAGGATCTTGCCGATTATTGTGTCCTGTGGAGTGGAAAGACCAACGAGGACAACGTGGTGTCCTTGGCGACCGCCAAGCGCGTCCTGCTACTTACGACAATCGTCGCCGTGATCTTGGGCGCGCTGCTCGGCGTGCTGATTGAGCGTTCGATTAACAAGCCGCTCGGAGCCGTGATGGGAGTGCTGAGGAAGATCGCAGCCCTCGATGTTACGTTCGATGCCTCCAAGTCCTGGCTGCTGAAATACAAGAAGAACGAGATCGCCGAGATAGTGGAGTGCACAATAGCGATAGAAAAGGCCATGAGTGGGTTTATCATGAGCGTGGTGGGCGCCTCGAACAAGCTCGGCGAGACCTCCGAGGAGTTCTCTGCCCTCGCCGAGGAGTCCAACGCCGGGGTCGAGGAGTCACGAGCCGGGGTCGACGACGTCTCCTCCCAGATGGAGAGCCTGGCCGCCGCAACGCAGGAGATAACGGCGTCGGTTGAAGAGGTCGCAAGCGGTGCCCAGTCCACGGCGCAGAAGAGCACCGACATGGCCGCCGAGGTCGAGCACGCGAGGGCCGCAGGCGACGAGGGTGTGAAGGCCATAGGCAGGGCCGTCGCCAGCATAAAGAAGGTCGCCTCGGACGCGGAGGAGTCAGCCAAGGAAGTGCGGGAGCTCGGAGACAGAGCTCGCGAGATACAGAGCTTCGTCGCCCAGATAGGCGGAATTGCAGACCAGACCAACCTGCTGGCTCTGAACGCGGCCATAGAGGCCGCCCGGGCCGGTGAGGCCGGGCGAGGCTTCGCTGTGGTCGCCGAGGAGGTCAGGAAGCTCGCCGAGGAGAGCAACGAGGCGGCGAAGAAGATCGCCGACCTCGCCTCGATAATCACGAAGGACCTCGATAAAGTGGTCGCGTCCTCGCAGGCCAACACGAAGGATTCGCTGGAGTCCAGCAAGCTGGCCGAGGAGACGCGGGAGACGATAGACCGGATGATGGAGGCGTTGTCGAAGATAGCGTCCGCGACGCAGGACATGGCTGCTGTGTCGGAGGAGCAGGCGGCGTCGAGCGAGGAGATAGCCAGCGCTGTTCAGAACATAGCGTCCAGGGTGAACGCCTCCGCCGAATCTGCCGACCGTGTAAGGGGACAGATGGCCGAGGTGGGGACATCGGCGGAGCGTGTGGCTCAGGGCTCGGAGGAGCTTTCCGGCCTGGCTGCCGATCTGCGCAAGCTGGTAGCCGCGTTCAAGTACGACGAAGTCGAGACTTCCGGTCAGACGGGCCTTGTGCCGCTGAACGGCGGGAAGCCCAAGACGAAGGCCCGAGCGTAAATAAATACGAGAAAGGGGGCGTTCGTCGCGCCGGACGCCCCCTGGCTACCAGGATACTGGAGGGATCATCGATGTCATCTCTTAGAGGACCTTGCAGTCTAAACCAGGTTATTTCGCACAGCCCGGTGATCATACTCTGGGGGGAGTTGCTGGAGAGCCGTCCAATCGACTTCGTGACGGACAGCATAGGCCGTTACGGGTACACGGTGCAGGAGATCGTCATGGAACAGTCCCCGTTCGACAGGATCGTCTTCGAGGCGGACAGAGAGCGGATGTCGGCGACCTTTCGCGAGGCCATCAGGGACAGGCGAAATTCGCTCGTGATGGACTACAGGATCGTCGACAGGGAGGGGCGGGCGCGCTGGGTGGAGGACCGGACGACCTTCTACTACGACGAGCGTGACGACGCGCACCTCTACCAGTCCTTCCTGATGGATATCACGGAAAGGAAGCTGACGGAGGGACGTATGGCCCTGCTGCACGAGATGTCGATGGCCTTCATGGAGGAGCTCGACGCCGACGCTCTGATAAAAAAGATACTCGTGAAGGCCGCGGCGTTCGTCGGCGCATCCGACGGCCTGATCAGCGTCCTTGAGGACAACGGCGAGTATCGACGCAACATGTACGGCGTCGGGCTGTACGAACCGCTGGTCGGAATGCGCATTCCTCTGGACAAGGGCTTCCAAGGAGAGGTTATGAGGACCAACCGGCGGATAATCGTCGACGACTACCGCAATTATCCTGAGAGGATGAACCTTGTCGAGTACAGGGACATCACCACCGTGATAGGAATACCGCTGCATCGCGGAGATCGTCTGCTCGGAGCGATTTCCATAACATTTCGAGGCGGGGTCAAGGCGAATTCCCTCGCGGAAGAGCAGCTGAATCTGCTCGATCAGTTCGCCGCCGCCGCCTCCATCGCCCTCGACAACGCCCGGCTGTTCGGCGAAGCTTGCAGGGAGGCGGAGGTTCGAAAGGAGGCCGAGCGCAAGGTAGCGGAAGGATACGCGAGGCTCTGTAAGACCTTCACCGACGTTATCCGGACTATGGGGAAGATCGTCGGCAAGAAGGATCCCTACACCATCGAGCACCAGGAGCGCGTCGCGGGGCTGGCTGCGGAGCTCGGCGCGAGGATGGGGCTGGGCGCGGAGCAATGCGAGGGACTGCGCATAGCCGGGCTGGTGCACGATATAGGCAAGATCGAGGTCCCGGGAGAGATCCTGAGCAAGCCCGGCAAGCTCTCCCGCATCGAGTTCAAGCTGATCAAGGCTCACGCCCAGTCGGGCTACGACATCCTCAAGGAGGTGGACTTCCCCTGGCCCGTCGCGGAGGTAGCGCGGCAGCACCACGAGAGGCTGGACGGCTCCGGCTACCCGCTAGGTCTGAGGGGGGAGGAAATTCTGCCGGAGGCCCGCATCCTGGCTGTGGCGGACGTGGTGGAGGCAATGACGTCTCATCGCCCCTACCGTCCGTCACTGGGCTTGAGCGCGGCCCTGGACGAGATCGGGAGCAAGCGCGGCGCGCTGTACGACGCAAATGCCGTAGACGCATGCCTGGCCCTGTTCGAAGAGCGGCCGGAGTTCATAATGGCGGAGTAGCGGCGGCAACTTCAACAGGCAGTGGAGAGCCGCCCGATCCGGCGGTTTGGCCGACTGGGAAGGCTCTTGTTAAAAAACGTTCACTGCATTACAATATCATTCACATTGAATGAGGAGGGATGAGAATGGCTGCAAACAGTTTGGTGCAGGCTCGCATAGATCCTGAAGTTAAAAAGGAGGCCTCGATCGTACTAGCCTCGATGGGTCTTACAGTCTCGGACGCGGTTCGCCTGATGCTCGTCAGAGTGGCCGCCGAAAAAGCCCTGCCGTTCGAGCCGCTTATCCCCAACGAGATCACTCTGGCAGCGATGAGAGAGGCAAGAGCGGGCACCCTGCCCGGCGCAAGTAGTGTAAAAGAATTGTTTGACGCGCTGAATGCGGACGATTGAGTGGACCAGTCAGTTCAAGCGGGACTTTAAAAGGGAGAAGAGAGGGGTTCACGCCGACATTCTCGAGGACGCGCTCGGCGCTATCGTTCAAGCGCTTGCCGATGACTTCCCGCTTGAGGAGAAGCAGCGCGACCACAAGCTGTCCGGCCAATGGGGGAAATGCCGATGTCGTCCCGAGGCGGTTTTTGTCGAGGGACCGGTCTTAAGAGACAACTCCTTGACGAGGGGTGCAGGCGACCGTTGCAGAGAAGCGAGCCGTCCTGCAGCAGCGTGCCGGACGCTTCTCACTGCCGATCGCCCGGGCGGCGCGCTCCTGGCCGCCTTCCTCCGTATTACGCTCTCCCCTTCTGCCCGTAGGTGCGAAACTTCTCCATGACCTCCCCCATCTGCTCCCCGTCCAGGATCGCGGGGTCGCCGACGCACTTCGCGCGCCAGTAGAGCTCGCAGACGAACTCTATCTCCTCGGCGGCGTCGAAGGCGTACCTCATGTCCGGGCCGGCGGCCAGCAGGCCGTGGTTGCCCAACAGGACGGCGTATCTCCCCTCCATGCCGTCGCGGGCGATCTCCGCAAGCTCCGCCGAGCCGAAGGGGGCGTAGGGGGTGCAGCGGACGCTGTCGCCCCCGGCGTAGCCTATAAGGTAGTGGACGGCGGGCAGGTCGCGCCCGAGGCACGCCATCGTGGCCGCGAAGGTTGAGTGCGTGTGCACCACGGCGTTTATATCCTCCCTGCGCTCGTACAGCAGACGGTGCATCTCCGTCTCCGACGACGGTTTTCTATCGCCCTCGACCTTGGCGCCATTGATATTCAGCACCACGACGTCCTCCGGGTTCATCTCGAAGTAGTCCATTCCGCTCGGGCTGATGGCGAACAGCCCGCTCTCCCTGTCCAGCGCGCTGATGTTGCCGCCGGTCCCCCTGGTCAGCCGGTGCTCGCTCAGCTTGCGGCAGTACTCCACCACCAGCTCGCGCTCGCGCTTCAAAAGCATATAACTCCTCCTTCATTGAAAAGGGCCGGGAGTCCACCCCCGGCCCGCACGCTAAAAAAAGCCCTACGCCGCCTCCCGCCTTGACGCGACGTACAGCAGCGGGATCAGCAGCAGCGCGGCGAACGGCGCGGCGCCGGTGTCGCAGCCGCCCCCTCCCCCGCCGCCGCCGGTGGCCCTTGGGGAGATGGTGAAGGCGGCATCCGTGCCGGGGACTGGATCGCCGTAGGTGTCGAACGCCTGCACGCGCACGGTCAACGGCTTATTGAACTCGGCCGGGATCGGCAGGTCGTGGCGGAACTCGTAAACCGACGGCCTGCTGCTGACGTCAGGGCGGGTGAGCTCGACGCGCCTGGCCTCGAACACGGCGACCTCCGTCGATCCGTCCATCAGGGTGTACTTGACCGTCTCTATCCGGTTCCTCATCGTGTAGGTCCCGTCCTCGGCGGGGATTACGTCCGCGGCGGAGGGCTGAAGGGGCCTCGTCACACCGAACAGGCTGAGCAGCTGCTTCGCCTTCACGGCCACGCCGTCGGCGACGTTCCAGTCGACGGTCTTGTCCGCCAGATCAGGGTAGTAGACGTAGTCGGACGTCGCAGGCTCGGTCACCCCGTCGCCCCTGACCTCGGCGCGGACCAGCGCCAGCCGCCTGCCTTCGGCAAAGGGGACTATGGTCCCGGCCTGCGTTGCGGTCTGTCCGTTGCCGGGGTTGTAGTTTATGGAGACCTCGCCTGTATCGTAGTGGTACCACAGGATGGACTTCGAGTCGAGGCGTCCCGCGTGGGCGAGCCCGCCGAGCTCTACCCTGTTGGTCGCGGAGGTCTCCGCCACGTTGTACAGGACGGCGCGGATGGTCCCGCCCATGTACTCCAGCAGGTCGTTGGGACGCCAGCGCCGGACTATCTCGTAGAAGAGGGTGCCGGGCACTCCCCCGTGGGGCAGCGAGGACGCGTCCCAGTAGCCCGCGAACGGGTCGGTGTAGATGTGCGAGTTGTTGCTCCGCGCGAAGGCGTTGACGTTGTCCATGTGCTTCTCGGGCGAGAAGCGGGAGATTATCTTGTCCGGCACTATGCCGAACGTCAGGGGAAGCGTCGCCGAGTGAAGCTCCCTCCCGGCCCCGCCGACGGCCGTGACCTTCAGGGTGTAAGCCCCCTCCTCGAGGTCCCGGGTGTAGATGGTCGAGTAGTTGGTGTCGAAGTCCTTCGTATGTCCGCCCTGTATCAGCGCCGCGGCGTAGTGGCGCGTGACAACGGCTTTTAACGTCGCGTCGTAGAAGGAGACGGGCAGGGAGGGGTCGAACACCAGGTCCGGCGGGGGGGAGGCCAGGATATCGAGGGCAGTCCCCGGCGTGTAGCCGAACGGGTAGTCAGTCTTGATGGCGTTGAGCGGGGTGAGCCCGGTCGTGTCGCTCACGCTGCTGGTCACGACGCGCATCGGCGCCAGCACCCCGTCGCGGTAGAGCTCGAAGCGGACATTGAAGGGCTCCTGCTCAGGGTTCTTTCCCTCCCTGTCGATCGAGACAACGGCGTAGAAGTCGCGCGTGGGGGCGAGCAGGCGCGAGCCCTCGGACGGCACGGTCACCTCCAGCTTCACCGCCTCCGCGCACGGCAGGGCGAACAGCAGCGTGACCACGGCGAGACACAGTACTGCGAAACGTCGCATTGACAGAACACACCCTTTCGATAGTCTGTTTTCCTGTTTGGTAAAATCATACCATCCAAGGGCGCTTGGCGCACGATACGCGGTGCGTTTTCGCCCGGTTCTCGGAGGGGTTGCGCATGAAGGTCGAACACGTGACGTCCGGAGGCGGCGAGAATGCCAAGGGCGGCGCCGGGACGGGTCGCCGGTTCGGCGTCGCCTGCGACATCGGCACCACGACTCTGGCCTGCTACCTGGTGGACGCCTCGGGTGGGCTGATTGGTTCGGCCTCCGCGAAGAACCCCCAGGCTTCGCGAGGCTCGGACGTGATATCGAGGGTTGTGCGCGCCTCCGCAGGGGCGAACGCCCTGGAGGAGCTGACCCGCGAGGTCAGAGGCGCTGTCGCTGGACTCGTCTCCGCGCTGGCGGAGGGGGCCGGACTGGACATGAGCGGCTGCGACACGATGGTCGTCGCTGGCAACAGCGTCATGGAGCTTTTATTCATGGGCGTCTCGCCCGCGTCGCTCGGGAGTTCCCCGTTCACCCTGCCGATCAGGAGCTTCGAGCCGCGCCCCGCAGGGGAGCTTGGGCTGGCCCCGGTGCCGGACGAGACGCCCGTCCACGCGTTGCCGCTTATGGACGCGTTCGTCGGCGGGGACACCGCTGCCGTGATCTACGAGGTCACGGAGGAGGCGATCTTGCGCGGTGAGGAGCACTTGACTCGCCTTGTGATGGACCTGGGCACGAACGGCGAGATCGCGCTCCTGCACAGGGGGGAGGCGACAGTCTGTTCGACCGCCGCGGGACCCGCCTTCGAGGGAGTTGGCATCAAGTGCGGGATGCCAGCCGTGGCTGGGGCGGTGAGCGCCATGATATCGGACGGAGGCTCGCT
>Ga0255345_1007383_pt1 | contig 10307 bp, 9 predicted proteins | sample wastewater_treat_6_FD_192415 | JGI IMG/M metagenome (GOLD analysis project Ga0255345, IMG submission 192415) | Wastewater microbial communities from Lulu Island WWTP, Vancouver, Canada - plant20 | ecosystem: Engineered > WWTP > Wastewater > Unclassified | place: Canada: Vancouver, British... | reverse complement strand
CATAACCTTCGGCGTCCAGGATTGCCACTTCCCAATAGAGCCCGCCAGAGCCGTAGTTTTCTATGTTGACAACTTGCCCGCCGGAGCGCGTGAAAACTTCCGTGCCATTCGGGGCGACCATATCGATACCGTGATGAAAGTAGGGCGTGCCGCCATAATCCTGATAAGACTGGATTACATGCCCCATTTGCACCACCTGGAAGGGCCAGGCATAGACCGAGTGCGCCCCGTCTGGGCTGCCCCAGGCAAGCCCCGCAGACCTGGTCTGGATTGTGTTCTCCAGCCGGGGTTCTTCTTCAGGCGGGTCGGCAGGTTTGGCGGCGGCAGCCGTGCCAGGGAAGACCGTGAGAACCAGGAATATGAACAGGCAAGCGCTCCGGAGCAGTAATTTTGAAAAATGATTGGATTCGCGCATTCGCATCCTTCCCGGGGTATGTTCCAAGCTGAGAATAATTCTATCACCCTCCGTCAGCATACCATCCGGTTCAGTTTCGCGGGAGAAACCATCCTGATTTTCAACAAAGACAAGGTCAGAACTGTTTTTTGCAGTTCTGACCATTGCGATTGCTGAAATAGGCTGGTGACGCGCCGTTTTTTCAACGGCTGAGATTACTTACTGCGCGATAATCACAACATCATCCACAGCCGCTTCTACCAGGCTGTCGTTGGCGTTGTCGGCTGTTTCAATCAGAATGTAAATCGTTTGACCCGCAAAGGCGCTCAGGTCAATTGTCGCGTGATACCAGTACGCGCTTACGTTTTCTTTGCTTCCTAATTCTTCAAGAACAGTTACCGTGCTGGCGCCAACGACCTTCACGCGGAAAAAGTCGGCGTTGGAGGCGTTGGTGTAATAGGCAAAGTAGTAGTTGAAGCTCAGGGTCAGGCTGCCGTTGGAGGGCAGGGCAATCGCGGGAGATTTAATAGAGGTTAAGCCGCCATCCACATCGTTAGTGGACGGTGTCAGGCCGGCTTTTGCACCCGTGACAAGGTTGTACCATCCACTGGTAGTGCTCCCCATTTGTTTTGGACCCCACCACCAGGTATTTTCCGGAATCGCGCGTTCCCATAAGCCTTTGGTAGCGGTATCGGTCCCAAATGGGTTGCGAACCCAACCCTTATCGGTTTCAAAGTCGTCATAGAAAATTGTGACGGGACCTGAAGAAGACGCTGTAATGTTGACTGTGGCCGGGCTAGAGCTGAGCGTTCCATCTGAAACCACAAATTGGAAACTGTCCGGACCGAGATAACCGAGGGCGGATGTGTAGGTCAGGTTGGGCGGTCACCTGGAAGCTCAGAGAATCACCGTCGGGGTCTGAACCGGTCAGGATGAGCGAAAGCGGAACGCCGGTGTTGGCAATCAGAGACTGCGGGTTTGCTACTGGGGCACTGTTTGGGCGGACTACGTTGATATCCACAGGCGTGGCAGGCGACTGGCCGATATCATCCGAGACGACGAATTCGAGGAAATCCGGGCCGATGTAGCCGGGGTCGGGGAAGTAAGTGAGGTTGGGCGCTGTGCCAGAGAGGGTGCCGTGCTGGGGAGGAGTGACGACGATGAAAATGAGCGGGTCGTTGTCGGCGTCATAGCCGGTGAGGGTGATTGAGGTGTAATAACCGCTGACGGCCTGAACAGTCTGAGGATAGCCAATCGGGTCTGTGTTGGAGCGAACGTTGATGGTTATTGTTGCCGGTTCAGAAACATTGACCCCATCAGAGGCGGTAAACATAATTGGAGGGTCATCAAACAGGTTGCCGTGCTCCGGATAGGTGATAATCTGATAGGAGAGCGGATCGCCGTCAGGTTCATAACCGGTAAGCTCAATCGCCGTGTAATAACCAATAACTCCTTGGATGGTCTGGTCATAGGCGATTGGCGCCGCGTTTAAGTTGGCGGCATTGATGATGGTGGCCAGGCTCCCTAAAAAAGCCGGGGGAGAAGTGCCAGACAGAATACCAATGGAAAAATCATAAGATGCTTGTATTTCATGAATATTCTTTTCCACAAAAATTCTTCGTTTGAATATAATGGCCCATTTTGCGCTTACCCACGAGGAACCAGTGAAATTGTCACTGTAAATGTGCCGGAAAATGAGGGAATATTCCATTCAAGATAATGTGACAGAATTGGTTGTTTATGTAATTTGTTTTTCTGAAAAATCGCGGCGGTGATTAGTTATTGCTTAAACAGCGCTGCCCCCACGGTAATTCAGGGGGCAGCGCTGCGTTTCAATGCAGAAAACGTCACCTGGTTAGGATTGGGAGGTAAATCCGATATTTCTCCAGCGCACGCGGCAGCCTGACGGCTGGGTCACCAATTAAGAGGTAGGTTTCTAGCAGGTCCAGGTTCTCCCCACTGGCCCAAACGCGTGCCAAACCTGCCTGGGTTATCGCGCCCAGTTCCAAAATGCCGAAAGTGTAAATTGCGTGGAAGGCCCCGCGGTTCAACAGGTCGTGCCCGGCGACTGCGCCCCATGCGGTTGAAGACCAGCTGGCTATGGCGCCTTTTTGAGCCGCGCGGGTAATTAGTTCCGCTAAGGCTTCTTGATTATTATAGTACGGCTGCGGGGAAATGAAATACCCGTCACTACAAGTCATTGCCAGAATGAATGGATACTTGTTCTGATTTTGCAAGGAAGCGATGTCCGAATATAAGAAAAGCACCGCGTTAGAATTGCCCCAACCAGTAGAAAAACCGTGCCCGATGTAATTAACCAGCAGGCGGCCTTCGTTGATGCCGTTTTTTATGTCCGCGCGAGCCTGAGGAAGGTCAGTATGCGTCCACTTCCAATACACTTTTTGGGCGCTGAAAGGCTCGCCGGGGTATTCGTCATGCAGCAACTCGTCGGAGAGGACCGGGAATTGAGCGGCATATTCAAATTCGCCGGTAACCGCCAGAATACTGCGCAGCATATCCCCCGATGGCGGACTGCTCTGGTAGCTGCTGACTTTATCGAGATAGGCGGCAACCTCTTCCGGCTTGTTCACCGATAAGCGCCCGAGCATCAAATCAGGCATGGCATCCGCGCCCACAATGGAAACATAGCGGCTGTCGGCAGCGGTCTCTCCGTTTTCTGGATCCGCAAAAGCCAGATAGGGCGGGAAAAAGCTGGACCGCCCATAGTTTTCATGGTTTTTCGGGTCTCTCGTGCCATCGCCAACCAAGAGCACATAAGACGGGGCTGGCGCCTGCCAATGCGTGTAGGCGAAAGCTATAAAAGCGCGCACCGCCGCCGGGTCAACAATCCCGTACGAGAACTCGTCGTAAACATCCTGCAGGTCAATCAGGCTTGCTTGCAAGCCGTCGGCGGCACGGATGCCTACCAGCGGCTGCACCGCTGTAAGGAAGTTTGCGTGCGAGATAATCAGGTAATCCGCCTGTTGGGCTGTGGACTGCAGGTTGGAGGGCGCGTCCTGGATGATGCTGTTGATACCTAATATTTTGTCCGGCGTGAACGCCAGATACTCACTCGCTGTCGATACATGGTCGCTGAATTGCAGCGCATATGGACCCGCGCCGGAATACGTGCCGCCTGTCAGTTCGGCTGGCGTGCTGGGATCACTGATATCGAAAACTAACGCGTCAGCAGACGAGAAATTGGTCAGTTCAAACTTCCAGTCGCCCGATTCTGTGCGCGAAAATTTGAGCTTGTCGCCGCTCACCGTAAAATCCCGCTGGTAGGCGAGGTCCAGCCAATCAATCCAAAACAAATCACCCTCAACTTCGGCGGTGTTCGGCGAGGATACCTTCAGGGTATTTGCGCCTGGCAGCAGCAGCCCGGCTGGCACCGTAAGGTCTGCCAGGTGACTGGTAAACCCATCCCAGCTGGCATTATAGATCTGGGTACCATTCAGAAAAACATTTACCAGGTGGTCGGGGTTTTGGTCCGATGACTGGCTGTATCCAATCAGCGGAAGGATTAGCCTGATGTCTCCGCCCACATAACGGCTCAGGTCCAGCGAGTATGTCCAGTCATGAAAAGTTGCACCCTTGCGGTAAACATAATCCCAGAAGTAATGCTCGTAATCATCCTCGGCTGGCGCCTTTGAACGGTAAAAGATATCTGTCTCGTGGTGTTCCTCGCGTTGAAATGAGCTGACAAGCGGCTCGCTTCCCGGGGCGGCGCTGCGCGTTTGCATGCGCAGCCCGGGCGTGTCGTTGTAAGTCAACCAATACACGTTGTCCGCCGTGTATTTGCTTTTCAAGGCTTCCGCGAAGAAAAGAATTTCACCCTCCGGGCTGACCTGGATGGCGATTTCCTCGCCGAGGTGGTACATGTGATAATTGTCAGGGTCGACACTCTCCACCGGCACGCCGGCCGCGCTCAGTTGGCTCGCGCTAACCCGGTAAAAGCCTTCTGCCCTGGTGGTAACGCGCCAGCCCGGGTTTGGCGGCGTCCAGCTTTTCGCGTTGGCGCTGTTCAGCACGGCGGCGCTGTAAACCGGGCTTTCCGTCGGGGCGGTGCGCCGCATTGCCGCGGCTTGCGTGTAGTTCAAAAGGTTGTCGGAAAAAAACTGCTCGTACACAGCGGATTCCGCCCGCGCGGCTGGCAGGGAATCCACCGCCGCCCCGGCAAAGCGAAGCTCCACGCGCAGGCTTTCATATACCAGCAGCGCGTTTTCGGCGGGCAGATACTGCACCGGGAAAACGCCCACGCTGACCACGCGCTGCTGCCGGATGATGCCGTCATTCAGCGTTTTCGCCAGCTCGCCCGGGTAGGGGGAAGCAGAAGCGTATAATGCCGGGTCTGGCAGAATGGTTTCAATCACCGGGGGTATCGCGGCGGGGTCCTCGAGGAGCGCGTCCAAATCCCAGACCTGCTCCTGGTTTGGCGCGGGCAGTACCGGCGCGTCCAAAGGGACGCGCACAGGCTGGCTGGCGCGAACGCTGACCGACACCCGGGCGCCAAATGGCGCGCCGAGCATTTTGGTCAGGAAGGGCAGCGCTGGCTCGCCGGGCGCAGCTTGATATGCCGCGTCTGGGAAAGCGACCCGGGTATAGGCTGTCCCATCCACGAGGACGGGTTCAAGCCTGAGTGACTGGGCGGGAAACGAGACTTCAAAGCTGAGCGCGCTTCCGGAAGAAGCCAGCAAATTTGTTCTTGGGGTGGCATCTGTTCGCGGAGCGGCAATTGCCGGGAAGGATTGGGAAAGCAAGAGGGATAAGAGCCCGACTGCCAGTATAAGCCTGAATAACCTGGACATAGTACATCTCCTGAGTGTCAAGATTTGCCGTGCTGCCTGAATGGTTGGATTGGAGCAGGGGCAGCTTACGCGCCGCGGATTACTTCAATTATATCTGTTCCGCGCTGGTACGCCAACACAAAGGCTGTATGCTCAGCCGTCAGCCGGGCAACGTTTTCAAGGATGGCTTGCACCCGCGCGGGAAGGTAATATGGCACGAAAGCGGTGGTCATGATTCGCACGGCGGCATCAAAGCCGCTAAGCGGGGTGAGGGTTCGGTCTGCCGCGCGGTCCAGGAAGAAGAGCTTGCCCAGCGGCACGCCGCGCGGATCGCAGCGGGTGGGGTCTTCATGCCAGGGCGTTCCGAAAGCGATGAATTTATCACCCACCCGGCGGATGATGATTTGGTCTTCGCCCAAAACGGTGAGCCCACGCGCCTCTTGCAGGTCCGCGGCCAGGGTAGACTTGCCCGCCCCCGAATTACCCAAAAAAACGCAGGCCGCGTCTTCCCAGATGACCCCGGAAGCGTGCAGGATAAGGTCGCCGCGCAGCGCCAGCCAGTTGGAATAGAGAACGATATCCAGATATTTCAGCGGGAAGAAAGGCTCGCCTTTCAGCGCGCCAAAATCGCCAAAAATTCTGCCGGCAGTGAAATCAGGATTAACCAACACCCAACGCTGTGGGGTTTGAGCGGGTTGGGTGAAAACAAAGTTCCCGCATTCGTCTTGCCACAGCTCCCAAATCTCATTCCGGCAAAGCGCGCCGGCAAGGTTTTTGGGGGCGGCTTCCGTTGTGAAGCTCAGGTTCAACTGCGCGGCAGGCGGCTCCAGGCCCGGCCCATCGCGAAATTTAAAATGGCAGGGCAGGTCTTCCAGGGAGAGGGGGAAGACGCCTTCCTCAATCTGGATACAAAGACCGGCGATGTTTATGCGCATGGGGCTGGTTTCCGGGGTATGAGGCGCGTTGCGGCGTGAATCAAATGAGTACCTGCGCGCGAAAAAATCAGGCGCGGGTACTCATTTGTGGCGAAAAACATGCTTGAAGTTAGCGAGTTTAGCCTTTGGTAGAGCAGCCGCCGACCTGGGCAGTGCAGCCGAAATTACTCTTTGGGAACAAGTTCGGGCTGGCGTGACAAAAGCCTAAAATCGCGTTTTTGGGCTTCAGGATAACCTTATTCACGGCAGGTGGTTCATACGGTTTTTTCATCATAATTTAGTCTCCTTAATAACGCTTTTATTATACCATATTGCCTGTTCGCGGGCTTTGACGAGCTGACAGACAAAATCGACCAGGCTTTCATTGTCCCCGTGTACGAGCTGAGACCAGCCGGGGCATTGGATACAAATACCAGACGCGCTGCAATCCGCGCAAGGCAGCTGCAGTGTGCGTTCCAGTTGGGTTTCTTTGCCGAGTTCTTCCCAGGCTTTCTCGAAACCCATTTCCAGAATACTATAAGAAGGCTTGCGAGCCATCATGCACATCGCCAGGCGCCCCTGGCTGTCTATATGAAAGGAACGCTTGCCCGCGCCGCAGCTATAAATGTATTTGTCGCTGCGCAGCGCCAGGTTCTGGCTGAGCTCGTATTGCAGCGTCCAGGCGTGCATACGTTCCGGGTCTGAACGGTCCAGTTCAAGCATTTCTTCGATGCTCAGGCGGTCCCAGTAGGGAGCTTCGGAGCCGTCGAGGCGCGGAAAAATTGAGCCGTCGTAACGGAAGCTGACCCCCAGGTCCTCCGCCAGTTTTTTAATCTTGCCCAGTTCCGCTTTGTTCTTGGAGAGCACCACCGACTTGAGCGCCAGGGGAAGCCCGCTGTCTTTTAACATACGGATTCCGTTCATGAAGCGCTGCCATGAGCCGGGCAAACGGGTGACCGCTTCGTAACCTTCCCGGGTGGCGCCGTAGACACTGACCTCAACCAAAATTGGCGGGGCTTGTTTGAGCGCTTCAATCAGGCTTGGGGTGAGCATGGTGGCGTTGGTAAAGAGCATCACCAGCATGCCTTTTTGGCGGGCGTACAGATAGATTTCCTTGAAATCCGGGCGCAGCAGCGGGTCTCCGCCTGTGAGCAGTAAGTGCAGGCAGCCGGCCGCCGCGATTTGGTCGAGGATATCTTTGACCTGGGCGGTGCTCAGCTCGTTTTGCTGGGCAGCGGCACAGGCTGCCGGCTGATTGATGAAGCAGTGGACGCAGTTAAGATTGCAGCGCTCGGTAAGCTCAAATTCCGCGGCGAGCGGGAAGCGGCTGCCGTGCAGAGGCTGGAGGAGGATTTCTCCCCAGTCGTCCATGTCCAATTCAGAAAAGTTTACGCAGTCCATTTTCAGGCTTTCAGCAGCGCGCCGATGCTTTGCATCTCTTCCAAAAAGCGGTCCAAATCCGCCGCGGCGGTTTCTTCCGCAGCGTCATAAGTGTCCAGAATCGCTTTGCGCAGTTCAATTTTTGAGGCGGGTGTTTCAAGTTTCTCCCAGAGCAGTGCGCCAAGCTCATTCAGGGTATATATGCAGTCCATTTCTGCCAGGTCGCGGTGTACCGGCACCAAAATCGTCTCATCTATAATGCGCCGGAAAATAAAATCCGGGTTGCGTGTAAAAAGTTCGTCTTGTTCGGTCAAAATTTCTCCAGTTTTTCAGCCGCCAAACAGGGAAAAGAAACCTTGCTCCAGGGCGCGCAGCCGCTGGAAGCGGTTGAGTTTTCTCCGGGAGCGGAAAGCCGCCCATCTGTTGAACAGCCGCATTACCAAGGTGTCCATCCCCTGTTCCGTGCCGTTTGACCGGATAACGCGCGCGACCTGACCCAATATTTCCGCGGAACCTAGCCAGCCTTCCGGGTTCAGGGAGTTATCCCCCTGAATTTGGTAGAAGCGCTCTCCATCCTGTTCGCGCGCCCGGATGACCCGGTGAAAAAGCGCCTGGCGGTTCGGGGTGAGATAAAGGACGATATCCCCAACCCTCACCGGACGTCCATCCAGCGGACTGCAGAGCAGCGTGTCTCCGCCGTGCAGGTTCGGCAGCATGCTGTCCCCATGGGCAAAGACGCGGATGGATTTACCGGATTGCAGCAGGCTCGCGCACAACTCCGCGAAAACATCCGGAGGGCATTGATATCCCCGCAGGAATGCGCTGTTCATTATCCATCCCCTGCTTTCATCCATTGGTGAGCTCGTAGTGCTTGCAGCCAGCCGCGCCGCCTCCTGAGCTCAGAAATGAACAGAGCCTGAGGTGGCACGGCTGATTGCGCGCGCCGCGTTGAGGATTACCTCACCGCGCTGATTGGTCCGTACAGGCCTGGCGTCACACCGCTTTCCAGGGGGACGTCTTCAAGCCAATAGTAATAGGTTACACCGACCTGCGCGGTTTCATCCAGGAACTGATATTTGGCGCCTTCTTGCCCGCCGGGGCCAAGGGCGCTCATAATCAATTCGGGGTTGAGCTTAATCCGTTCGCCGTCCACCTGTTCCGCGCGGTAGATGTTGAAGCCGAAGTTGTTCACTTCTGTGGCTGTCTCCCAAGAGACCTGAATGCCGTTCTCAGCCGACTCAGCGGAGAGGTATAGGAGCACAACCGGGGTGATTTGCCCCCTGGTGAAGGCGGCATATACGCAGAAGCAGTTGCTTACTGTTTCAGCAGAATATATCCGGTTGAAGCTTACGGTGCCGGCCGGAACATTCGGGCAAACCCCGCCGGGTTGCGTCGGTGTGAGTCCGAGGATTGAAACCGTGTAATCCTGGGTATGGCCGCCGCCGTCGAAGCTGCATGTGAACGATTGAGTGCCAGCGATGTTACTGAAAGTAACCAGGTCGGCGCAGCCGTTGCGATTGGGGCCAGTATCCCCGGATACGTTAGGATTGCTGCTGCCGCCGGGCCACTGCGGGGAGCTGGTCCCATATTTGCATGGGGTCGTGCTGTTGGGGGTCTCATCCAGGTTCACGTTGTAGGTAAAAGTCAGGTTCGGGCTTCCGACAAGGGACCAACCCGTTGGACAGGTAACGCCGTTGATATTAATTATGAGCGGTACCGTCTCGAGCGCGTTCGTGGAAGAAACTGGATTATTGTAGTGGCAGTAAGTCCCGACAGGGAAGGACTCGTTTTCATTAGGATTATAATCGCGGTCTTCAATGCCCTGAAATCCGAAGCCGCTCTGCTTCAGGAACCCAGCTGCGTCAGAAGGGCAGTTAAAAAAATACCCCGTTGGCTGCCCGTAGCGCACCTGATTTTCATCAGTCGTACTTACAGCCTGGACATTTTCAGGCAAGGCGAAAGCCGTCCCATCAACCACTGGTTTTTTGAAATCCTTAACCAACACGACAGTGCGGTAGTTATTATTATTGGCAAAGGTTTGGTCCTCCTGAGTTGTTTGGCCAGCGGCGGCAACGTTAACCATCACCCACACATCGTTGTTTGCAATGGTCTGGCCTGTAGTAAGCGGAACGATGTCAAAGACGTTGTCCTCTTTGTACAGCAGCAGCGACCAACCGGTCGTGGAGACGGCAGCGCCGGTATTGTTGAAAATTTCAATACCCAGTCCGTCCCACGTCCATGGATCATCGTAATAGATATATTTGGAAATATAGGGGTACAGGGCGTTGTTTGTTGGGCAGGTGCTGGTGTATGAACCCAGGCCGGTCCATACCGCTGAGGCGGTACGCGTCCAATCAGCAAAGGTCCCATCGCCGTCCACATCCCCGGCGCAAACCGAGGCATTGCGAACATAGGTTTCATCCTCGCCGCCAGGGCCGTAATTAGTGTTATAAATCACGCCGATAACGTCGCCGATGGTATACGCGGAGTTGGTGACTCTCCCCCATCCGTTGCAGGTGGCGTCGATAGTTGTCCCGCCGGTTGAGTCAATCCGCCCCCAGGTACCGTCGGTGGTGGTGTAGGAAAAGGCAAAAACCATTCCTACGCAAATGGCAGCCAGTAATACTGCGCTGCCCAGTGAAATACCAAATTTCTTTTTCATGACTGATCCCTCCTGAAAGATCGCAGAAAATCAGAAAAAGCTGCTTGATTAAACGCGAACATCTCGTCTTTCCTGACATTATGACCACAAAAACTTTTGTAGCTAACTCTCATTATAGACATTTCTATGCTGAGAGTCAATATCGACAATGTAATTCATAAATAAACCCG
>Ga0255345_1007379_pt1 | contig 10310 bp, 8 predicted proteins | sample wastewater_treat_6_FD_192415 | JGI IMG/M metagenome (GOLD analysis project Ga0255345, IMG submission 192415) | Wastewater microbial communities from Lulu Island WWTP, Vancouver, Canada - plant20 | ecosystem: Engineered > WWTP > Wastewater > Unclassified | place: Canada: Vancouver, British... | reverse complement strand
GCCTTACTCATGGAGATCAGCGAGGAGTGGCAGATCGGAAAACATTATTGCGCTGGCAAGTCATTAAGTTATTAAAGAACGATAGGTATTTCTGACTCGAATTTACAGAAAAAAGGTTGCGTAATCATGTGGTGTCAACATTAATACACCCCAGCGCTTTTCTGTTAGATTAATTCCTATGTATGTGTTTTGATTGAGAAAATTCATTATAGGGATGAAAAGGTTGACAGTACAAATAACCTCTACGTTGCAAACCAGTTCGAAATATATGCACATGAAAACACTTCTCAACTTGCCAACTCCATCGCAGTTATGAGGGCAGAAAAAGGCGATAGCCTACGACTATGTTGATGACCTGGTATCCGTACTGGCTGGGATGTTTATGAAAAGGAAGAAGGGGTATAAAGCTATTGGGTACGAACTGACTTTGTCGTGACAAAACCTTACAGACGCTTATCAAACGCAAGGTATCGGAATAATTACCGAAGATTTTTCTTTTCAAAGCACGTTCCCCGTGCTATAATGCCATTATAACAAACAAGGCGCAGGTCGCCTTTATAACGTGAGACAGTGACTTTTAAGTAATTCCAACGTTGGCCGTTTATTTATCCTACTGGGTGCCGCGTTGGATTTTTTAATTCCAGCCAACCGAGCGACCAGGGGGACATGGATCGCCGGCAGGTGCTGCTGAATGCGTGAAATTCCCCGAAAGTCGATCAGCACCCCATAGCACGACCGCAGCGAAGTGCTGCGGATAAATCTCAGCAAATCTGAATGAAATGCTGAGATCGCGACAGTGAGATTTGGCCGTGTTCTCACCGTTCGTGGGCCTCAATTCAAACGGTCAAGGCGCACACTCAGGCTCGTTTGATGTGCGCCTACGCTCCGCAAGGAGCGCGCAGCTAGGTTCCTCCCGAGGAATGAGCGCTGTTTGACCGAGGCAAAGCCAGCAAGAAAAGACATCCTCAAAAAAGGAAACAGAGGGAAAGTGGCACAAACCCTTTTCCCCCGGCTTTGCCATACCTATATGACTCGTTGATGAAAAAGGGTGTATGTCGAAACAAGGTGGTCTCTCCTATCAAATGTTGAATGCCCTCAAGGCAATCTTCCACCCAGGTGGAAGCCGTTTTCAGGATAAGCAGCACGGGCGAAACCGCGATGTCATTCGTGGTATTGGCACGATGCAAAGTATGGTCGCGGATGTACATTCATTTGCTCGTTTTATCCGCGAGCGTTTTCCTGAAGTTAAGAACCTCAACCAGGTCAAGCCAGACATGGCACAAGCCTTTATCGCGGAATTGGTGCGCAAGGAAAGAAGCGGCGGGAGAATCGGACGGGTTGTCGCTTCCATCCGCAAGCTGGATCGCGCCTGCCGTGTGACCGGCGTCTTTTCCAAAGATGTGCCTGTGCTTTTACCGTACAAGGGCAGGGGAAGCGTAAGAGGTTTCCATAGCCAACCCCGCACGCTGGCGTATACCGATGAACAGGCCGCTCAAATCATAGATTGGACCTTCCCGGTTGATCCAGTGTCTGCGGAAGTTCTTCAAACGATGGACACATTTGGTTTGCGGATCAAAGAAGCTTGCTACTTGAATGAGCGCAATATTTATCCTGAATCCCTTACCATCTCCTTGGATAGCAACGCCAATCACACCAAAGGCGGCCGTCCGCGGACCATTTGCTTGCCTGAAGAAGCCGGCGAATATTTGGTTGAGTTGAAAGAAAAAGCTCATAAACGGCTTACCGGACACCTGTTTACGGACCGCGGCTCTCTCCCGGATCGTGTCAGGAGACAGGTGCAGGCAGCCTGTAAAGCCCTTGACATTCCGTGCCTTGGGACTCATGGCTTCCGTAAAACTTTCGCTGTCAACAATTACCGCCGTGCCATTGCCAGTGGCTCTGGAGATCGGGAAGCTTTACAACACACATCCAACCAACTGGGACATAACCGGGTGATTGTCGCTATTCAAAGCTATGTTTCCGGCGATATCCGCTCGATTGGTAATTGACGGACAAGGAGGAAAATGGAAATTAATGTTTCGCCTTGTCCTGAATATGAAATTCGGGCTTCAGATCAGGCATTGATGGAAGCTTTTGAACTATTGATGGCACGTGGTCGAAAAATCCGGCTGGCAAATCAGACCAATCAGATATTATGCCAATGTGTCAGTGAAAATGAAGTTGACTCAAGAAACACCGGTATCTATGAACAACCTTGAAGCTGCCCTTTGCTATATTCAATCGGGTTTATCGGTTATCCCGGTGGGCAGAAACAAGCGCCCGGTGATTGCCTGGGAATCTTATCAGCGAACTATTGCTGACGAGAATACAGTTCGCTCCTGGTTTGAAAAGAAAGCCTATAACCTGGCTGTGGTTACCGGAGCCATATCCGGTGGTTTGGTGGTTATCGATTTCGATGAAGTCGGGTTTTTCGACCGCTGGAAGTCGGAAATTGGAGAACTTCCCGATGGACTGGTGGTTCAGAAGAGTGGACGTGGTTTTCACGTGTTCTTTCGCTGCCCACAGCCAGGGCATAACCAAAAATTAGCGTTTTTAGCCGACGATGGTGAGAACACTGGCCGGCGAGTCGCGGTTGAAACCCGGGCTGAGGGAGGCTACATTCTGGTCGAACCCAGCATACACTCTAGCGGAAAACCATATGAGGTAATCCAGGGAGACTTAACGAAAATTCCTATGATCGAGCAGCAGCAAGCGGAGTATCTGCTTCGCGCGGCTCATTTGCTCGATCACTCCCCCGCCACAACGTCTGCGGCAACGTCAATGGTACGTCAACCAAACGTCAGCGGCAAGGTCAACGCAAATGTCATTGAAGCGTTCAATGCAAACTCAAAGATCGAAGACATTCTGTCACGAAACGGATACATGATCCAGCAAGATAAGGCGATCCGGCCTGGCGGCGAGCATTTCTCAATCACCATCCGTGAGAATCGAAGCTTCCACTTCAACTCAAATGATCCTCTCAGTAATGAACACTGGCGTTCCGCGTTTGACGCTTTTTGCGTTCTGGAACAGGATGGGAATGTAAAGCAAGCCGTGAAAGCTGCCGCCCAGCAATTAGGCATCGCTTATCAGATGAGGGAAGAAGAATCGGATCATAACAAAGACGGTCTGCCCATTATTCAAACGAACAGCCGGTATTTACGCCAGGTCACGGCTGATGCGATGGCTGCACTTTGTCAAGCGAACCAACCACCGAGTTTCTTTGTTCGTTCTGGCGAGCTGGTCCGCGTGAAGTGGGATGAACAACATCACCCAAAGATCGAGCCTATTACCGATATTGCCCTACGGGGCCGGCTGGATCGAGTAGCAAACTTTGTCGTTCAGCGCACCTACAAGAAAACAACATATGAAGAGCCACATATCCCTCCGATCGAGGTGGTCAAAGATATTCTGGCTATGGAAAAATGGGACTTTCCTCCACTGACCGGAATCATTGAATGCCCCACGCTTCGTCCAGATGGAACGATCATCTCGATGCCTGGATATGACCCGGTTACCCATCTTTTTTATTGCCCGGCTCAAAATTTTTTCTTTCCATCATTTCCCGAAAATCCCACGCGTGAAGAGATATCGAAAGCCGTCGAGACCCTTTCCGAACCTCTCGCCGATTTCCCTTTCATCGATGATGCCAGCCGGGCGAATGCCCTGGGGATGATGTTGACACCTCTTGTTCGACCAGTCATTAATGGACAGGTCCCGCTTGCGCTCATTGATGCTCCACAAGCCGGCACAGGGAAATCGCTTCTCCAATCGATCCTCGGTCTTTTGGCCAATGGACGTGACCCGGCGGTCATTACTGCACCCAAAAGCGCCGATGAATGGCGCAAAAAGTTAACCTCTGCTCTGATGAGCGGCGCAAGCATTATCGCCATTGACAACTTGACCGGCGTACTCGACTCCGGCGAGCTAGCATCCGTACTGACTACATCAGTTTGGGCAGATCGGGCACTGGGCAAAAATGAGATTCTTGAACTGCCACAGCGAGCCACCTGGCTGGCAAATGGCAATAACATTCGTCTGGGTGGAGATTTACCACGCCGATGTTACTGGATCCGGCTGGATGCCAAGCAATCCAAACCCTGGCAGCGCTCTGGGTTCCGCCATCAAGATATTCTCGGGTGGGTACTGAATAACCGGGGATCTTTGATTGCCGCGGCGCTGACCCTTGCGCGAGGTTGGTTCACCGCCGGCTGTCCAGAAAGCAGCAGCCCGCAAATCGGAGGATTCAACGGCTGGGTTAAAACGATCAATGGCATTTTAGCCTACGCAGGGATCAGTGGATTTCTCGGTAACCTGGAAACCATGTATCGCAATGCAGACGATGAAAATCCCCAATGGGAAGCTTTCCTTCTAGGGCTGCATGAATACTTTGGAAAAGAGATCGTAACCATATCAATCATGATGGAAGCGATACTGAAGGAGAAATCTCTGATTGACTTGATCCCCGATTCTTTTGAAGATCTGTTTGATGATGCAGGGCGGGTGCGCGTGAACTTCAAAAAGCGGTTAGGCAAGGCCTTCACTCAGCGACAGGGAATGCGCTTTGGTGATTCGCAGGTGTTCATTGAAAAGTGCGCAGATGATTCTCATTTGAAAGTAGCGCGCTGGCGGTTTCATTGCGGGGTTAGCGGGGTATGCGGGATGTAAAGAGTACCGTACTGTGACAAGAGTTTTTTTACTCGACCGCTCAAAAAGAAACCCCGCGCACCCCGCTAACCCCGCGAATTCAGGAAAAAGTTCGAGAACAACTTTAACAACTCAATAGTCGCAAGCATTGCTGTACGGTTCATAGGGTAAGGGTATAATGAGTCCCAAGGCGATACCTATGGCAGATTGGATTAGTGTCAGCGAAGCAGCTGAAATCACCGGATACCATCCAGAACACCTGCGCCGGCTCATCCGACAGGGGAAACTAAAGGCTGTCCGTAAGGGAACCATGTTCTGGCTGGATCGTGGTGAACTCAGCAGCTTTATGGATGAGGCACAGGAATCCAGAGCCGCTGATCAACGGCATGGGCCAAAGAAAACGCCTTCCAGTGACAAAGTGTGATAAAATTAAGTTGTAATCGTACAACATAATACGCTTTAAGACGGGCCGCGAATGTGCTACGAACACAGACGAGGCCCTGACCCAGGCACCGAACAAGCGGTGAAAGGGCTGTGGCAATTCTACCAGAGGGGTAGGATAGCTACAAGCATTAACTGTAACCGCTTGCGCCATCGGCAATGCGGTTTTTTGTTTTATCGAGGTCAACATGGATTTGAAGCACATTGATGAGTTTGAACGAACAGCGGTCGGCCTGGTAACCCGGCTGATCCCCTGGCTAGCGCCTATCCCTTCCGCCTTCCTGGTAGGCAGGGCCGCTATTCAATATCTCGAATATCCAATAGGTATTGGAATCATTGCGGCGGTGATCATTGAGGCATTGGGCCTTGCTGCCACCTCAACTGCTCTGGATATGTACATTTACAACCAGACACGCCGTAAGGTTGATCCTCCAGCGCCATTGTTCTTGGCAATCGTTCTGGTACTGGCATATCTTTTCATTGCCACCTGTTTGACAATCATTGTTGAGGTCATCCCGAACTTGGCCATTTACGCCCCGGTGATCTTTCCCAGCTTGAGCCTGGCTGGGGCTGTCATCCTGGCTTTACAGACCATGTTATCCAACCGTCAAAAAGCAATCGCGGATGAGAAAGCCGAACGTAAAGCAGAGCGTCAAGCAACACACACCGATAAACGACAAACATCAGAGGCTCATCTTGATGTAACGGCGTCAAATAATACGTCAATAAACCAACAAATGGACAGCATGAGTGACAAACTACACGCCGGGAAAATGGCGAAACTTGATACTCGGCTGAACGCCTTGATTGAAGTTTTCCGTAAAGAGCCAGATGTCGAGATTACTGAGGCGGCGCGTAGAATTCAAGTCTCCCGCCAAACGGTGTATTCGTATTTATCCATCCTGGAAAAGACTGGACGGATTAAGCGCGGCGAGAATGGAATTGAGGTGCTTGGATGATTAATAAATCGAAACAACCCCAACTTGCAGCCATTTATGTGCGAGTTTCGTCTGAACACCAGGCTGAGAAAGTTAGCCCAGAAGAACAGGAGATTGAATGCCGAAAACTGGCTGAAGAAATGGGCTTATCCATTATCAACGTCTATCGGGACACGCAAAAGTTTCGCGTTGGTACAAGACTTTTCGAGCCTTCCGGGACACGGACTGATCGACCTGGTTTCTTGCAAATGCTGCATGACGCAACGGATGGTAAATTCGACACCCTGATTGCATGGCGCGAAGATCGGTTTTACCGAGGATTGAAAGCCATGATCTTGTTTCTGGAAGTGATTCAAGAGAGCCGAATCAATGTCTTTTTAGCCAGAGAAAACTTTGATCAGAAGATGGCTCCGGTCAAAGCGTGGGTTGGGCAATTGGAATTGGATGGGATGAAGGAGAGAATGACCATGGGCGTAAAGGCGAGACTTCGCGCAGGAAAAGCAAACACCGGGCAAGATCGATATGGTTATTGCCGAGTTGGCGAGATCATTGAGGTGGTCGAAGAGGAAGCGAAATGGGTTCGCCAAATCTTTGAGTGGTATATCAATCGCGTTTCGATTATGGACATCAGAAACCGTCTTATCGCCAATGATGCCCCTCAAAAAGGATCGACCAAACCTCGTACTATTCAATGGGCCAGGACGACTATTCAAGGCATTCTGAAAGCCGCGAAAGATTACGCTACTGGGATAAAAATACAAACCCGGGATGGAGAAGCTTTCGAGATCAAAACCCAACCGATCATCAGCGAAGATACCTACAGCCAGTTTCTACTGGTGCGAAAGGCGAATAAGAAACACAAGGCGAATCACATGAACCGAGATTATCTCCTGCTGGGAAAGCTGTACTGCGGGTGCAACCGGAAGTGGCAGGCTCGCACGAATTCATACACCCGCAAGAAGAGCAATGGAGAAAAGATTCCGCGCAAAACCCTATATGGCGCTTACTACTGCCCGCAAGAACACAAAGAGAATATCCACCCAGACTGTCCACGGACAATCGGCGTTGCAAAGGCAGACGCGCAGGCGTGGAAAAAGATTTATGATACTTTGAGCGAGCCGGAAGTATTGATTTCGGCTGCCAGGCGATTTATCCATGAGAAAAGGGAAATGCATGGGGACCGTCTGCGCGAGCAGGAGAAACTGCAGAAAGACCTGGCCGCGAATGATTTAGAGCGCCAGTACATCATTACCTTGGCCCGAAAGAAGTTGATCAAAGAAAGTGATCTTGAAAAACAATTAGCCGCCTTGGATTTAACCGAAATAGAGATTAGACGGAAAATGGCATTGATTGGCGATGTAAATGAGTTATCCGAAATCTCCGATTGGGAAGAGAAATTCAGGGAACACCTGGAAGATTTACGGATCGGACTGGAAAGTTTAAACGCCGCCCCCCAATCGGATGAGGAGCGGCGCGAACAATTTGAACTCAAGCGCAGATTTGTTCAGTCTGTGGTCGATAAAGTAACCATCAATAAAGAACGCGAGCTACAGGTCTGGTTCCGGTTCAACTTGCTTGCCCTTGGCTCGCAGGCTGAGAATTTTCGTGAAAACAAATTGGCCGGAACTTATAGCCGTAAATCCGATATGGACGAATCTGCTGTAGTCAGGGTGGTGATTTGAAATCAAAAAGACACTCGAGCGCTAGAGAAATATCCGTTTTTTCTAGCGCTAGCGATTATTAAGTCCTCGAGATGTAGGCGTTATACCACTGTAATCTTATAGAATCACTTCTACATTCTACACTTCTACACCCATTACTGTTATATCGATAAAGACAAGTTTGCAGTGGTTCAAAGATGATTTGAATGAATTTTTCCGATGGTTATATAATAAACTAGAAATTTCGATTTCAATAAGGGGAGGATTGATTCATGGATTACACTCCACTGACTTGCATTATTGGGTTGGTAATATCAATTGTTTGTGGTGCTATATCTTCCAGTATCATGAAAAGTAAAGGGCGTTCTGGTGGGGCAGGTTTTGCCTGGGGATTCTTACTTGGATTTATCGGTCTAATTATCGTAGCTTTGTTTCCAAGAGACGAAGCAGGGATTCAACAAAATTTACTAGAAGATGGATATCACAAACAGTGTCCTTTTTGCCGAAAAGTCATTGATAAGGACGCGACAATTTGTCCATATTGCCGATCGCAATTATAAATAAAAAATTCTTATGTTTACAAACATATCGGTCATGAACAAGTGTTTTACGTTTTCATTCACTTTATCAGATCACCATTTTCAGATTTATTGACCATAACAGGAAACAAGTAAAAAGGATGGAAATGATTATGAATGAAAAACTTTCTCAGGCAATAAAGCTATTCAATGCTGGTCAAAAGCAAGAAGCTTTGAAGCTCTTATCAGAGGTTCTAAAAAATGATCCATCTAACATTCAAGCCTGGTACGGAATGGCACTGTGTCATGAAGACATCGAAAAAAAGAAATATTGTCTAAATCGAGTGTTAGCTCTTAATCCAACTCATACTAAAGCCAGACAACTATTGGACAATTTAATCATATTTGACACTTCAGATAATCCAAAGTTGGCTACTCAAGTTAGCTCACCAAAAGAACCTGTCTATAAATCTTACAAAACTGTATTAATTGCCTCGGCAATCATAATAACTGCTCTAATCGGTGTGATTTTAACCTTGCTATTGTCCAATCCTAGTAAAAATGCTTCTCCGGTATCAATCCTCAAAAAAAGTACAGCCACATTCACCCCTTTTCCTACATTATTACCTACCCCAACACCTACTCCATTGCCTAAAGTTTTCGAAAAAAATGCTAAAGATTACCTTCCATCTCAAGGAGAAATGCCGATCGGGTTCATTCTGAATCCAGGAGCCGTTGAGATTAATTTTAATAATTCGTCAGATTCTGTGACCGACGCAAAAATTGCTTATGTTGATGATTCAAAAGCTACGAGCGGCGAACTATATACAGTAATTTACTGGGGAGAAATTGAAAAAAACGAAGATACCACAAAACTTGTTTACAAAGACCAGGTAGACATTGTTACTGTTGCAAAACTATTTACACCTTTTGAAACCATGATGAAACAACAAGGTTTTGATGTAAAGTCAAAAACTGATATTACTGAATTAAAATTAACAGCTTCAATAAATAATGTTCAAGAATATACTGCATACAACGCCTCTTATGATTACGGGATAGGGACTATTGGTGTATATTATCTCATTTTCCGGAACAAGAATTTTCTTGGTAGTATGATGATGTGGAATTTGGACCCATTTTCATTGGGAAAATATCCAACAACAGGAAATTCTTATTCGAATACTTTAGCCTACTTTGCCTCACTCGTTACAGATAAATTGGTAATCCAGGAATAGAATTTCTACTAGGCGGAAAATAATTTAAAATACTCAGTAATGCTGAAAGGGTTGTAGCTTTACGACTTCTTTTGTATTTAGTCCTGGTCATCTGTAATAAATATTTTATTCAATTGATATTAATTATTGTTCATTAGTATCTCTTTCATATGATTTCATTGATTAGCAGCAAAGAATAATAATTGTGGCGAATCATTATTGTTTCCAAAATTATTAAGACCAACTACGATCGTTCTCCCATCTCCGCTAAACGATAAACCACTAATATCACTTCCATTTATTGGAATTTCTGCAACAATCTCACCGTTTTCAATATTCCATATTTGAAGGACTGGTTGAGGGCGATTCTGTACGATATTCTCTACGATTCCAGCTAGTAATAGTCCATCAGGACTAAGCGCAACGTTGGCTCTACTTGCTTGTGAAGTTGCCCACTCAATACTACGAATTTTCTTCAAGTGCACGAGATCCCAAATAAATGCTTGTTCTACCCCACGGTTTTGAACATAGCCAAGAAGACGTGAGCCATCTGCTGAAAAGGTGATTAATGAAGGAAAAACTATATGCTCCCATCCGTTTGGTCTTTGAATGAGAGTGAAATGAGTGGTTGATTTCCCTGTGTCTAAATCCCAAATATATACTTGATCATCGACGCCATTTTTATTTTGTATTACTTGAGCATACTTTTTTCCATCATTGCTAAAAACGCCGGGATCCATAAACCAGTAACCGTCTGGGGTTTCTAATGAGCCCGTTACCTCATCTGATGAAGTTTTAGCTAAGAATAGTCCGTACCCTACATTCCCGATATAAATATCTCCAGTATTGTCTAACCCTAGGACGCGTTCTCCAGGGATACTTGGGTTT
>Ga0255345_1007377_pt1 | contig 10313 bp, 17 predicted proteins | sample wastewater_treat_6_FD_192415 | JGI IMG/M metagenome (GOLD analysis project Ga0255345, IMG submission 192415) | Wastewater microbial communities from Lulu Island WWTP, Vancouver, Canada - plant20 | ecosystem: Engineered > WWTP > Wastewater > Unclassified | place: Canada: Vancouver, British... | reverse complement strand
CGAGCAGCCCGCGACCGCCGCCGCGCAGGCGTAGCCTCCCGTGCGACCCCAGCCTCCCGCCTTCCCCGGCGCGGAGGCTGGCGCTTTTCCCCCGAGCCCGTAGAGAGCCCGGGTACCTTGAATCCCCGCATCCCGGGTTCAAGGAGTCATTGAAACAGAGATGCGAGGAGACAACCATGTCCATAATCGTTTTGTCGAATGGCGTCGTGCTATTCAGCGTACACGGAATCGTGTACAGCTCGCTGCACGATGCCTTAGAGGCAATGAGCGAATAGCTCCCGCCTCCCACCCCCGAATCCATGCGACCTTGCGTCCTGGACTCGGGGACACCCTTTTCCCCGGCCTCATGGCAGGTCGGGGTTCCTCTTTCCATGAACCCTACGCCTCCGGGGTTCAGTGGACCCAGGTCATCCGGGCAGGATGGCCGCTTTGTGCTGGGAACACAGGGCATGAACGGGCTCCTTGAATCGGCGGATTCAAGGGCTGGGTGCTCCCAAGGACGTATGGGCCTTGGGGGCACCCTGAGCCAGATCAAACCAGCAGACTTTATTGTGAACGAAATCACATTTATTGTGAAAAAATCACATTTGTTGTTACGAATTCACAATAGATTGACATCCTTGGACATTGAGTGACATCCTTGGACAAGGATTGTCATTTGAGGACAGGGATTGTCATTTGTGTACTTTCGCATTTTATGGACAATGCCCACGGGCACGACCCTAAACCAAAATACACATTGAAACCATTATTTTAGTCGTAAGTAGTTGGTAATCAATAAAAATATTAAATTATATTATTATTATTACTTTTACTTACTTCATATCCATTATAATTTCGTCATGAACAACAAGGGGCTGTTGCGCATGACGAAATTATAACGGCGTCGGCAAAAAGTTTTCTTTTCTAAAGCGAGATTTTCCTATCAAAATGTTTGATGACTCAAACATTCAGGGGCTCCCGCCCCCGAATCCCTGTCTCCCGAACTGCCTGAAACAAGGAGTCAACGGGAGTAACTCTCCGGGGCAACCCCGGAGACCCTGGCACCACCTGGCACCACGCAACACGGTGCCCTTCCTCTGCTCCCCCGCCCGGGGACAGAGGACCTTTTGTCCGCGCATGCCCTTGTATATCTGTAGCAGGGGAGCGGGCACAGACTCCCGCTCGGCGCCACCTTTTACCCCCAGATCTCGTTGTGCGCTTCGGCCATAGCGTCGGCGAGACGGTTGAATCCCCGCATCCCGGCGGCCTTGATGGCTTCAATGGACCGGGCCCGGGCTTCTCTTTTCTCCATGGCCAACTGGGCAGCACGGCGGATGCCTGCCGCGACCCGACTCTGGCGACGAGCGAACTCCGCCTCCCGCGCGGCCCTGTCCTCGGCCCTGCGCACTTTAGCCGCCTTGAGGATCTCATCCTTGTGGCGCTCATAATACCTGGCCTGCGCAGCCCGATTGATCTCGCGCCGGCGTTCCTTCTGCTCCGGAGTCAAAACCTTCTTGCGCTCCCGCCACCAGCGCTGCTCTTTGATTTTGTCCTTGTTCCGCTTGCGATAAAACCACGCGTCGGCCTTGTTGCGATCAAGCACATGCTGTGGAGTCCGCCCTCTATCGGCCCAACGCTCCCGCGCCTTGGCGGCCAACTTGTCCTTGTTAGCCGCCCTGTACGCCTTCATATATTCTTTTCTGTCCGTCGCAGCGGTCATATCGACCCTCCCCCGGTCTGCGCCCGCCGCCGGCGCCACTTTCGATTGGCCTCCCGGTTGGCTTCCCTGCGAGCATCCAGCTCCTCGTCCGTCAACCTTTCCAAAGGCCGCGTGAGCGCCTTGTAATAATCCTTCCGCTTGAGCCGGATGGCCTCCGCGTTGCGGTAGTAGTAACCCCGGTTGGCCTTGCGCTGCCTCGTTATTTGTTCTTCGGTTTTCATGTCTGCAATCTAACATAAGAATGAAAGGAATCAATATGAATATCATCCACCTCCCCCGCCCCCGCACAACCCCCGAGCACCGACTCGTTCGCGCCCTGCTGAAAGCGCATCAGCCTGACTGGCTGGGGCTCCTCGGCCGCAAGGCCGCGGAGGTGCTGTCCCTCCGGCCGAAAATCAGCCCGCTCCCCGAAGAGCCGAAGCATCCGACCCTGGTCGGGACCAAAGAATGGCTGGATCGCGTCCATGCCTTGGGGACCGACATCCCCACATGCAAGGACAGATTCGAGCTGGCTCTGCCCGAAGCCGGGCCGACGAAATGTATGCGCACCGGTCTGATTTTGAAAACAGGCCGCTGCGCAGCCTGCAACTGCAAAAGGGCCGCTCAGCGTAAGGAGTAACCATGACCGCAAACATGAACGCAGACCTATCTGTCCTAACCGAGCGGCTCGAGTCGCTCGCTGCCGAGCCAACCTGGCAGCGCGACTGGGAGATGCACCTGATGAGCCTGAACCTAGTCGGGTTGATCCAGCCGACCAGCTGCGCGCAAACGCGGCTGTTCCTGGCCACGGTAGTCTCGGCGATCGCGCACCCGGAACAGTGCACGAAGCCTTGGGCTGTCGTGGCCGCGGAATTGTTCGCAAAGGAAGTCGAGATGCACATCGAGCACCTCGACATCCCGGAATTCGAGGCTACCGATGCTGCCTTGCAGCATTGGAACAAACATCTGAACGAAATGTTGTCCCAAGCCCCAACGTTTAATCAACTGCACGACCGGCACCATCCCGAGGGATAGGCGCCCTATCCACTGTCCCGGTGAAACTCCGGGACCCATTTTTGAAAACAACCTCGAAAGGAACCTTGACATGAGCTTGAGACCACTTGAAACAGGAGACCGCGTCAAGCGCGGCCCCGACTGGAGCTGGGGAGACCAAGACGTAACGCCGGGCAACCTCGGCACCGTGCTAAACCCTAACGTTTTTAACGACCAGATCCAGCCCTGGATAACCGTCGGCTGGGATGGAGGCTCCCCCCACAACTACCCCTACTACGAAGGCAATCAGGGGGTCGAGCTCGTCTACCCCGTCCGACTGCTGCCCGGAGACCGCGTAGTCCGCGGGCCTGATTGGCATTGGGACGAGCAAGACGGCGGAGAAGGCGGCACGGGAACCGTCGTAAGTCTGTACGAAGGCCTCCTGAACGTAAACGTCGAGTGGGACAATGAAACAGACCCGGATTACTACGGCTACCGGTACGCGACAGATCACCGTGACCTGCGATACGTCGGGCACAACAGTGTCCCCGTCGTCGACGACGGCGGTAGCGAGGGTGTTAATAGCACCGCCTGTCCCCCGTCCCCCGAACCCGCGCCCGACCCCAATCGGCGCGAACTCAACGGGCGAATCTATCGGTTGGTTCCGACTCTGGAAGTGAAACCGGGGGACTTCCTCCGGTTCATCGCAGGCGACCGATCGCCGTTCTACGGCAACTACGCTAAAGAGTGGCGCGACGCCGGATTGTGCACCGTGGTCCGGCTGGAAGAAAACCGGATCAAATTCAACGCGCCCGGTGTGTCATCGGACCGCACCAAGTTCCAAACCAGACGGTGCCTGGCCGACCCCCGCGAACGACAACTGGACGAGGCGGCCTTCGAAGTCTGGCGCGCAACCGGCCCTGCGGTTCCGCCATTCAACATCGGAGACCAATTCCGCGTCCAGACGCCCCTGCCGGGACAGACCTTGATCGACCCGTCGGCCATCTTGACGGTGCGCAAGGTATTCCCGGACGGTACCGCGGTAGGCAAAACCCGCAACGACGGCCCCGAAGCCGTCCTGGAGCCGTGGATGCTGAAGCCGGCATTGCTCAAGCTCTAGGCTTGGGCCCCAACGGGGCTCCCCCTCGGGAGCCCCCCATTTTTGAATAACGAAACAAAGGAGATCAACATGACCGCAACCCAAATGATCCTGCCGCTGAAGAGCGGCAAGAAAAACTATCTATCCTTCACCCAGAAAAACAAGCTCGCCGACTGGTTGAAATCAATCGGCGAAACCGCGCAGACCAAGTCGGCCCACGAGCTGGCGACGCTGGCAACGGAGTCGCTCTCGTTCACCGTCAGCACGGGAAACGTCTCCGGGATGAGGACGCAGCTGGGGCTCAACCCCGGGCAGGGCGCTTGCCAGCGCAGAACCAAGGTCCGTAAAGTCCAGGCCGAGCAGCTGGAGCTCCTGATGCGCCACGCCGGCTACACGCTGAAATGCTTGGAAACGGCGGCCGAGGCTCTGACCAAGGCCCGGGAATGGGCGCTGTCCCTCCACCGGATGCTGGAGTCCCTGAAATGACCTGGACCATCGGAACCGCGATCCTGCTCGTCGGCTTTGCCGCGGGCTGGATCGCGCACGGACTGACATTCAACAATCAGCGCGAAAAGCGCTGGTGGGAGATCAAATAATGAAGACATTGCATTCACTGCAGGACCTGCCGGTCACCCCGGACATGATCCTCAAGGAGGCCGAGAAAGCCTTGATGGATAAGTTTATACAGAAACGAATCCGTACCGTGTGGCAGTTGCACCACACCCTGGCCGGCATGGGGGCGCTCGGAGTCGCGCTGCGGAGCACAGCCACGGTTGCCGTGCTGACCACGCTCATGAAGGGCACCTGGGTTCCGAAATCCTGGGCTTGACAAGCGCGGAAAATCAAGAATGTGCCCTCCCCGCCTGTTGCGGGAAAGGGCGTGCACGCCCAGCCTCCGCACGTTGCGGAGGCAGGCAAAGAAGAAACCAAGAAGGAGACCATACCATGGCCAACCCCATCAAGATCGAAACCCAGCTTCTGATCGACGGCTCGCCGCTGAAGGAATTCAGTGACGACTCGCTCTTTTCGATCATTTCGGAACAGGAAGCGGCGATCAAGAAGTACGAGGCGATTGCGAATCGTCCCAAGGCCCTCGAGGCGAAGATCGCCGCGATCCAGGCCGGCATCGCCGCCCTGGTCGAAGCGATCGACACCCGCGGCCCCGGCGACAAGCCCGAGGCGTAAGCCCCGGGTTTCCACGGCGGGCCCTGCAGCTGTTTTAAGGCTGCAGGGCCTCTTTCGAATTCGGCACGTCCCTGCGCAGGGCATGCCGTTGCGTCCCGCCCTGTTGGCGGCAACGCGTTTGCAAACGAAAACCGTCGGCTCGCGCAGCCGACAAAAATCAGGAGACCATACCCATGGCCATCACCATCAAGGCCGGTTGCGGCAATCAAATCGAGCGCCCCGCGGCATCCATCCAGTCCACCGACGACATCGGGCCCGCGATCTTCGCGGCGCTCGGCGCGAGCTCCGACAACTCGGAGTTCATCGTGAACGGGCAGCCCTATGAAGGGCCGCTCAGCGACGGCGACGTCGTGACCATTCGCCAGAGGGCGAATTCGAAGGGCTAAATCCCTTTGACAGAGTAGCTTATGGCTACCCAGCCCGGTGAAAAGCCGGGCAACCCCTTTCCATCGTGTCCCTAAACCCGTTTCAAAAACCAACCCAGGAGAACATCCATGCAAACCAGACTGATCATGACGCCCGAAGGGGCGATCTACAAGGAATCGTACAGCAGCGTCCGGGTCGACCTTGACCTGCATGACTACTTCAAGCGCCTGGCTGAAGCCGGGCTGCACTTCGTAACCCCGTCGCTGGGCGCCTTTGGCGACCCCGCCGATCCCATCGTCGCGGACCTGCGCTTCGTCATGCGCCCTACAGGCGCGCCCTGGCAGACTGCGGCCATCCGCATCCCGCGGCTCAACTTCCACACGGTGTGGGAGGCGCAGGACAATCTGTTGCGACCGACATTCGCCCAGAACGGCGTGCTGATCGACCCGGAAACCGCGCGCACCTTGCGCTGCGACATCCCGGAGTTCATGGAACTCTGGTGGCTCATCGACGTGCCCCAGGCCCCCTCGCAGCGCGGCTACGGCGAGACCACAATGTTCGGCATCCTGGACTGCCCGGCTGAGATTCGTCGGGAGAACCCGGAGCTTCCGCCGCGCCGCACCGTCGTACTGCCGTTGCCCAATACCTACAGCAACGCCAAGATCTGTACAGGTGAACTGAGTACCGGTGAACCCGCACACGCGTCGCTGCCCGCCAAGGTGGCCTGGCTCTACGACCGCTGGGTCCACGCACCGTGGAACCGCGATCTGTTTGACTCCACCGTGGCGGCGCGGTTCCGCGCGTTGTTCAAATGGAACGTTGAAGGCCAGTTCACTCCGGCAAACCATCAAAGCTGGTGGGAGCACTGCAGAGCCGCCGACCTGGACCACCACGAAGGCGCCAAGCTGTTCGCCGCCAAGCGGATTGAAGAGAGGAACGCATGATGAACCTGCACGAACTTATCCAGACCGCCCCGGAGCTCGGCCTGCCGGATATTGGGGAGAACGAACGCTCGATGTTGACACCGCTGGTGCACCACGGCAAGGAGGGGCTCCCCCACTGCGATGCCGTGGCGCTGACACGCTGGATGATCCCCGTCCTGCTGCCTGGCTTGACGGCCGAGCATGACAGGGGGGCCGCCACGGCGGAGTGCCTGACGCCTGCCGTAACGGCGCTCCTGCAAGCCGAAGCCCGCTGCAAGAACAACCTTAAACTCCTGGAGAACATCTGACATGGAAACGCTTGCAATCATTGGTTGCGGGGGATCGGGGGGCTGGGTAGTCCAGCTCCTCGCCAAATCCCCGCGAGCCGACCTGAACATCGTCCTCGTGGACGGCGACAAGTGGGAATGCCGGAACATGGACCGCTGCCTGATGTCCCGCCGGGACGTTGGCCGGCCCAAGGCGATAACCGCCTTTGACCTGTTGACAAAGGCTGGCTGGGCCAACGTCACGCCCGTGCCGCGCTACCTGGCGCCGGGCACCGACGACTGGACGAAGATGCTGGAGCTTCCCGACCCGTTGCGAATCCTGGTTTGCGTGGATAACCATCCGGCCAGGGTAACCTGCCTCAGGCTCGCCGATGCACGGCACGCCGCCAAGCGCCCCACGGTCGTCGTCCTGACGGGCAACGAATACGTGACGGCCGGCGTCGACGTTTACCTGCCGCGATGGATCAACGGCCCCCTGGACCCCCGCGTCCGGTATCCCGAGATCCTGAAGTCCGTGGAAGGCGACCCCCTGCGGCCGCCCTGCACCGGGGAAGCCCTGGCATCCAGCCCGCAGCTGGCGCTCTACAACTCCCTCTCCGGCATCTCGGGCCTCTGGCTCATGGATGTTTGGGCGCAGGAGGAACCGAAGTTTCGCGGGGACGAACTCCACGAGACTATTCTGAACAAGCTGCCGGTCAGCGTCCAATGGACGGCGACCGGGCAGAAAACACTCAGCTACAACGAGGTGTGCAATGCCGATTACGATACCTAGCCTGGAGGAATTCCAGGAGACGACGAAAGAGAAACTGGCGCTCCTGTTAGCCCAACCCGGCTTCAGGTTTCTGCTGGAGCAAAACGCCCTGAGGCCCTTGCTGTGCAAGGCCCGGCTCGGCGTGTCCTGGAAGCCGGAGTTCGAGCCGGCGCCTGCCGACCTGCCGAGCGGACTCGACTTGACGGCCTTCATACTGGCGCTGGCGGCGACCTACTATCCGTTGTACGCCCGCCACCTGGAGACCAATCAGGTCGACAACTGGAAATCCGGTGCCTGGAACTGGCTTCGGCAGAAGTTGTACAATACCGCCTGCAACAACGACAGCCCTTGGTGCAGGGGGGTGGCCTGGACGGGGACGCAATACACGCCCCCACCCTCGGGGCCTGCCCGGCCAACGACCGTGGAACTTGAAGTCGAAGTGCAGACCGACGCCTGGCGGCGTATGTACGAGGAGTTCGACGAGTGCCGTTGCGGCGAAATCGAACTCGACCGCGAAGCCATTGCGCAGCTCCTGCTGGACGGCGACGAAGACAGAGTGCTGGAAATGATCAACGACGCCATCGAGGAAAACTACCTGGACTGGGACTCCGACCCCGTGGACGATTCGGAACGCAACTACGAGGAAACCGATTATGGCCTCGGCGACGAAGGGTGGGAGTTGACACGCCCCAGTCACGCCGGAATCTTGATCTCGCGCCTGCGCGAGGAGCTGGCCGACGACATCGAACGGCTCCGGGCCGAGCGCGACGCCGAGAACGACGAAGAGGACGAAGAGGAAGAACCCGAGGAGATTCAAATATGACAACCGCACTGCTGGAGGCCCCCGAACAGGAGGCCCCCGAACAAGAGATCCTCGAGCAGGAGGCGCCGGTTATCCGGCCCGACTTCTCGCAGCTCTCGACATCCTATGGCAAAGTCCTGGCCCCCCAGGACCTCGAGCTGTGGTCCGGGCCCATCGCACTGGACCTGCAGGTCGCCGACAAACCGGTGCTTCGCTGGAAGGGCGCGCCCCTGCCGGCCGAGATCTGGTCGCAGCTCGCCGGGTTCTTCCGGCACGCCAACGAAACCTGGCGTTCGGAAGCCCAGGCCCGGCTGTTCTACAGAGCCGAGACCCGGGAATGGCGCGTCGTCGTGGTTCCTCAGACCGTGAACACCGGCATGTTCTCGGGCGAGATCAAGCCGGTCTCGCTGACCGTCGAGCAGGAGGAGCTGCGCACGCAGGTGTTCAACGCTGTCGAAGGCTTCGAACCTTGCGGCACCGCACACTCGCACTGCGATTGCTCGGCGTTCCAGTCCGGCACTGACCATAAGGACGAGCTGACCCAGACGGGATTGCACATCACGTTCGGGAGAGTGTCGTCGGACAACATGCACATCCACGGCCGGGTGTCGTTCCGCGGCGTGCTGTACGAGCTGGATTGGAACGACTGGTTCCCCGGCTGGCCCGCCGACCTCGACGCCCGGGATTCGGAGTTCACTTACATAGTGCCCCCCGAAACCAAGCTCGAGTTCCCCCAGGACTGGCTGAAATGCTGCTTCCCGCCGCCCCCGCCCAAGGTCTATACCTACCCGGCGTACAAGGGCACGACGGGATACGGCTTCGACTACCGCAACCAGGGCGTCGAGCAGCGGACCTTGTGGACGAACATCAAGCACAAGCCGTTTCCCGCTGCCATCTGGAGCGCCCGACTGAAATGCTGGGTGTATTCGCTGTCCAACCAGGAGTTCGACAAGCGGTTCCCGAACGCCGCTGTCATCGGCGACGAGCCGCTGACGGACAACAACGACGCCGAAGCGGACACCGAACTCGAGAGCCGCGAGGTCTTCGGGGTGGACGCCGCGGGCCGGCCGCTAACCTGCGACGAGGTCGACGACGAAGTCGAGGGCGCCCTGGACTACCTGCTGCAGCACACCCATTCGGGCGTGCTCAGCGACGAGGTTTATGCCGCCATCGACACCATGCGCACCCAGGACGGTGCGAACTTCGAGGTCGAGCGCATGGACGAGCTGGTCCGCGACATCACGGACTGCTTTGCCGAAGGCATGGAGTGCCTGCAGGAACTCGTGGGATTCCACGGCTTCTCGCCGGAGCGCATCGCGGCGGCCGTGGAGGAAGTCCTGAAGGCGCCGGTCACCCCCGAGCCGGCCTCCGCCGTTTTCGAAGATGAAATCTTCGGCAACGGCTTCGGGAGCTACGATTGAACTGTAGATCCCAGGCGCCCTCCTCTATGAGGGGAGGGCGCCAACCCCTTTAACAATAGGAGATCTAAACCATGAAATATGACGGTCGCACAACTGAACCGCCGTATGGCAAGGAAGCCGCGCCTTCCTCCTGTACGTGTGAACTCCCTTGTTCGGTGCCCGCATGGGTGGCCGACGAAATCAAGGCAACGTGGAGAGCGGCGCGTGACGCAGGTGGGGAGATGGCCGCGTTTCGCATCATTGAGCGCATGGTTGACAGGCTGGGATACGGTCGAATCGAGAACAACCCTTCTCTTGCACCCAACCCCACGGGTCAGGGGATGACCCACGAAACAGGAAAGGAGGCCAGCCGTGGCCGATAAGAAAAGCGATGCGACAAGTTGTGGGTCATACCCTGGACCCGGTTGTTCGGCTGCTGAATGCCAAATCTGCCACATGCCGTTTGAGTATGGCGACATAATGATTGGCAAAGATGGCGGTCGGAAGTTCTGCTACTTCTGCGCCGCAAAAGCGGCTGATATGTTTGAGACTACCGACGCGGTAATCGGGCGGGTGACGCCCGTAGACAATGGGTGGGAGATTGCATTCGCGCCGGACTGTACGACATGGATCACCGTTCGCCGCGATGAACACGACGAGCCGAAAGTCGGAGACTTCATAACCGTGACCGTGCCGAAAGTGGTGGCGATCCATAGTCAGCCGAACACTGCGGTTCACCGGAACTCGCCAAAATGAAGTATTATGCGACACGGAAAAGGGCGCGTTGCCTTTGTTGGGCCCGCCGCGCCTAAAACACCAAACACAA